>Ga0302123_10001102_pt1 | contig 19484 bp, 18 predicted proteins | sample CB21_321_MG_FD_203109 | JGI IMG/M metagenome (GOLD analysis project Ga0302123, IMG submission 203109) | Marine microbial communities from Western Arctic Ocean, Canada - CB21_32.1 | ecosystem: Environmental > Aquatic > Marine > Oceanic | place: Canada: Western Arctic Ocean | collected 2017-09-28 | reverse complement strand
GGAACAGCGAGGCCAATGGACTCATTGATTGGATTTTCAATAAGACGCGTCATCGCTTCAGCAGGTACATGCCCTTCGAAGACGAGTCCACTTTGATGAACAGCCGTATGGCAAGATTGGTACTGTGGAGCAATTCCCTTCTCTCGCTTTATCAGATGCAAGCTTGATACATCACGTGCCTCTGTGTGAAATCCGTTGTCTTCAACATGATCAATCCATTTTGAGCAACAGCCGCAGGTTGGGCTTTTAAAAACGGTCATTGCGTCGGTTGCGCTTTTATCTGTGGCTAATTTTGATTTCACCAAAGTATCAGCGCCAACAAAGACAGCGATAAGCAACGAAAGAACTCCTATCCCTGTAATAAAATATTTCATCATTCCACTTCATTCCTTACTTTAAAGATCGTTACTATTTTTCTTTCCGGCTCCATTTTGCTGGTACGTGGGGGCTAAAAGCTACTGTACAAAATTCTTATGTTGGCCCCGACACACATTAGAAGCCCATTTTAAAATTTGAATTCGTCTACATCAATCAGTAACAATCCGACTCAAACATACTGGCCTTTCTAGCGATTATCCCGTCGTATTTGTGCTGAGTGAGCAGAAGTTTTTTCCTATTGATGTCGTAGGAGTAAATCTCAATAAGTTCCGCCGGATAGATCATCAGGAGACTGATAATGCCATTATCTCCCTTAGACATAGGTGCAACTATAGCCCCTTGCGCCACTGCACTCTTGATCGCACCAGAGGCATCAATGAACAAGATATCAAAGCTCGTGTCTTCAGTTAAAACAACTGAGGTTTTGCCTCCGGATATACCGTCTTTCTGAAAACCAGTTTTCGAATCTGGAACCATGCGGCTGAGAAGTTGTATGACCATCCGCTTGAATCACCGCATGTAAACAAGGTTGTAGCACTTAGCCCTGATGAGAAAGCCATAAGTATTATCGCTAGAATAAAGTGCTTGAGATGTCTTTCGCTAGGGTTTCTCATTTTCGTTTCCTTAATTAGGATTTGATTCATTTAATAAATGTTTCTTTTTGTAAAAAAATCAGGAAAAAAGGCAGTGTTAAAAAAGAATAAAACAATAGGTTACGTTATCTCTTGTTTTACCCCAGAGGGTCCTACAGTGGCGCACACGCTTCTTTGTTTTCGCTAGTCTTCTTCTGACATCACATAGTCCATTAGCTTCAGGACACATTGGCCGTGTTCTGGTGAGCGTTTTGTAAGCAACTGTTGCGGGGTCTTAATCGCCGCGTCCTCATCTGCAAACAGGCACCGGGGTTAACCCTTGGTTCAGCGGAACGCCGACAAGAAGTTATTCCTGACCCAACTTCTTGTAACAGTCGACGATACCGTTTCGTGCCTGGGTGCGGCTTTGCACCGTACCCTCTCCATAGACCACCTCTTCATGTTGGATGGCCATGGGTGGCATGGTCTCTGTAGCGAATTTACACGCGACTAGCCCCGTTTGATTGGCTGTGTAGTCGTGCATTGTGGGAACGCTCGCACAACTCATTGTTAACATTACAACAAGCAGCGACAGCATTCGGTAAGGTATCCTTACCATCGAGGCACCTGTCCGGTCATTACTGCGCTAGACCTCATACTCAAACCTCCACATCATATAGCAACGCAGACTCAGCTTTTGCCAGCGGTGAAAAGCCTATGAGAAGTGTCAGCAGTAGTCGGTGCAACATCGGGTTCTCAAGTCAGTCATTTGTTTCAACCATCGTACGTGTGAGCAGGAAGTGGAGCAACTTGGGTGAACAGGCGTTTATCTATGGGGCGGGGTGGAGAACTGGTCTTCTCAATACCAGTAGTTACCACCCAGATACATTAGAAGCTGATTTAAAAAAACTTGGCTACTGGTGCAAAAATAGCAGCGTAGATTATCGACCCAAAGTGACACTTAAGGACTAGCCTATTCTAGGGCCCACGCGTTCATACGCTTCCTTGAGCAGGAATCGTTGCGTCAGCATCACACGGGAGGAATCACTGTAGTTTGGCCATCGCGTGTGTAGTACCCACAAATCCATCAGGTAAACATCTCCTGGTTCGCCGGTGAGTTCGACAACAGCGAGTTCTACTCCATCGAGCTTTGATCTTTTCCCGACTAGGTCTGCCCGCTCTTCTGGCGCATGGTCGAGAACGTCGGCAAAGAAAGAGTGGTAGCGCAATTGGCTCCGAATGATCTCCCGCGGAACGTTCTCCCGTGTCTCGATACGATGGGAGCCCGTTACTGCGACCGGACCACCGCCACCTGGTCTAACGGATTCAAGGAACGCGAACAATTGAACTCCAGCAAGTTTCATCCCTGGCAAGCGTTTAACATCTATGTGCCAATCAAGCTTGTTCTCATGCCCATAATTCTGAGGGAGCGTGAATAGAAGGTTCGGACGAGTAGTTCTCTGCTGAAGCTGTCTACCACTGACCAGATCGCAAATCGCCCCGTCGAGAATTGGCGTCATCAAGCTACCGAATGCTTTGGACTTGGCAAGCTGCTTTCTAAGTTGTCTTGCGGCTTTTAGATCGTCCAACACCCACCGGCCATCGTTAAAAGACTTGCTCTTTTTACAGATTGCGAAAAGGCGGTCTGCGCTCGAACTGACGTACTCGACAGGCAATAGACCCTGCAAGCGGATGAGCCCTTCTTTGCGGAATGTATTTTGTTGGTCTTGCGTCAACATGATGCGGCGATGTTAGCCTTCCTTTCAGAATATGCCTGCTTGAGGATAGGAATTATAACAGGGCTTTTCGATCAAAAGTCTGAGTATCGAATCAGATCGGTTGCCTGGTTGTTTTATGAAAGAGTGGAGCGGAATGACGATTAGTGGTTAAACGCGACCAAGTTTTTTGTTGTTTGTGGTTATTGGCCGACCTGGTGATGAGCGATTAGCCAAGGTGCTTTTCTGTTGGCTTAGGGAGAAATGCGCTGCCGTGGTTTCAACCATCAGATAGCGGCAAAGAGATCGTTTTGTGGCCCTTGCCCCGGCCTTTGCCGGTAAACAGCATCAGGGGGCGCGCGTTGCCTCAGATGCGCCAGAATGGTTTGGATCGCGTCCGGATCGGTGACATCTGCGATCACCCGCAGCGTGCCGCCGCACAGCGGACAGACAGAAATATCGATATCAAATACACGCTTGAGCCGCTCTGCCCAACTCAATGGCGCGCTTGGCAGTGCTTGATCGACACCGCTTTCAGTGGCGGTCTGTATTGTCGGTTTCTTTGATTTGTTGCGCGACGGTTTTGCTGAACCAGGGACCACTGCTCTCCTGAATGGTGAGTTGGGCGCAAAGAATCCATGGTATCGAGTCAGATTGGACCTGGGTCTCGGTACCAGCGCTGCCAACCGGGCGAGAAAGTCCTCGGGAGTGAACAGAATATGAGTGGTGCCATCGCGGAACGGGCGCTTGAGTTCGTAGCCCACCTGGCCGGCTGCGTTGGTCGACAACCGCTCCAGACAGACGGCGGGCCGCGTGACGTAACGACACAGACGTTCAAGACGTTGACGCTGTTGCGGCCGGCAGGCAACAGCCACGTTCAGTGAAAAACCGTTTCTGTCGACCGTGAAGGGTTTTGGTTGGGTCTCCGTGCGCTGAGCTGGGCCAGGCAGTAACAGCCTGGGAAGCACGTGCCGCCGGTGCCATTGCAGCAGTACTGGAGCAGGCAGGTGCAAGACGGCCAACGAACGCTGCGCGAACACTTATTAACTTCATTCGCGGTTTTGAGCTGGAGCGACTGGTTAACACGAACTTGAGTGTTACTGATTTCAAGAGACGGCTGATGCCGTTGTTGCAGGCACTGTGCCAGTTGGAGTGAGGGGCGGCGCTTCTTCTAGGGCATGTAAGGCGTTGCCGTGGGGCCTAGCTGTGTTCGAATGACCGACTGCGCCATTTCGACAAACTCACAAAGCATTGGGCGTGTTTCTCGTGGGTCGATAATATCCTCGATATGGCGAAGCCAGCTCATTGAGCTGCGCTTCAATCTCCGCCTGTTTCGCAGCCGGGTCGTCCGATTCTGCAATAACTCTTCGGTAGGCTGCTGACACACCACCAGAGATGTGCATTGAGCCCCAATGCCCCGAGGGCCAGGCCACCCGTTTAAACATTCCGCTGGGTCTATCATGGCATTGACCCGCGACTCCATAAAGTTGTCTGGTAATAATTGATATCCAGGGCATTTGCGTGCGTAAAGTGGTAGTGACAAGTTTTGCGCCTGCCCTCAAAATTCCCTGGGCTTGCTGGTCTGGTCCTGAGTTAAATCCTGGTTCATCAGCAAAATAGACCATAGGAAGGTGAAAGGTGTCACACAGTTGCAGAAACCGAATAACCTTGGTGCCTGCTGCCACATCTGTTGACCCACCGTTTCTTTTTGGGTTGTTGATCATTACACCGACGGGATAACCATTTACTCTCGCCAGGCCCAGCATTCTTGAACGACCATAGTGAGGCGCTATTTCAAAAAAAGAGTTCGTGTCGAGAACCGCATTCAATATTTTTCCTGGATCATAAATCTCCCGTTTGTTGCGTGGAATAGCAGAAAGTAACGATTCTTCCCGCCGTTCAATGTCATCGTCACACGTTACCCTCGGCGGCATTTCCCAGACATTGGCAGGTAAATAACTTAAAAAAGTTCGGATCATCTCAAAGGCTTCTTCTTCGCTATTAGCCAGATTGTCAATCACACCGGCCAAATAGACTTGAGAGCGCTCATCACCGAGGTCTTCTTTCGTGATATCAATGCCAAGCGCTGCTTTGACCACAGGGGGCCCGCCGGGAAACACCTGGCTTATACCTTTTACCATCAGATTGAAATGAGCCAGGCAGGCATCGACTGCGGGTAAACCTGCGACACTACCCAGTGCCGCCGAAACAACGGGTACTTCGCAGAGCAGATTTTCAATACCTGGTGTAACCGGGTTGGTTGGAATATAGGTCCGCCCTATTTGCTCAAAAGTCTTTACGCTGCCACCACTGGCATCAAGTAGCCGAATGTAGGGCAATCGATAATCTCGCGCCATGTTTTGTGCATGCCCGGATTTGTTTCCGATGGCTGCATCACTGGCGCCTCCGCGAACTGTAAAATCACCGCCGTTGAGCACAACCTTGCGGCCATTGAGTCGGCACTGACCAATGATCGTATTGGACGGTTGGACATGCTCCAACTCGCCATTGTTATAAGTCGCCGAGCCAGCAAGTTTGCCTATCTCCTGGAACGAATTCTCATCGCAAAGAAGCTTGAGACGCTCCCGAATAGTTAGTTTGCCGCGCTCATGCTGGACATTAACCCCGACTTCACCGCCCATCTTTTCAGCCATGGTGTTTCGTCGGTTCAACTCGTCGATCTCAGGTTTCCATACCATTTTGCTGTTCCTCTTAAGTTGGAGGTGCGTTAAAAATTATGTTGTCATTCTCTAAATCGGTAATCGATTCAGTGTCGTAACCCAGCCATGAGCCTAATACTTCATGATTGTTTTCACCCAGACCAGGACATGGCACCCATTCGTCGCGGTGTATGCCATTCATTTGTATGGAGTTGCCAGGCATTGGTGTGTTGAACTTTTCGAATGGCACAAAGAAGCCCCGGGCATTGACCTGGCTATCCGAGGTGATGTCCGGTGTTGTATTGACGGGACCTGAAGCGATGCCCTTACTTTGCAGATATTCCGTTGCCTCTGTGTTGGTGTATTGACCGGACCAGTTGGCAACGCTCTCATCAATGCTGTCTTGATCACTTATACGACTTGCAAGATCCATTTTCGGATCAAGGCCATTGCCAATGATCTCGCAGAGCTGCTGCCACTGCGTATCGTTTTTACATGCGATTGATATCCACTTATCGTTTCCTTTAGAGCGATAGATGCCATGTGGTGCCATACCAGGATGTCGATTACCTATACATTGAGGAGCGTTGCCTAGTTGTTCGTCGACTAGCCAGGGACCACTATAAGTGACACCACCTTCATGGAGAGACATCTCGATTAAATCCCCTTGCCCTGTTCGGTCGCGCTGCACTAATGCTTCCGTCACTGCGGCGGCAGCGTGAGTTGCACCAATGGGGTCCATCAAAGCCATTGCTGAGTTACGTGGCTCATCCGGGCTGTATCCCAACATATTGGTTAAGCCGGATAGTGATTCGACCGTCGGGCCAAACGCAACACGATCACGATAGGGCCCGCTCATCCCGTAACCTGGCATGCTCACATAAATGATTCGTGAATTGATAGATTTTAGAACCTCATAACCCAGCCCCATTGCGGGCATTGCCCGGGCGCTGAAGTTCTCAATAACCACATCAGCGACGGCAACAAGCTCAAGGAAGAGATCGCGAGCCCGCGCTTGCTTCAAATCAAGGCAGAGACTCTTACGGTTGCGATGAAGTTTTACGAATATCGCATTCACATTCCATGGCTCATCTCCCGGCTCTCCACCAATCCAGCCGCCGAGGGGCTCGTACGGGAACTCGCGTGGTCCACGACCATAGGGTGCTTCAATTTTAACCACTTCTGCACCAAGGTCTGATAAAAATCTAACGCCAAGTGGTCCGGCCCAGACGTGTGTCAGGTCCAGAATCTTGATTTTTCCAAGGGGCTGATCAATCAAGAGTCCGTTATCCCATAACTAATTGCTGCATCGGCCGGGAGTTCAGATGTTAATGCCCTCGATAGTCGGCTGTGTAAATGATAACTGCCCCGCGGAAGGCGAACTGTTTCGCCCTCCAGTTCCAGTTCCTCCCAGAAATCTCTTGATGCTAAATGCGGATCAGAAAGGATATCTGCAAAAGTTTGCACCACGCCAAGGGGAATGCGAGAGATTTCAGCACGTTCCACGCACTCTGATGTCGTCCATGTTGCAATGACGTCTGCTGTCATTTGATAGAGAAGCATTCGGTTTTCGATTCTGAGATCGTTGTTTTCAAAACGTTCGTCGATCAACAGCTCTGGCAGGTCGATAAAAACTGTAAATGCGTCCCAGAATGCAGGAACAATGTTGATGTAAACCCAACCACCATCAAGTGTTTTGAATAGATTGCTAGGCACAACGAAATAAAAATCACTGCCGTGTCGTTCACGTATCTGACCGGCACAATGCCACCGTACACTGGTGAATTGTGTCAGCGAAAGCACCGTCTCTAGCATGCTGACGTCGATTACATCAGCTTGATCAGCATGCAGGCAAGCGACTGCCGCAGCATAGGCAATTGCGCCACTTTGAAATTCCAGATAGTGACCCGGTAACGTAAGGGGAGTGCGATTGGCATCACCCATAAGATGGGTATATCCACCCATCGCCAGCAAGGTGGAAGGCGTTGCCTGCCAGTTTCTTTTCGGCCCTGTTTTACCAAAAGGTGTGATAGCCACCTTGATCTTTGTCTCCCAGTCTTCGAACCCTAACTGGATGAGCTCATCCGCAGTGTTGGCTTCACACACAACAACATCGGCCGCATCAGCATACTGGGCGATGTCGCACGGGTTAGATAAGGCGAGGCACCGTTTGTTCGTATGAAGAAATCCATCCATCGCCTCAGGACTTGCCCAGGCAGGCGTGGCTGACGCCAGGTCGATCCTTAACACTTCTGCTTCTTGACGGGCGAAGAGACGCCCAAAGTATCCAGCACTAAAAGCGCCTATCTCCAGTACTTTAATCATGATGAGATGTGCTGCTGTGGTCATTCAATAATTCATCACCCCGGAATTCAACGAGAACCATATCTTTTAGCCCAGAAATGAGGGTGCCGATATACACGGCTGTTTATGCAAGAAGTTGATTATTCCTACTATTCTATTCAATTGTATGATTCTTGACGACTTAACGAAACATGCGGAATCCACCTCCGATAATCACAATAGTCCACAGGGAAAGTTATCTGGATGGTTTATGACAGGCTACAGGGGAAGGGAGATGAGGATAGGAATTATAACAGGGCTTTTCGATCGAAAGTCTGAGTATCGAATCAGATCGGTTGCCTGCTTGTTTTATGAAAGAGTTGTGCTGAGCACGTTAATTTGATGGCTGAGCCCGCATTCCCCACCCAGCAGCACCCCACCGCACCCTACCCCGACTTCCGTTTGACAAGACAACTAAAGTAAAGTTGACTATCTCCACCTACCATGTTCTTACCAATAGCAGCCTTTTTAAAAGATAAAAGGCGTTGGTGTTCCCCTCTCTGGCAGGATAGTTGTCACCCCTCTTAATTTAGATCAATTATCAAACAGAGGGCTGATGAGGATTAAATGAGTCACTATTCAGCAGAAAGAAAAGAAGTCATATTGAAACAGTTATTACCACCGCATAACCGAACGGTCACTGAAGTGTCAGCACACGAAGGGATCTCAACGGCAACCCTGTATAATTGGCGTAACAAAGCTAAATTAGAAGGAGTGCCTGTGCCAGGTCGTAGTAAATCATCAGAAGATTGGTCTGGAACTCGGCTTGACGCACGAAATGGTGTTTCGTCACCCGTTTCCAGGGCCGGGTCTTGGCGTCCGAATTTTGGGCGAAGTTAAGAAAGAGTACGCGGACCTGTTAAGGCGAGCGGATCACATTTTTTTAGAAGAGCTACGAAAGGCTGACCTCTATGACAAAGTCAGCCAGGCCTTTGCTGTCTTTCTGCCCGTTCGTTCTGTGGGGGTTGTGGGGGATGCCAGGCGTTATGAATATGTGATTGCTCTGCGCGCGGTAGAGACCATCGATTTTATGACGGCCAGGTGGGCGCACCTTCCTTATGATTTTCTAGAGACGGTCAGCGGACGAATTATTAACGAGATCGAAGGTATATCGCGCGTCACTTACGATATTTCCAGCAAGCCGCCGGCGACTATTGAGTGGGAGTAGTCGGGTAGTCGTAATCCATTGATTTATATATAGTTTTGAGTTACAAAGTTGTTACAAACCACCCCTAAAACTGGGGTTTTTACAAAGAAAGTTACAAACGGTCGCTACTACTGCAAATCATAAGTATCATGTACGAATTATCAGCGTACTTGAAGATGATACGCATAAGAAACCTCTTACTATAGATGAGTAAATTAACTCATAGAGCTAAGCATGACAGCATTAGCCAAAGTAGCTTTAGTGGTAGATAATACCGGAACACAAAAACAGCGCAGCAAGCGCAACACACCACCTCAGTCCTTCCTTACGGATCAACATCCAATCTATGGCGGCAAAGCCGAAGTAGTCAGAACACAGCAAAGTGGCGGCTATTGGCACTTTCGCATGTGGATCAGCGAGGAGCGAAAGTATGTTCGCAAGACGCTCAAAACGACGCATTTAGATACGGCTATTCAACGTGCTGAGAACGAATTCTTTGCTATAAAAGCAAACGTTAATGCTGGTACGCGCATTTTTAGCCCCACTGTGCAGCAAGCTGCTGATGAATATTTAAAGCATCGTTGGGATGTAGACGTGAAGCGTGGCTCAATCACTGAGGGGCGTTGGGGTACTATTAAGTCTCAACTTAATCATTTTGTGGCTTATTGCGGCATTGTTGGACGAGAGTCCAATAGTAGTGTTACTCGTCTAAGCGATTTAGAAAGCAAAAGCCTTCAAGGCTATCAACAGTTTTTTGACGTACGTTCGGGTACTATATTGTGTTTTCCTGTCACCCAAAGAGGATGCTATGGACGAGAATTCTGCTCACTTACCCGGTCGCCTCGGGAACCCTGACACCACGATCGCTACGGACTCGCGTCTCGACCCCCGCGCACGGGCTATGTTTGAAGGCCTGGCGGGGATTGCCGAAGCCCCTCCGCCGATTGGACCTGACGCATCGGTTGCGGAGATTCTAGAGTTATTCTCTACCTTTGAGACCGAGGGTTTGGCCCAGCAGGAGGACTACGCTCGTCTCCCACCCGTAAATGGAGTCGCCCGACGGACGGAGGTCATTGATGGCATCGACGGCAATACGATCATGCTTCACATCGCCGAACCGGCCAACCGCGAAGGTCCGATACCCGCAATCGTACACCTACACGGCGGCGGGATGACGTTCTTTACCGCCGATGATGCCCCCTATGTGCGGTGGCGCGACGAGCTAGCGGCGACCGGACTGGTAGCCGTGGGCGTCGACTTCCGGAACGCGGCGGGCAGACTCGGGAACCACCCGTTCCCAGCCGGGCTGAACGACTGCGGTAGCGGTACACGGTGGACATATCAGAACCGGGACATGCTCGGCGTTTCGCATTTGGTCGTGTCCGGCGAGTCCGGAGGCGGTAACCTGTCTCTCGCCACAGCACTAAAGGCGCAGCGGGAGAACTGGCTAGACGAGATCGCAGGCATATACGCGTGCTGCCCGTACATTGCCGGAGAATACAATCCCCCGCTACCAGAGCTGGTTTCCTGGCGCGAGAACGGCGGCTATATGATGACTGAACAACTGAGCACGTTGTCGGCACTTGCGTATGACCCGGACGAGGAGCACAAGCGGAATCCTTTAGCCTGGCCGTACCACGCGACCTCGGACGACCTTGTGGGCCTGCCGCCCCACGTGGTCTCGGTGAACGAACTCGACCCCCTGAGGGACGAAGGCCTCATTTACGCCCGCAAGTTAATGGCTGCCGGGGTCACGACATACAGCCGGACGGTCAACGGGACGGGGCATGGTTTTGACACCGTGAATCCACACGTGCTGCCCAACATCTACTACGCAACGATCCAGGATATCCACAGATTCGCCACCGCCCTTTGACAGCGCGGATAGTATTTAGGGTATCCTTAGGCTTTGTGCGTCATATAATCTGTTGACGCTGACGATCCATTCGAGCGCGAGGAGCCCTCATGTCCGACAACGACCAAGCTATGCGTAGTCTCGTTGCAGTCCAGCCCGTACCGGAGTTCACCGAAACCGCATTCACACCACCACCGCGCCTGCAGGACGCGCGCGTCGCGATCGTTACCAGCGCGGCACTCTACCGGGAGGGAGATTCTCCGTTCGGGTTCGAGGACGTCCACTTTGAGGCTATCCCGAACACCGCTCGTGACCTGAAGATGAGCCACGTGAGTCCGAACTTCGACCGTGCCGGTTTCGCTGCAGACCTAAATGTCGTCTATCCTATCGATCGCCTGTCCGAACTTGTCGAGCGCGATGCCATCGGTAGCGCGGCGGACTTCCATTACGCGTTTGCGGGGAATCAACCAGATACAGTGGCCGAGTTGCGCCTGGATACCGGCCCTGCATGTGCCCAGAAGCTGCTCGAAGATGAAGTAGACGTCGTCCTCCTGACACCTGTCTGACCCCTTTGTCCGCGTACCGTGTGTACGCTTGCTCACGTGTTCGAAGCTGCCGGTCTGTCTACGGTGGTGATCGTGCCGATCCGAAATATCGCGGAACGTATGCGTCCGCCACGGGCGCTCTGTGTCGACTTCCCACTTGGTCTGCCACTCGGCAAAACTCTCGACGCAGCCTTTCAGCACCGCGTCCTCGATGCAGCCTTCCAGCTCCTTGAAAAACCATCAGGTCCCGTGCTCGAAGACTTTTCGGAAGCGATCAAGACCGAAGACAGCGAACCGCTGGCCTGTTCGCTGCCGCCGCGCTACGACCCGAACCTTCACCCAGCGGTAGACGAGGCCCAGGGATTGCGTCATGCATACGATCGGGCGGTGGCCAGGAACGGACGCACATCGGTCGGGACGCACACGAAAGTGGACGAAATTCCTGGTGCGATCGAAAAATATGCAAGGATCGCCGGGGGCGAACCTTGGGATGAGGTGGGTCTCGACGCCTCAGAGGGCCGAGTCGCACAGGACATCCGGGCCTACTATGAGGAACTCGCCTGCGAACTCGTCGATGTCCCCCCCGGACCGTGGGCGATAGAGCAGTGGTTCTACGAGCGGACTGAAACGGGCAAGGTACTCCTGGCAGCGAGGTACAAGATGCGCGAGGCGAGTGCCCCGTATTTGGAGTGGTTTTTGATGTCACCGATGTCCCGCGAGTAGGGCGCACTCCTGGAGAACAATTCACTGGACATCGGCAGAACCAAATCCAGATTGAAATTCGGTTCCAACTGAAACATGCCGCGATACATTTTTGATTTCCAAAGCATCAAGCTAAACCGGCAGCACGTTCCGAACAGGCAGGAGCCCAATTAGAGGCACCCAAAGTGGCTGCGCAACGGAACTACTGCGAGATTGCACGCTGCCAGCGGTCCTGCCCAGCCCATACCGAGATCAATGACCGTCCAAACAGCTTGCGGCTGACTGACAAAATCAGCCTCCCGATGCATCAAAAGTTCGGCATCGGCCTCACCGGGCCACTTTCTAAATGTGTGATGAAGTTGGCGATTGCTGAAAAGGCAAGAAATCAAGAGGCTACGGAAGGTACTTGGAAGCCATAAAAGACGCTTTACGAGAACAATTAAGGAAGAGCGAATAAAAGAATTCTTAATCAAAGCTCTTATAGTGGCGGCTGTAATTGGGTGGACCGCTCTTATCTATTACTGGTTGTCCCCTACACATACTTGCCTGAGTGATAATCGAGACATGCCGGCCTGTTATAAGCGGAATAGTTTTTAAAAACAGGATCGAGCAGATGACTCTCCTCTTTGCCATTGTTATGTTGGGGTTGTTTGTTGGAATTCCGACTATTCAGTCTCTTACCGCTAATTAGATAGTCTTTTGAATTTGAACGAGAAGAGCCATCCATTCTCAACCAAATCGTTCGTCCAAATTACTAATACCTAGGTAGCCTAGGAGTCCCGAAGCAGAAACGGGGGGTACCCGGGGGGGATGGGGTGCGGTCTGTGGGGATTAAGTTGGGTACCAGAGGGGGTACCGCTAGCATGGATTTGCCAAGAATATGCATAAGGTATTGATATATGATTTTATTCAGTAGCAATGACGGACTCCCTCCCGAATGAAATGCGATACTACAACCCTTTTATCATAATGTCGCCTGCAACCGGTTAAATCAACGACAACTTTTCCCTGAAAAATATTTAGGGTATCTATTCTCCCATTCGTCTTATCGAGGTTAAGATATGGATAATCGTTGAACGGACCTCAGATGTGATTGATTCCCGGCAATCGGACAAACCGCTGCAAAAGGCCGAGATTGTGGACTTCTACGAGCACGCGTCTCCGGACCTGCACCGCCTCTTGGCCCGTAAACTGGGTAATCGCGCGGAAGCTGAGGAGGTGGCGCATGATGCGTTCGAGAAACTGCTGCGCCAGACTGGACGGGAAGATATTCAGGATCTGCGCCGCTTCTTCTTTACCATGGCGAACCGCTTGGCGCTGGATGTGCTGCGACGCCGTGAGGTGCAGGTCCGGTCCCTGAGCTCGCACCCAGTTGATTATAGCGGCGACCTGCTGGGCGAGGATGATCCTGAGCGGATCATGCTCGGACGCGAGCGGTTGAAAACGGCGCAACGAGCACTGGAGGCGCTGCCCGTGAAGACGCGGCACGTTTTCCTGCTGCACCGTTTCGAGGGTTATACCTATGCGGAAATCTCTCGGCAGGTCGGGTTGTCGCAGAAATCTGTCGAGTACCACATGAACCGTGCTCTGAGGGCAATCTCACGGGTTGTCGAATCATTGGATGGAGGATAGCACTATGAAAGACGTGAACGCCGAGGCCGTCAGTTGGTTCACCCGGCTGCGAGCCCCTGATGCCGCCAGCGCGGATCGTCACGAATTTAAACAATGGCTGGCCGCGGATATCGAGCATGAACTGGCCTTTGCGCGGATCGAACAGGAATGGCGCGATGTCGGAGCCCTGGAGTCCTGGGCGCGTGGCGAGCTCAGCCAATTAAACCTTACGTCTGCAAATCGTACACGGCGGTCCCGCGCTCTGTGGGTGACAGGCCTGGCAACAGCCGCGTCGCTGTTGCTGCTGGTCATCTGGTTGCAGAGAGTCGAATCAGCCGGTGCCCCGGTGATGGCGATCACCACCGCGAAGACCGAGCAACGCCGACTGGCGCTCGACGATGGCTCCAGTCTGCACGTCAACACCGCCTCTGAACTGGAAGTCCGTTATACCGCGCGAGTGCGCGAGGTCCTCATGAAACGTGGAGAAAGCATATTCGATGTTGATCACGACCTCAGTCGGCCGTTTGTCGTTCGCGCCGGTGAGCACAGCGTAATTGCTGTCGGCACCCGTTTCGCCGTGCGCCGCGGAGACGATGGGGGGTGGGCAGTTACCGTGATCGAGGGCCGGGTTGCCGTCGTACCCGGAGCCCCAGGCGACTATACCGCGATCGTTGGCCAGAACTTGTCCACCTGGCAGGAGGGGGTACTTCTCGATGCTAACGAGCAGGTAGAGATCGACTCGTCCGGCCAGATTAGATCTGAACAGCAGGCCGATGCCGATGCCGCAACCGCCTGGCAGCAAGGCATGCTGAAGTTCCACAACACGCCGCTGCGCGTTGCGGCGAAGGAAATCTCGCGCTATACACACCGCGAGGTACAGGTGGCCGACGGGGTGCCCGACTATGCGGTTACCGGGATCATCCATATCCGCAACCGTGAATCGATGGTGAGTCTGCTAGCCGAAGTCGTGCCCGTGACTCCGGTAAACAACGCTGCAGGCCTCACTATTCTGTATGAAGACACTTCACACTAGGGCAGTTCGGATGATTGTGGGGATGAGGAAAAAAAATTTAGGGTTTAGTTGGGCTGGTACGTCGTATTTGTACGAAAGGCTGATACTTACGCTGTGGCTCTGCGTCAGTGCGGCCTGTTTTGCTGATAATTCTAATTTTCAAGGGGAACGCATGATTGATAACCGACTGACTAATCACGTCAATGCCGTCAGGTATTTTGATATAGGTGCGCAGGATATTCCTGCCGCATTGCTCCAGCTCGGTGAACAGGCCGAGTTGACGGTGATGGTTCACCCTGAGGCCATAGGCGACACGCCAGGCCTGCAGGGAGAATACACGACCGATGAAGCGCTCGCGCAGCTGCTGTCAGGCTCGGGACTCGATTACCAGACCAGGGGTGACGCGATCATCGTTACTCGAATGGTTGCCGAACTGACGCCGGGCCCGAGGACAACAAAGGCACCACTATTCAAACGCTTCGGCACAGCCATCGCCACCGCACTTTTCGCCACTTCTAGCGGAGTCGCCATCGCGGCTGATGAATCGAATGAGGTGGCATTCGGAGGGATCGAGGAGGTGGTCGTCACCGCCCGGCGCCGTGAAGAGTCAGTACAGGAAGTACCCATCCCGATCTCGGCTTTGTCGGCGGATCAACTCTTGAGCCGGGGAATAACGGAAATACAGCACATCGAGCAGCTCACGCCGAACATGTCGTTCAACGAGACTGTGGTGGCGCGCGGCACGGCGACGGTTTATCTGCGTGGTATCGGCACGATCAACTGGAGTCCAAACCAGGACCCAAAGGTCGGCATCTACATTGACGGCGTTTATCTCGGCCGGCCGCAGGGAGCGGTCTTCGACTTGTTTGACGTTGAACGGGTCGAAGTGTTGCGGGGTCCACAGGGCACGCTGTACGGACGAAACACCACGGCGGGGCTCGTACACGTCATTACCAAGAAACCCGAATCAGAGTTCGACGCGACGCTGCGGGCAGGTGTCGGGAACGCCGGACGGTTCACGGCGGACGGGATGATCAACATGCCGCTGATCGACGATGTCCTCGCGGCACGTGTTGCATTCCAGACACGCAAGGACGATGGCTGGATGAAGGACGACGCTGGACGCGAGTGGAACACGACAGACTCAAGCAGTTTGCGGGGCACGTTGCTCTGGACGCCAAACGACGACCTCGAAGTGTCCCTAGCGGCTGAGTTTTTTCGAGCTCGAGAGACCGGCGGTCTTGGCGACTGCGAGGGAAACCCTGGTGGTCCGGTAGGGCTCAACTTCCTGCCCCTAATCTTCGGTGCTTATGACGAACTCGAGGCGGCCTGCGCACAGGACGACAATCCTTACCGTTCGAACGACAACGATCCAAACGACTTGAAAATCGACACGAATGCCGTGACCCTGACTGTCGCCTGGGACATGCTACCTGACGTGACGCTGACCTCCATTTCTGCCTGGCGGGATACGAGAGAGCTCAACGAGTCGTGGGGCTGGGGGAGCGACTTCAATGGTGGGCCCTCCTTTCATATCGAAATACTGTCAGACGAGTATTCTGATTACGATCAGCTCTCGCAGGAGTTTCGACTCGAAGGCACCGCGTTCTCTGACCGCATGTCCTGGACTACAGGGGTTTATGGTTTCAAAGAGCAAGGGATTTTTAGGGTAGGTATACCCTTGATGCGCGGCCTGATGCCGCCGGACGATCTAAGCGAGGCACCATTGTTTGAGGCTTTGGGCGCGATAGCGTTGGGAGCCCAGCAGTTTGGGAGCATTCGGCAGGAGGTTGACGGCAGGAACAAGTCCTGGGCCGTTTTTGCCGAAGCTACAATGGATGTCACGGACGCCTGGTCGGTAACGGCAGGATGGCGATGGACGAAGGACATGCGGGAATTCAAGCGCTCCCAGTGGCTGTATGACGGGAGCTTCGATGCTGGGTACGCATGCCCGGGCAACATCGGCGCCGACGGACTTGCGATACGCAGCCACTGCATCCAGAAGGTCAGCTATACCAAATCGACACCGCGCGTTATCGTGAACTACGTCTTCAACGACGATGTTATGTCATACCTCAGCTACTCGCGCGGGTACAGCGCTGGCGGGCTGAATGGCGATGTGTTCATGCAACCGTACAAACCGGAGATCTCAGACAACTGGGAAGTCGGGATGAAGTCGGAGTTGTTCGACCGGCGGATGCGCCTGAACGTGTCTGTCTTCCATAACGACTACCAGAACCACCAGATTACGGTTGGACGCGTGATCGATGGTCAAATCCAAGAGAACCTATTCAATGCCCAGGAATCTACGCTTGAGGGCATTGAAGTGGAACTTTTCGCCACTCCGAGCGAGGGCTGGCTCGTTACGGGAACCTATGGGTACCTCAGGGGAAAATATGACAAATTCCTGGTTACCGACACGTCAGCCGACCCGCTCACTTTCGAGGACGTCACTGTTGACAGGGATCTGTCCGACATCTCGTTCCTCCAACACACACCCGGCAGGTCTTGGAACGTAAGTGTTGCGAAAGAGTTCACGCTCAACAACGGAGGGATGCTGACCACGCGGGTTGGTTACAACTATCGTGGACGGTACTACTCCTCAGCGGCACTGACGCGGTTGGACCGTCACCGCACGGACACGTTGGGTCTGGTGGATGCCCGAGTGCGATGGGATATGCCTAACGGTAAGACTTCAGTATCGTTGTGGGGGACCAACCTAAGCGACGAGGTCTATTGGCGGTACGCCCAGGATCTCGAAGCGGCCGGTATCCTGACATACTACAACGCGGAACCGCGGCGCTTCGGCCTCACGCTGGAGCACCATTTCCGGTAGGCGGCGGGTATCGGTCCCCGCCCGTCTTTTCTTCAGAGCGCGACGGCGAGGGGCTGCGAGGGTATAAAAAGTAGAACCTGCAGTCGGGAGGAATACCAGGCAATCCTCCTTCATCGGGATGCAGGCTTGGCTGGTCAGCTGATGGTGGCTGGTGGTAGCGGTCTTTACTCGATGGTCATGCCTAACTGGGGTGGAGCCGATCACGCCAACAGCGCGGTCAGTGTTTTGTTTGAGAACAATTTTTTTGCGAGGTTCCGGATCTGTTGGGGTCCAGCAGTTGGGGTGAAGCTAATGGACGGACCAATCACACTGTATGGGGCACCTTTTTCACTCTATACCGGGAGGGCACGCAGTTACCTGATTAAATCAGGCATCGATTACCGAGAGGAGCCTCATTCCTCAGACCACTTTTACGATGTTGTTCTGCCGAAGGCGGGTGGTCGACGTGGTATTCCCACCATCGAGTTTCCGAATGGCGAAGTGATTCGTGACGGTGTCGCCATCATCGATCACTTCGAAGCGTTAAATGGCGACAGATTTTCGCCAGATACACCGAAGCAACAAATAGTCAGCCAAATTCTCGACGTGATTGGTGCAGAAGGATTGTTGCGCGCCTGTATGCATTATCGCTGGAACTTTGATCTTGATAATCAGGAATTTCTACAGTTTCATTTCGGGACAATCATGAGGGCTGAAGAAGACCAGGAAAAGGCTGCGAAAGAGCGGATGGCGTTTATCAGAAAGGAAGTAAACCCGGCCTGGGGGGTGACGCTTGAGAATCATGAGTTTATCGAGACATATCATTTAACGATGCTCAAAAAGCTGAATGCCCATTTCACCGACTATGCCTATTTTCTTGGAGGCAAGCCATGTCGAGGTGACTTTGGTTTGATGGCGCCGTTATACGGTCATCTTGGTCGAGACCCCAAGCCGCTTTCTTTGATGCAACTACATGCAGTGCGATTGTTCCGGTGGGTGGAGCGAATGAATCGGCCAGAACCTGATGTCGGGGAATTTTTAAATAAAGAAGAGGTTTATCTTGCGGGAGACGAAATCCCTCAAACATTGATAGATGTACTCAAACATTTTGCGACTGACTTTTTACCAGAAACACGGGGAGCGTGTGAAGCGATCAACAACTGGCTGGATGAAAACAAAGATTTACCATCTGGAACTGAGGTTGAGCGCGGGATCGGGAACGCCTCGTTTGAGGTGCAGGGTTCAAAGTTCAATCCAGCTGCACAACCTTTCCGCTTCTATCTTCTAAAACGAATGCAAGATACCTATGAGGCAATGTCAGGTGCTGATCAGGAAGGGACCCGGGCGCTTCTTAAAGCGTGTGATATGACTGATTTACTTGATTTGAAACTGACCCGTGAGATTGGACGTGCTAATAATCTGGAAGTTTGGTTATAGTCTCCGGTATGGATGATCAGAATCAAAAAAGTCCTCTCCGGCTGGGGAACTGATGTCAACGAGGACGCGTACGGGCCCACCCGCCAAAGTAAGAATGTCAAAGCTCCATCGGGATTTTGAAATACTCATGCATGATGCGATCGCGATGTTCTATCAAGATCGGGTCTATCGCGGCTGACACCTCTGGCGCGACACGCTCAAACCGCGTTCTGATCTCAGGCGCAAGTGGGCATTCTTCCGGTGATTGAATCGCCGCCAGATTGCTGAACGCCGCCCAATAGAAATCTACCGCAGTGAGGGTGTCACCGACGATGTAGTCAATACCTTTGTCTTTCTGGGATTTGAGAATATTTGTCAGATATCGCAGAAAACTGATCGAACGCTGTCTTGCCTGTTCACCATCACTTTTGTTGTAACCATACTTCTCTCCAAATGCGCCCGGTGCGACACCGGCTTCGGCGCCTAGATGAATACCCTCCAATCTCCGATTCCAACCAAAGCCGAGTGGACCGCAAATCGCATGGGCAAGGCCAAAAACTTGCGCTCGCGCTGGCTGCGCTTCCGGAACCAGAGACTTGTCAGGCGCCAGTCTTTCCACTAACAGGAGAATGTCATCCCAGCGGTTGAGTGGAGCCTCACGGTTCCAGGCAACGACCGGTGCGCTGTTAACCCCAGCCCAGCCGACAATAGCT
>Ga0302123_10001095_pt1 | contig 19563 bp, 8 predicted proteins | sample CB21_321_MG_FD_203109 | JGI IMG/M metagenome (GOLD analysis project Ga0302123, IMG submission 203109) | Marine microbial communities from Western Arctic Ocean, Canada - CB21_32.1 | ecosystem: Environmental > Aquatic > Marine > Oceanic | place: Canada: Western Arctic Ocean | collected 2017-09-28 | reverse complement strand
TCGACTCGTCCGAATCTGCCATTAACTTGTCACAACAACTTGCTATGCCCTTCATCATCATATGCTTTATGGTAGTTTCTTCCGGTGCTTTGATTAACCGTCGCTTACAAGGCCCGAAATCACTACGCTTGAAAATGGTCGGCTCGTGGATGGCTGTGACGGGTGTCATGGGAATCATCGGTGGGTTTTTTATGGCGGTTCCCAATATTAATGCGATGTTAATAACATCTTTTGTGGCTGCGATTTTGTCATACGTGTTTGCTAAAGTAAGCAGACTACCTTTCTTGGCTACCGCCGCAACACTCTACACCGCGTTTGCTGCTTGGTGTTTGTTTGTAAAGCTTGGATCCTTGGAAACTATTGAATTTACTAGCAAACGACTCCTAGAATTGTTCGTTCACGGATACCATCCGTTAATTCTGACAGCGATCGCAATTGGGACATTGATTTATCATCACCTGCAAGCGAACGCTGACGAAGTCGCTGACACTGCACCCGATTTGAATGCGGCGTCGAATTCTATTGCCGCACGAGTTATGGCGACAGTGACGAGCTTGACTATGTTTGAATTTGGTTTCTTTATTAACCAACGTGAAAGTGGATCCCAAGACACATCTGCAGTACCCTTAGCTAATGCGGGCATCTTCGGATCGTTGTTATTAGCGGCACTTGGTTTGTTTGTCGCTGGTGTCTGTTCGATTTTCTATCTTGAAGAACCGGCCACGGATTTAACACTAATAGTGTTTGCCACATATACCATTGGGCTACTATTTGCGACAACAAAAACAGATAGAGGCTTAATCAGTATGGCATCGCTAGGGCTATTGTTGGTGTGCTGGGTCAAAGCAGTCAATACACAATGCTGGCCAACCTGGAATAACCTTGCGGCTATTGATAAATTCGAAATCGTCACGATAGGCATGTTTATTAGTTCGATTGTCTTGCTGGGCAGCATGTGGATTCTGATGCATCGTCGATTTGGCAATCTGAATGAAAACCATCGAGGTGTCACTTATTGGAACCTCATTAGTAGCGGCATGTTGTGGTACGTTTTGACCGTAATTTTTACGGTAAGTCATCTTTATCTTAATTTAGGCGATTATCAAACCGCTTTGGTGTATTCATGCATTCTAACGATCGGTATTGGTGTCATCGCTTTGTGTTACGTCACGGATTGGACTTGGATGTTCGTGCAATCTCAATGCATGCTGACCGTTGCCATAGCGGTTACCGTAGCAATGTCTATTAGGCAAGAAGAATTTATATTTGCCTCGGTGGACCATCTTCGCGCACAGTTAATTGCGATTTCGCTAGGCATGATTTTTTGGGTCATCATCCGTAAGCATTGCCAGCAATCTGCCTTGCTCAAGAAGATTGTCTTGACGGACATGATGTATGTTGACTTTGTAGTACAAGTATTTGCTTCTGTTGTGATGTATTTGTTCTGGCTGAGTTCGTTGATTGAACCGCTGCACATGACATATGTCAATTCAGCTATTCTCGAATCAATGTCAGCGAACTTTGGTCACCTCATCAATCAGTGGGATTGGATTCTATGGTTTACCACGCTGATTGCCTGGGCGATTGTTATCCCCGATCGACATCGCCGCATATCAAGTGTCTGTGGACTATTAGTTTTCAGCGCTTTGCCAATTTTAGTGGGTGATGATTTAATCCGCCGATATGTTCTAAATGCGGGTGAGAGCGCTCAAGCGTTGCATCATTTTTTGAGATGGGGCTATGGTATCTTTGGACTGATTATTGCCTTAATTGTATGTACTGACTTCATTTGGTGGCGCAGACTGCAATCGATGTTCCCTCGGTTTATGGACAATCAGGATGACAAATCGAGCGGCGAACAGGCAAAGGCGACGTGGAATATGCTGCGAATGCTCTCGTTGTTATCCGCAGCGTTACCTGTGGTCTTTCTGACGATCGTGCATTACGTCCACGTCGTAAACCTGCGGTTGAGCCGAGTTGATCTGGATTCCATTTCAGAACAGATATTGATGTCGGGCGGGCTCCCGATTTTTGAGAATTTCCCGCAATGGGCATTTGCAGGTCCGCTGTTGTTGTTGATGGTAACGGCTTGGATCTATGCAATTCGGGCGCGGCGCGATGACTTCATCCTCTTAGGATTTGTGTTTTGGCAGTTCGCTTGGATGTTCTTTGGCCTGATCGGAGTCTGGACAGATGATCATGCAGCGACTTTCAGTGAAGTCGTGGACGGTGCCCAATGGCTACTCATTGGAATGGCCCTCTATGGAATTGTATGGACTGGATTGCGACGTTGGGTAACGAGTCAACAGCAAGCAGATGATGTCTTACGGCTTGATTGGCGAACGGAGTTATTTAAAAGCGGCACTGCGAGTCGCTGGTTGTTTGTGTTTTCTTGGGTGTCGTTGGCACTTTACATGGTCGTCGCTGTTCTCGATGGATTTGTGCTACAACACCAAATCACGGGATCGTATTGGTTAGAGCGGCAGACTGCGTTCGCCTCGATTGGATCCTACGTCAGCTTAGCCTTTATCGGTACGGCGTTGTTGTTTTCACACGCGTCCTCGCGCACAGATAAATCCGATTCTGATTTGACGTGGTGTTTGATCTTCATGACATTAAACGCTTTGGTAGCACATAGTTTAGTGTCAACGACGCAAGTCAATTCAGATTACGTTGTGGTTAGTGATGTCTTGTTGTATCAGATGCTCGGTTGGCTGGTTCTAGCGATTGGCATCACCGCCGTACTCTGGCGACTGGTTCCACGTTGGCAAAATGGACTGACGCCTGCACAAGACGACCATCAGAAAATGGATGTACGGGTAAGTGGTTTATTTATACCGTTAAACATTCTTAGCGTGCTCGTACTTATCGCTGCGACGATGTTGTTGTTTGTTGAGCAATATTCGGATTGGTTACTGATTGGAATGTTTGCCTCCATTACCGTTTTGTTTGTCATGACAATGGCAGTTCTGCAGAATTCGCATTCCATCGTCTGGGTTACGCTGCTGACGATGGTAACGGTGGCGATATGTTATCTGAAGTTATTAACCCCGGATGGCTATGTAGTCAACAGATTGTTTTCCACTTGGGTAGATCCTTTCATACTTGGTCGTATAGAAATTGTCACATTGGCGGCAATTGCGTTGATAATTTGGGTCGCCGACGGGCCTCTACGAAAACTAGCGGGTGCGCGACAACGTGCTACGTCGATCCTACTTCAAACGGGGCGTTCGTATATCTCACTTGCGGTTATTCTGTTGGCACTAAGTTCGAGCCTTATCTTAGTGACCGTTAATATGACATCGAGCAACCAAGCTTTGCTTGTCGGTCCGTGGGAGTGGATCATATTCTTAATTCCTCTAGGCAGTTTGTTCATTTATGGTCGTGATTCAGATTACGCAAATTGGTTCTGCAGCATTTATTTCTTAGGTATTGCATTAGTGGCAACACTGATAGCAATGTGGTTTGGGTCGAACAATATTCTGGCGCAAATTCAAGGATTAACTGTGCTGTATGCGATTGCTGGTTATTTGGCTGTGTGGGGGTTGGTCTATAGGTACCAAGATGTGGTGTGTACTGCGATTACAAGAACAGGTGCCGTCAATGTTCAACAACGATTGCTTCAGCACCGTGCCTTTGCCTCAAATGTGCAGTTGATCGTTGGTGGTATCGTGTGTAGTTGTGCCTGTTTGAGCACATTTGTTCTAGATCCAGCAGTACATATGATTCATCGTTATTTTGCGATGACAATTCCATTACTATTGGTCGTCGGCATGGAAGTGCTGCCAAATCGTACTGCGACCAAACGCCGAGATCTGCTTAGTTCCATATGTCTCGCATCCTTATTAATCGTTCTCTGGGCAGATGTTGGACTACTCGAATCCAATTTAGCGTGGCTAAAACGTATCAACCGTGTCTTTATTGCCGGGTCGTTCATTGGTGGGTTCCTTGCTGTATTTTCACAACAACTCACCCAACAATTCGAACATTGGTCAGCACAGATCAAGCGGCTACAACTACAAGCCATTGTCGCAACGGGTATTTCGTTACTTGTAATGTTGTGCGTCAATTTTGCTCTTCGCAGTGATGCTGAGAATCTGACGTCTATTGAAGTGTGGTTGGCAGCGGCATCGATTGTCATGTTAGGTATTGCCTTAATCATTATTGCGGTCAAACCCGATCATGATCCGTTGGCACTTGCGGACGATGTTCGCCAAATTTACGTCTATTGCGCGGAGCTTATGGCGTTGTTATTAGCGGCTCATTTGTGGACAACACGCCCATTAATGTTTGGGAGTCTCTCTGAATGGTGGCCGTTCATATTGATGGGAATAGCGTTTGTCGGTGCGATTACATCTGAGGTGCTGCGGAAATCCAAAATACCAGTGTTGTCCGAGCCCATCTACAATACGTCATTTCTGTTACCAGCCGTGCCATTGCTCGGATTAGTCTTATTCCAAGGTGACGGTCAAGGTTTATTTAGTGACTACGAGCTGTTGTTTTTGGGTGCGGCGTTGATGAACGTCATGCTAGCCTTCTTTCGCCGATCATTTTTGCATGCATTGTTAGCGGCACTAGCAGGTAACGCAAGTCTGTGGATGATGTTTGTCGGACTCGATTTTATGTTGCTTGAACATATTCAAATTTGGCTTATTCCACCGGCGATTTCAGTATTAGTTGTCGCGCAAATATTCCAGCGTGACATGAAAAAAGAGAGTTTGTCAACAATTCGCTACGTGACAGTTTCGGCAATCTATCTTGCCTCCACCAGTGAAATGTTGTTGAAGTGGGCAAGTGGTACCGACGGTGTACTGTTGCTCGTTGTCCTAGCAATAATGTCACTTTTTGGTATCGCGGTGGGTATGCTGGTACGCATTCGACAACTCGTTTATTTGGGCATCGGCTTTTTAATTCTGTCGCTGAGTGGCATGTTGACCAAGGTAGCGATTCTAGGAACTATATTTGTGTTTGGTGTGATTATCGTTGTCGGAGCGGCCATGATGATAGCGATGATGACGCGTGAAAAATATGCTCCGTGGATTAAACAAAAACTAGATGAAATCGAAGGCTGGGAAGATGATTGAAAAATCTGAGGTTTGCATTTGGTAATGGACTTGATTGACTACACATGGGCTCTATCAAACGCCGCCAATCTGTGAGATTATAAAGGGTCAATTAGCACTCTAAGAATATCACAGAATTGAGACCATGAATAAAAAACCAACTGGCTTATTACCCGCCGTTCACACGCCTTTTGATGCAACTGGCGATATCAACCTGAGTGTTGTATCTCAGCAAGTGGATCGTTTAATCGAAATGCAATGTGGCGGTGTTTATGTGGGTGGAACGACGGGTGAATGTTACAGTTTGACTTGTGACGAACGCATTGCACTCGCGGATGCTTGGTTCGATGCAGCCAGTGATACAGATTTGTCGCTAGTTGTGCATGTCGGCGATAATTGCATCCGCAATGCTCAGACGCTTGCAGCACAGGCGGAATCACGCGGAGCGGACGCGATTGCAGCGATGGCTCCTTGTTTCTTTAGGCCACAGACGCTGGACGTCTTGATCGCATATCTTAAGGAGATCTCCTCAGCTGCACCTAACACGCCATTTTACTTTTATGATATTCCCGTCATGACGCATGTGGAATTGTCGATGGTCAAATTCCTCGAACGCTGTCAAACGGAGTTTCCGAATCTCGCTGGACTAAAATTCACCAATGATAACCTGCTTGATTTGCAAGATATGCTCCGAATTGCTCCAGATCGCTACAACATTCTATTTGGTTTTGATGAGATTATGTCATCGGCTTGGGCCTACGGTGTCCGCGGTGCGGTTGGATCCACCTACAATCAGTTCGCGAAACTGTACAACGCAATCATTGCTGCGTCTGAAACTGGAGATCAGAGCCGAGTCATAGAATTACAGAATCTAAGCGTTGATATAATCCGTGTGTTCCAAAAATATGGATTTTTGGCCGCATCAAAGGAAGTTATGAAACTCGTTGGTGTCGATTGTGGAACGGTGCGTAGTCCAGTGTTACCGTTACAAGCGGGCGAACTTGATGAAATCGCTAGCTCACTAGAATCACTAGGCGCAATGCAATGGGCCTAGTTCGTCGAGGCAGCATACGTTTTACGGACTGGCAGTAAATTGGAGTTAAAAGGATGACATTGTTTCATTGTGAGGGATCAGCGGAGACATCTATTTCCGTTGATGGAATGCGAACGGCGTTGTATCAAGTGTTTCAGACCCTGGGCGCTCGAAATAAGGTCATCGCAATACCACCAGATTTCACTCGCTTTCATAGTCGCGCTGGCGCACTAACGAGTATGACCTATGAATATTATCAAGATAAACTAGTTGATATTATGCCGGCGCTTGGAACACATGTCCCAATGCCCGCTTGGCAATTGGACAAAATGTTCAAGGGTGTCCCGCATGATCTTTTTCGCGAACACCGCTGGCGTGATGATGTGTTGACGATTGGGCAGGTTCCCGCGGAATTTGTGAGTCAAGTGACCGCTGGCATTTGGGAAAAACCGTGGCCCGCTCAAATGAACAAACTCGTGTTTGAGGGCGGTCATGATTTGATTTTGTCAATTGGACAAGTGGTGCCACATGAAGTTATCGGCATGGCAAACTACAACAAGAATATTTTTGTTGGCACCGGAGGTGTTCAAGGTATTAATGAGAGTCACTTTATTGGAGCGGCTTATGGGATGGAGCGGATGATGGGGCGGGCTGACACGCCGCTGAGAAAAATATTAAATTATGCTCAGGATAATTTTTGCCAACATCTTCCGCTGGTATATGTGTTGACTGTCGTCGGATCCGATAGGGACGGAAATCTGGTAACCCGCGGATTGTTTATTGGGGACGACGTAGAGTGTTTTGAGAAAGCTAGTGAGTTGTCCGCGGAGGTCAATTTTCAACAGCTTGATGAAGAATTTGATAAAGTCGTTGTGTATTTGGATCCAGAGGAGTTTCATAGCACGTGGTTAGGTAATAAAGCAATCTACCGAACGAGAATGGCGATTGCCGATGGTGGGGAACTGGTTGTGCTGGCCCCTAAAGTTAAGACGTTTGGTGAGGACGCACAAATTGATGCTCTGATCAGAAAATACGGTTATCGTACAACTCCTGAAATCATGAAGTTCATGGATGACAACGAAGATCTGCAGAATAATCTTTCCGCAGTAGCCCACTTGATGCACGGATCTTCCGAAAACCGTTTCAAAATTACTTATTGCCCAGGTGAGTTGACGAAAGAAGAAATTGAGGGAGTTGGTTACGCTTACGGTAAGTTAGATGAGATGCTAGAGCGGTATAAAATCGATGAGAGGCAAAACGGTTGGCATGAAACGGATGCCGGCGAGCGCTTTTATTATGTGAGTAATCCGGCCCTAGGGTTGTGGGCACATAAGAGTCGCATTTAAAAATGCGGCTGTGGATACGTAAAATGGCACAGGCAGTGTATAAAAAGTACTCTGCCTGTAACACAGCACCGATTGCAGCGTTTCTAATAAACAAATAATCGTAACCGAGTGTTTTCCCTTACAGTTGTCCCCTCGCATATAACATTGATTAGGTTTTTGCTATGAAACGTCAGATTTCGTTTTTACTTTGTATTTTGTTTGCGTTTACCGCCACCGCGACTGCACAGACAGTCGACTTACTTGAAGATGAAAAACTTGACCACTGGGTTACCACTCAAGGGAAAAGCGTAACGTCTGGTTGGAGTTTTGAAGATGGAGCCCTCAAGTGTGAAGGTCGCGGGTCGGGTTTATTGTTATCGAAGGTAATGTATCGCGATTTCGATTTAGTGTGGCAGTGGAAAATCATGGCGGGAGGTAACAGTGGGATTAAATATCGCGTGCGAAATTATGGCAACTCGGCATTGGGCTGTGAATATCAAATGTTAGATGATCCGCAGGATAAGTATGGCAAGCACTCCAAGAATGCGACCGGTTCACTGTATGCAATTTGGGAACCGACCGGTGAGTTTGTACAGAATCCCGCTGAACAATGGAACGAAAGCCGAATTGTAGTCAAAGGGAACCATGTACGACATTTTTTGAACGGTGTTTTGGTAGTTGACGGTCGTATTGGGTCAAGAGACTGGCAGGCGCGCGTCGATGAGAGTAAATTTAGCAAGTACTCTAAGTTTAGTGAAAACCGTAGTGGTTTGATTATGCTCACCGAACACGGCAATCCAACGTGGTTTCGGAGCATGACAATCACGAATCTTGGAGCGAAACAGCGGCGCAATCGCTCCAAATCCAAATAGAACATTTGGTTTGATCCACATATTATAGAATTGTCCTGACCACTGCGAAGATGAATAAACCGTTACCTGTATTTACGATTTCCATTGGCGACCCGTCCGGCATCGGCCCCGAGGTAGCTGTTAAAGCATGTGCTGATGAGTCGCTACATACACTCGCGCGGTGGGTGATTGTGGGTGAAGCCTGGCAAGTCGCTGAACTTGCAGAACAATTCGGTTTGACAGTTGATCAGGTGATTACCGATATTGATGAATTGGCACATGATAGTCGAGTGGCCGTGCTGGATGCACAGCAAATTTCCAAGGCGGAAGTTACGGTAGCTCAAGTCAGCGCCGTGTGTGGTGAAGCGGCGATTAACTATGTACGGATTGCCACCCAGTTGTGTATCGACGGAAAATCGAATGCCATCGTGACCGCGCCGATTAATAAGGAAGCGGTTGTGGCGACTGGTCGCCAAGGGTTTTGTGGGCATACCGAGTTTATTGCAGATATGTGTGGTTGTGATACTTCGCGTATGCTGCTCGTCAATGATCAGTTGTGTGTCGTCCATGTCACGACGCATTGTAGTCTGTTTGATGCGGCGACGAAGATTGATATCCAACGGATTCGCGAGACGATTGAAATTGGACATCAGGCCATGTTGCATTTAGGGTTCGAGGATCCGCGGTTGTCTATCTGCGGCTTAAATCCACACGCAGGTGAAAACGGAATGTTCGGGGATGAGGAATCTAGGTTGATCGCACCGGCTGTGGCGTTAGCGCGGGAACAGGGAATTGACATCAGCGGTCCGTTCCCAGCGGACACGTTGTTCATACATGGCGTCCGCGGCAAATGTGATATGATAGTAGCGATGTACCACGATCAAGGCCATGTGCCGATGAAGTTGTTAGATTTCGAGCATACGGTGAATGTGACTTTGGGATTGCCGATTATTCGCACTTCGGTCGACCATGGTACGGCGTTTGATATTGCGGGTCTCGGTAAAGCCAATCCGGAGGATATGAAGACGGCGATGAGGTTGGCTGTGAAGATGTCAAAATAGTATTTCTCGGGGCGTAAACTGGATATTCATTTTTCAATTAAGATGACCATTTTTGGACTTATAAAGAAGTAATTATGAAAATAGTACGATTTATTAACGACACAGACGAAACTCGGTATGGTGTGTTACAGGCCGATGAAACGGTCACTTACCTAACGGGCTGTCCGTTTGATGGACCCTCGGATACTGGCGAGCGAGCAACCGTGGTTAAGACACTTGCACCGCTTAAACCAAAGTCGATTGTCTGTATCGGATTGAATTATCGGAAACATGCCGAAGAAGGCGGGGCAGATATGCCTGAGTATCCGGTCGTGTTTATGAAGATGCCTAGCACCGTACAGAATCCCGGTGACCCGATCGAGATCCCCGTCAAACTGGCGAGCACAAAGGTTGACTACGAATGCGAGTTAGCCGTTGTTATTGGCAAGACAGCGAAGAATGTATCGCGCGAGAACGCGTTAGATTACGTGCTGGGCTATACCTGTGCGAATGATGTGAGTGCCCGGGATTGGCAAAGTCAGTGGGGTGGAAGTCAATGGTGCCGCGGTAAAACGTTTGATACGTTTTGTCCCTTAGGCCCCGTGCTGGTTACCGCCGATGAAATCCCCGATCCAAATCAACTATCTATCAAGACCATCCTCAATGGCGAGACGATGCAGGATTGGAATACCAACGATATGATTTTCGACATACCAACATTAATTGAGTTTCTCAGCGGCAGCAGTTGTTTAGAAGCAGGAACGGTTATCCTAACGGGCACACCGCATGGTGTTGGATTTGCACAGGACCCGCCGAGGTTCCTCGGCGCTGGTGACGAAGTGACGATCGAAATCGAAAAAATTGGCGCATTGACCAATCCCGTGATCGACGAACCAGTTTAGATCGAACGCCCGTTTATAAAACCAATACGATGTGTTGGCGTAGAATCGTCTACATTATTTACATCAAACCAAATTCGTCGCCGACAGAATGCAGCTAGTTTACTCCGACAACGCGGCTAAATGCTTGTTTTCAACACAAGGCCTGCGTTACGTTATTCGCGTTCGCGGTTTACAGCGCTTCGGATGTCACGGTTTCTTCCTCCGCGGTCTTGGCAGCGAGCGGTTTTCGTTGCACATCTGCTGAAGCAGTCTCGTCTTTATCGACCTCGGCATTTGCAGTGCGGTGAACAATATGTGGAGGGACTTCCTTGAGATCCCAAACAATGCCTATCCACGAAAGAACCTTCAATGCCCAGAAGGTCGGATCAAATTCCCACCAGCGAAAGCCGTTGCGTGCCGCAGATTGAAAATGGTGATGATTGTTATGCCAACCTTCGCCGAAGACGATGATTGATATTAAAGCATTGTTACGACTGGTGTCCGCGGTTTTGTACGGTCGAGTGCCCCATATGTGTAATAGTGAGTTCACACAAAACGTTGCATGGTACAAAACAACTGTTGATGCAAAAAACGAATAGGCGATCATTTGCCCGGCAGTCAGCGCCCACACGCCCTCAGCGGCAGGAACCAAAAAATGCCAACTCCAACCGATCGCAAAGCACAAGGCAAAGAACAGAGCCGGCACAACCGTATCGTACTTGGTAATGAACATGAGTTCGGGGTATTTGCTGAAGTCGCGAATCCGATCTTCCTTTAACTCATAATGTTCCTTGGTCATAAACCAGCCCATATGACTAAACCAAAAACCAGAAAGTGTCGGGCTATGCACATCTTTGTCCGTGTCGGAATGTAAATGGTGGTCTCGGTGATGAGCGGCCCACCACAGCGGTCCGCGTTGGATCGATGCGTTACCGACGCAGGCACCGACGAATTGAAACCAGCGTGAGGTTTTGAATGCACGGTGGGCGAAATAGCGGTGGTAGAAACCGGTGATTGCCAACATACGGATACAGTAGAACCCAATACCGAACAATACAGCGGTCCAACTGAAGTCTACAAAACACAAAGAGATAACCCCGAAATGCATTCCAATAAATGGAAGAGAGCGTGCCCAGTCTACGTGAAATTGTTTTTTATCATTCATGATGTAAAAGCAATGGGTATGTTTTAAGTAGCCGAAAGGATAACAGAGGCCCCCGTTTTACGTAAGGGCGACCCGTGACCAGGCATTAACACTACGGCAACGGGATTAGGTCAATAGGGCGGGAATGATTTTACCTGCTTGGCCATCTAACAATGATTGTTCGCGACCATTCTGTTTATAGGTCACCGTCTCGGCATCGAGTCCAAAAAGGTGGAACAGCGTTGCGTGGTAATCATAATGATTGACGATATTTTCAATCGCTCGATGTCCAAATTCATCGGTCACTCCGTAGGTACCGCCTTGTTTGAACCCGCCCCCAGCGACCCACATGCTGAAACCATATGTATTGTGGTCGCGGCCAAAGTTCTTGGTGCCGGAATCGTTCTGAATCACTGGCAATCGCCCCATTTCGCCTCCCCAATGGACGACGGTTGAATCGAGCATACCTCTTTGCTTCAGATCCTTGACCAATGCTGCCGCCGGGATATCAATTTTCTGACATGAAGCTGGCAGTCGAGTTTGAATGCTACCGTGGTGATCCCAATATTGGTTCTTGGTAAACAGTTGTACAAATCGCACTCCCCGTTCAACTAATCGTCGTGCGATCAAACAACGTTTGCCGAATTCTTCAGTCGCAGGATTGTTGATGCCATACATCTCATGGGTCGCTTTGGTTTCTTGGGATATATCGAGTGCCTTGGCGGCGGCAGATTGCATACGAGTGGCCAATTCTAGATTAGTTCGTCTAGCAGCTAACTCGAGTTCGCGGTTGCGACGTTGATGATGTTGGCCGTTGAGTTGTTTTAACAACGACAGAAAATTCTCTTGCGTTTTTCCCCGCAGTGCGGCGGGAGGATTTAGGTTTAGGATTCGCGGTTCCACAGGGCGGATGACGGTTCCCTGGTAAAGCGACGGTAGCCATCCATTGGACCAATTCAATACGCCTAACACTGGTAGTCCCTTGGGGTCGGTCATGGCAACATAGGCTGGTAGTTCTCGAGTTTCTGATCCGAGTGCATATGTCATCCAGCTTCCGAGGGCTGGCCGGCCTTCTTGACTCCGTCCACTGTTCATCGCATGAATGGATTGTCCATGGTTGTTGACGCCGGTGTGCATCGAGCGGATGACGAGAACGTCATCGACGATTTCTGAAAGTCCAGGGAGCAATTCAGATATCGCCGTACCGGATTGGCCGTACTGTTTAAACTTCCAAGGTGTTCCAAAAATCCGAGAACTGGCTTCAGCAGCGTTGTCGTATTTGATTTGTTCCGGAAATTTTTGCAGGTGCATCTTATTCAACAGTGGCTTGGGGTCCATCAAGTCGACTTGGCTGGGACCACCCTGCATAAACATGGATATCATTGCCTTGGCAGTTCCCGATTGATGGGAGTGCTTTGCTGCGAGATCAAAATTTCGCGGACCTAAATCTGGTTTTACTGGTTTGGCCGATAATGGTTGCTCGTTGGCAAACGCTAAGGCGAGTGGAATAGTGCTCAACGACACCCGCGATAAAAAATTACGGCGGGTGGTACTCGATTGGGCGGAAGTATTATCAGGTGTTGATTCTGATTGCATGATAATGGTGGATCTGAAAGGGGCTGTTTAATCGATGTATAGAAACTGGTTCGAACCTAATAACGCTTGGCACAAAACCTCGAATGCCTTACGGTGGGCTGCTTGGTCATCAAGTTTTGCATCCTCTGATTTGAACTGCTCGATTTGTGTGTCCATGAAGTTCAAAAGCGGTTGCAAGTTTTCTGTTGTGGGTATTTCGGCGTAGGTAGCTTTCCATGCCAATTGAATTTGTTCTTCGAGAGAGTCGTTTGCCTGGTCGATAATGTGACCGGCAAATGCTTGCGAGTATTTGACCATGAAATCGCTGTTCATGACCAACAGGGATTGGGGCGCAACGTTTGAGGAGGCCCGTTTTGTACAGTTCGGAGCGTTGGTGGCAATGTCAAAGGTTGCTAACACCGCAAGTGGTCGAGTCCGGCGGACTTCGACGTAGACGCTGCGACGATGTTCTTCACCACCGAGGTCGCCCGTGGCTTTGTTAATCCTCTCACCGTCTAATTTTTCTTTTCCCAGCACGATTTGTCCAACGCCATCTTCCATCACGGGAACACCGGGGCCGTACATTTTGTTATTGAGCAACCCGGAGACGGCGAGCACGGAATCGCGAAACGCTTCGGATTCAAGCCGGCGAATAGATTGTCGCGCGAGTAACTTATTGTCGGGGTCGACCTCGTCCAACGTTTCGGTTCGTTGAGATATCTGTCTATAGGTACTGGAGGTGACGATTAGCCGATGCAATCGTTTAATATCCCAGTCGTTTTCCATGAACTCACTTGCAAGATAATCGAGCAACTCGGGGTGTGTGGGCAATTGTCCAAGCACGCCAAAATCTCCGGATGAATTAACAATACCTCTGCCGAAATGGTGCTTCCAAACTGAGTTCACAAACACACGGGCGGTCAGCGGATGCTTGCCATTGGTTAAATGTTGGGCGTACGTCAAACGCCGATGGGTGGTTTGCTGAGCTAGACCTTTGAGCGGAATATTTGTCGAGACAAATTGTGCGAAGATATCCAACTCGCTAGGGTTCACTTTATCACCGGGCGTGTCGTGATTGCCGCGGATAAACAAAACTGTATCCGGCGCATGATCCACGGGTTCAGTTAACGCTCGTATAAAATGTTCCGGAGGGATCTCCGCGCGAATTTCATCCACTTGTTCTTGCAATGCTTCAAGTTGTGCCGTTGAATCCGTAGTTCGGCAGATTTCAATGATTTGTCGATTGGCTTTAAAAGTGGCGGCAGCCGTGGGATTGAATTGGGCCAGCGTTGCATAATCTGCGAGCATGGCAGGAGCTTGTTTGAGTAGTTCATTTTGTTCGGGGGTCCGCTGCTCAGGTTTAGTCTGTTGCGCGGTGGTCAAAACCGTCCGCTGCTCTTGAGGGAGGTTGTTGAGGAATTCCTCACGGACTTGTGCCAGTATGTCTTGCTCCCGCGCGTCGACAATCTTATTGAGTTCAACGGCCCGCGCTGCTCGTTTGCGGCTATATAGATATAGTGAACCGGAGGTGATTTTTCCGATCGCCGGGTATTCTTCGAGCACCGCTTTCTGTTCGTCTGTTCGTTGGTCAGATTTGGTTTTGTACGCAGTTTGTAATGCGGCGCGGACCTGGTCCGGCACTCGGATTAACTCTTCTATTAATGTTCTATCAATATGCTGGTCGACTTGTTGTTGACGTTTAGCGGTCGCGACGGTAGCTCGTGATTCGACTTCTGTTTTCTGTTGGCGATCCTCGTCGGTGTATAGCGAGATGCGGCGAGTTGCTGGAGCTTGCCATTTCTTCCAATCCAGTGCCGGCGCGAGAATTGCTCGCATTTCGTAATAATCTTCTTGGCTGATAGGATCATAACGGTGGTCATGACATTGGGCGCAGCCAACGGTTAAGCCGAGAATCGAAGTGGACATGATGTTGATCGTATCGGCTATCATTTGATTCCGCGCGACCATTTGATCAACGCCCGACTGGCCCGTTCCGTCAGGCGCCATTCGTAGAAACCCAGTTGCTTGTAGCAGTGTAACGTCAGCGGGTTGCAAGTCGCTTAGTGGCGATTGAATTAATTCGTCACCGGCTAGTTGTTCGACTAGGAATTGATCATAGGGTTTGTTTTGATTGAAGGCATTCACGACATAATCGCGGTAATAGTATGCCCATTCACGCTTGATATCTTTGTCGGTGTAACCCTCGGAGTCGGCATAGCCCGCGACATCCAGCCAGTGGCGACCCCAGCGTTCGCCGTAGCGAGGAGAACTTAACAGCTCATCGACCAATTGCTCATAGGCATCGGGTGAGCTATTCGCTACGAATCGATTTATTTGGAGAGGTGTTGGTGGTAGTCCCAGCAGGTCATAAGTTAAACGCCGTAATAGTGTAGTTTTGTCGGCGGAAGTCGACGGTGACAAGTCGGCGTCTTGCAGGCGTCGCAGGATATAATAGTCAACGGGAGAGCGTGCGAGTGTTGCATCGTTGATCGTCGGTAAGAGCGGTTTTTTGATGGGCTGAAAGGCCCAGAAATCAAGTTCCGCTTGTGTGAAATACGCGCTGTTGTCGAGCGATTCAGGTTCGGTGTTGAGGTTCTTTGCGCCTTGTTGAATCCATTGCTGGATGATGCGTATTTCTTGTGGACTAAGATTGTTGTCCTCAGGAGGCATGGCGCCACTGGAAACGCGTTGCCAAATCAGTGATTCTTTGTGGTCGCCGGCAATCGTTGCTGGGCCGTTTTCGCCACCCTTTTGAATGAAGCGGTTTAACCGTAAATCAAGTCCACCTTCCCTAACGTCGTTTTCACCATGGCATTGAAAACAGTGCGTTTTGAAAATTGGCCGCACATCCTTTTCGTAGGATACGTTAACAGTTTTTACAGCCGTCGAAGTTTGGGCAACCAATCGCACAGATTGACTTGGAAATATAAATCCGAGCAATAGCGTGCAATAAAGGACTTTTCTCATGGGTGACATCGTGGGTGGGAATGAGTGTTAAGGTGGGATTTTGTTTCCATCTGAAACACTTACATTATACTAGAGTTTTGCTTATCGTGGCTATTTCAACCTTTTGATTTACAAACTGACCTATTGGTATGCACCTATTTTCCCCCAATCGAGCTATTTGTTGCATTGTCCTCTTGCACGGGTGGATCTTTTTCCTGACGGGAGTTGGTGCCATAAGCGATGTTATTCCGGTGACCGGTTGGCTGTTGTTGTTAACCGTAGAATTCATATTGGCTAATATTTGGCTGTGGTTTCGCCGTGACATAGCAATATGGGAACGAATCACTGGATTTCTTACGGCGACGAGTTTGATGCTGATTAGCATCCAAGTGTTAGCGTGCTTGATGGGCATGGAACGGCGTAGTGCCGAAGCAAGATATTATTTGATGATTGTTGTCTTGCTGGTATTGGTTGCCGGAGCCTGCTTGCTGGCGCGATTTGTTGTCGGCAAAGATCTAGTATGGATCAGTGACTCAGTGGCGCGACTGCCGAGCGATGCTGCCAAAAGAAATGTTAACCGGATTATGAATTCTGTTGTAGTTGCGCTGTTGATATGGGTAGTGATTTATGTTGAATCGGGTCAGGGGCTTTTGGATTATTGTATCGAACGATTAGGGCGGTTGGATTCCATTGCAGAAGCGTTTCCAATTCCCAACCTCGTGATGATTTTCATAGTGCTGGTGGTTGGATCGTTCTTGACCTTTGCCCTGCTGAACATGCACCGCTGGGTTTTTGCCGGTAGTTGGATTGTCAGCTTAATTGCGGCTTTGATCGCGTGCCAACCCCTCTGGCGATTTGAGCAGATGGTGTTCCGATCTTCCGCTGGCCCATTCGACCGCCAAACTTGTCTGTTTGCAATATTGTGCATCTGGTTGATGATTTTAGCAATTCGGTTAAGTGGTAATCGATTGCGACGACTGGAATTTGGTAGCCCCGCAGGGCCGTTCGATAATGCCGAGGAGACGTTGCACAATCCTAGCGAAAAAAAGTGGCGGTGGCTGCGATTTACCTCTCGTTTACGGCCCGCAGAAAATCTGGTGGCGGTATTGCTGGTTATGATTCCGGTGTATATGTCTACGGCCTATCCCGTCTTCAAGGTAATGTGGCTTGGCGGGCAACAACAAAACGTGGATGTCCGAGTTTTCCACGGCGGTTCGGGATCGATGCGAGACATTGCAGGTGTTGTCATGACCAATGCTGATATTGAACCATTTATATCGATCGATGTGTTTCGGGAAATTCGCTTTAAGGATTGCAGCCAATTATCAGGGGATATTTTAAAAATGGTGACGTCTCAATCGCAATTGAAATCCCTGTTGATGCTTGATGTGCCGGGCGGTTTGCCGGATGTTGCATTAGGGAAAATAAGTGCGATTGAAGCGATTGATGTTCAAGGACCGGGCGTGACCAGTTCTTTTTTGTCGGCGCTTGGTGACCATAAGCTCAGGGTAGTGTTTAACGCACAGCAGGGGGAAATCAGTTACGACAATCGGATGTCTTGGTGGTCCGGTCGACGTGAAACTAAAACCTTCGCTCCGCTGGAGATAGCGTTGTCGTATTTACAACTGCATTCAGACACAAATGGATTTGATGGCTTGGAAGTAAATGATTGGATCCAACAAGTTGCCGAGGCAGCATCCAATCCGCTAGAAAGCAAGCTGCATGTGACATTGGAACTGTCGGCAAACCAATCATCCATATTCGCTGAGTTATCCAAAATAGCCGTCGCCAATCGATGTTATCTTACGATTGATGATTCAATGATTTCGTTGCAGGATCATCAATTTGGAGAACTTCATAACAACACCAGTCTGCAACTACTGTCCTTTGAAAGATTGCTACCGCTGCAACATCCACAGCAGGTAATTTTGCCAAAATTACGTCATTTGAAACTGGGCACAAAGTTAACCCGCGGGTGGATGCTCTGGGCGATGGAGCAACCTGCGTTAGAGTCGCTCAGCATTTCACTGGTAGGAATGGACGGAAACGCTGAATTGGAAATATTGCAAGCTCTGCGGGAGTTCAAATCGTTACGCCGATTGCGTTTGCACGGTAATCTGAGTCCAGCGGTTCTGAAGACTTTACTTGAGCTGGACAAAATCGAATCCCTGTTTATTAATGATTCAAATATTACGGATGCTCAGTTGGCAGCAATTGCCCAAATGAAGAGTTTGAAGGAATTTCATGTTGAGCGAGTGATGTCGAGTCGTATGTTACAGCGGGTGGTCAGCGATCGCACATGGATGGATCGTTTCTTTCCAGCAGGCGTGCAGATGAGTGACGAGGCAATTTTTAAGTTTATTGGCCACGTACCTGACACAACCATCCATCAATTTTTAAGTCCCCGTTGGCTGCAATCGTTGATAACGACGAGCGGCAATATTGATAGGCGAGGATTGGAAATTTGGGGCCGGCTCCGCCAACAAGGTTACTCCTTACAAGCAATTGCGAAAATCTATACCAGTCTACGTATTCATCATTCGGATCTGAGTACCGTTGCCTTGTTTAACGGGGCTGATTTAACTGGTGAAAATATCGCTCGATTAGCAAATGCAAAACCGGTGGTGGAAGAAGATGTATTGAGCGAGCTTAATTTACTTGATGAGCAATTGGAGTCGGCAGCAATTGTGTTGGGTCGAGGGGTCGATGAAGGGAAGCTGCACGGCAATGTTCTGCCCAATACAGCATCGTTTATTGCGGCAGGGGTGACGGGACAGTTTATCGAAGAACTTGATGCTGATTCCGGTAATGAATTATTTATTGCGGGCCAGTTGTCGGATTTAGATTCATTGCTATCGACTGGGTTGCAGCGCAACGTACAGTTGCGATTGCAGCAATTCAGGGACAACGGCGGCCAGTATGAAATTAATAGCAGTTTTCGGTTGGGGTTTTATGCCCAAGGTGATCGCTTCGCAGACGAGAGGTGGGGACCGTTGCTTGCCGATATTTTAACGGCCGAACAAGATATTCGGATTTTGATTAGCTCACTTGACGGTGATCGTGTTATCGAAACGCTTTCGAATCAATTAGGTGTTGATGTTCTCGCAATTCCAGAATCCATGTTAACGGCGGAGATGATTGAGTGGATTTCGTCGAACAAAGAATTGAAAGTGGTTTGTTTAGATCCGACACTCACTGCGTTGAGCGAGCAAAACGGTACCGGCGATCTTACCTTTGCAGATCTTGCAGCGGATACTGAGGCGGCGCATCGTTGGGATAAAATTCTACCGTTGTTAAGTATAGAAAATCCGGCGGCAATCTGTACAAGATTCGGGTTTATTAGTTCACGTATTGTCATTCTCAAAAGTAGTCGGTTGGAAAATATTTTGCCACAGGTTTTGCAGGCTTTTCCAAACGTTGAGAAAATTGACGCAATGAAATCTGTGCTGACTCTTGGTGGTAAGGTCGAGCAGGTTGAGAGTGTAAAACAACTGGAGCTACAGAACGCATTGTTGCAAGGAACGGATCAGCCCTTGGCTAGTCTAGCAAAGCAGTTTCCTAACGTAGTTTCATTGCAACTCCATGGTGCAACTTTACAAGCTTGGGATATGCAAGGGTTGGCGGGTCTGACGAATTTGCGGGAACTAAATCTGACGGGTTGCGATATCGACGATGAGGACTTGCGTAGTTTGGAAGCGATGGATT
>Ga0302123_10001088_pt1 | contig 19654 bp, 13 predicted proteins | sample CB21_321_MG_FD_203109 | JGI IMG/M metagenome (GOLD analysis project Ga0302123, IMG submission 203109) | Marine microbial communities from Western Arctic Ocean, Canada - CB21_32.1 | ecosystem: Environmental > Aquatic > Marine > Oceanic | place: Canada: Western Arctic Ocean | collected 2017-09-28 | reverse complement strand
GGATCTATAGCTACGAGCACGCCATGGAACGTCCCGGCGGACACCGCAATCTTCTTTTCCTCAAGCGAGGTGCGCCGATCCGCCTCATCGATCGGAAGAACAACGAAGCCGATAACCAGCCGCCCAATTTCTGGAAGTGGATCGAGGGCAACGTCCTTACGCAACCGGGGCAGAAAGTCGTCGCCGTGCCGCACACATTCGGGTCCGGCCCGCTGGCCGACTTTGACTGGCAGAACCCCTACTACGACTCGGTGCTCGAAATCTATCAGGCCTTCCGGGGCAGCTACGAAGCCTGGCGACTCCCCGATGACGAAAAACGCGGTCCGACGCAGACCGACGAGCCGGGCCACTTCGCGCGCGACGCGCTGGACAAAGGCAACCTCTACGGCTTCGTCTCCTTCAGTGACCACTTTTCAACTCACAACAGTTGGGGCGCAGTATGGGCGACGCAGGAAAATCGCGAGGGCATCCTCGACGGCATGCTCGCGCGACGCACCTACGCCGCCAGCGACGAGATTATCGTGAAGCTCACCGCCGGCGGCCATATGCCCGGCGAGGAATTCACAGCATCCGCCGCCGACCCACCTACGATCGAGGCCACCATCGAAGCGACCGACGAGATTCGCCGCATCGACATCATCCGCAACGGCGAGTACATCTACACCTCCGACCCCGAGGGCACGACCGCCCGCATCAGCTACCGCGATCTCGATGCTTCGCCCGGCAAGAGCTACTACTACGTACGCGTGTTCCAGCGCGACCCCGAGAACCCCTCGGGCGACGCCGAGATGGCCTGGATCTCGCCGTTCTTCATCACCTATACGGAATAGAGAATGCGCACCGCCGCGAATCTTTCATCGTTGATGCTCGTTCCGGCGATCGTCGCGCTCATGGCATGCGGCTCCCCCCAACCTGCTGGCGAACCCGAGGCCGCTAACCCACTCGATCAGCGGCCGCAGCCCTGGGAGCGGCAGCTTGAGCCGGTCCTCTCCGCGTACACGACCGAGCAGTCCTGGGCGAAGGTTGTCCTCTATACGCCGTTCGTGCTGCACATCGACGGCAAATTCAAGATGTGGTACCTCGGGACATCGGCCGGCTCGCGAGCAAGGGATACCGCGGTGGGCTACGCCGAGTCCGACGACGGTATCCATTGGCGTGAACACGCTGCGAACCCGATTCTCACCGGTGACGACATCCCGTGGGGACCCAACATCCAAACGCCGTTCGTGCTCTTCGACGAGCAAGAGCGGATCTACAAGATGTGGTTCATCTCCGTCCCGAACATGGTGCGCGACGCCGACGGCAAGATGACTGAGATGACGCAGCAACTCGGCTACGCCACCAGCCCGGACGGTCTCAAGTGGGACGTTCATCCCGAGCCCATCTACGAATCCGGCCGCTCGCCCTCGGTAATCAAGGAAGGCCCGAACCGTTACCGCATGTGGATGAACTCGCGCCCCAGCATGGATGTGCATGCTCGCGAGCTGGGCGCGAATATCTACGAGTTCATCTCAGCGGACGGCGTCAACTGGGAGCGGCTTGAGCCGCCGGTGGTCCAACCATCGGACAAAGCGAACACGGTGGTCTATCCGTTCGTTCTGAAGGAAGGCGGCCGATACAGCATGTGGTACGGCGGCCACATCGACGGTGGCACGTTCGAGATCTTCCACGCCACATCCGCCGTCGGCACAACGTGGCAAACCGACCATGACAACGTCGCCTTCCCTTCGACGAAAGACACGGCCCGCTTCGACGGCCGCTATACGTCCACGCCGTGCGTCTTGAGCCTGCCCGACCGCCTGTTGCTCTACTACTCCGCCCGCGACTGGAAGAACGATTACATCGACAGCCAAGGCCAACAGCGCACCGACAAAGACGGCATCTACGCCCACATCGGCGTCGCAGAGATCGTTCGCTGACGGGCCGGGAAGGAATCGGGGACGGTCCACGGCGCGCCTCGTGCAGTCGAAGAGAATCAAGGACCTGCGTGCCGGGCGCTTGGTACAGTCCCCATTGTTTCGCAGGCCATGACTGTGGTGGCTCTGCCCTTACGTCGAAGTGTCTTGGTTGAGCCGCATAGGAACGGTAGTTGGTTCTCCGCAGCGTTGATGGCCCTGGCGGCGGGGTTGGCTCAACCCACTCCCTCGCGGTCGGGGCTCTGCGGGAGGTGGGCCGCGATGTTCCTTGCCGGCGTGAGTCGATGCGGCTGGGCGTAGGTTGGCTGTACGGCGGGTGAGTGTGGGGTGGTTCGTGGTGGGGAAGTGGGGTTGCGACTACGCGGCGGCCTCGTTGTTGCCGGGTTGGCCGGCGTTTTCCGCGTGTTCGGGATGCGGGACGCTCGCCGGTGGTGGCGGCGGGCCGGTTTCAAGGCATCCGTAGGCGGTTGCCTCGGCCTGCTGAAGGATTGATTCTAAATGACTTTCGACGGATTGGGTCGGTTCGTTCGCCTGAGGCGTGTGATCCGTCGTGGCGGCTGCGTCGGTCTGTAATTGGGCTGCTTGTTTGGCATAAAGGCTGCTGAGGGCGAGTCTTTGGCCACGTTGTTTGCGAACTTCGCGGAGTTCCTTCATGACGTTGTGGTAGCGGCGCGCGAGTTGCGCCTCGTAGCGGCTGAGTCGGTTGAGCGCGTGGTCGTGCGCGAGCGACTTGCCGAGAAGTTGTTCGCCGTCCTTTTTCTCGTTCTCTGGTTGTTCGGCGGCGCTGTCGTAGAGCTCGTTGATGATGGCGGCTTCGATCCGGCTGAAGCGTTTGAGACGCCAGGTGATGTCGATGAGTTGTTCGACCAGATTGTCCTCCAGGACGCCCGTCGGCAGGAGTTCGAGATGGAGTTCCCCGGCGTGCCGGTTGAACTCGTCGCGGTCTTCGCCGGGGATGAGTGGGTCTTTGGCTCGGAAGCCGTGCTTGATGGCGTTGCGCGCGGTGCGCTGTTTGCCTTCGGGGGTGCGCGGTCCGGTTGAGTGTTGGGCGTTTTGTTTGTTGGCCCGTTTCTGTGCAGCTGATGTCATGAGATTTGCTCCTTCGTGGGGCGGGTTACGCCCTGGGTTTTCGTGCCCGCAATAGAAAAGGCCGGGCGATGGGCCCGGCCTTGGTGCATACAAAAGAAAAAGGCCGAAGGGCTGGTTACGCCTTCGGCCTTGATTGAATGTGTTCGCTATTAGTATCTACCCGGTGTCAAGGGGTGGACCCGGTTAGGCGGGCGTCGCTGTCGGAGGAAGACGATTACCACCAGCAATCGGTCAGGCCACGAGCGCGGGGGGCGGTTCGGGAAGTGGAATCCGAGACGTCTCAGGCTCATGGAGGGACTCCGATCAGATCGTTGGATGGAACGGTTGTTCACGACAGGTATCTCAATCGCGTAGAATTGGCGTGTTGTGATCGGCCAAACCATCTCTCACTACAAGATCACCGAGAAGCTCGGTGAGGGCGGGATGGGTGTCGTTTACAAGGCTGAGGATACGTCCTTGGATCGGCCGGTCGCACTGAAGTTCCTTGCTGCACATCTCGTTTCGGACGAGGACGTGCGCAAGCGGTTTGAACGCGAAGCCAAAGCGGCCGCTGCCCTGAACCATCCCAACATCTGTACCGTTCACGAGGTCGCTGAAGACAACGCCCGCACCTTCATCGCGATGGCCTTCTTGGAAGGGGAGGGTCTCGACAAGAAGATCGAAGCCGGGCCGCTGAAGCTCAAGGACGCTCTCTACATCGCTATCCAAACAGCGAAGGGCTTGCAGGCGGCTCACGGCAAAGGCATCGTCCATCGGGACATCAAGCCCGCCAACCTCATGGTGGGCCCGGATGGCCACGTCACGATCATGGACTTTGGATTAGCGCAACTGGCCGATCGCTCGAAGCTCACCCGCATGGACGAGACCATGGGCACGGTGACGTACATGTCGCCGGAGCAGACCTATGGCGCCGACATCGACCATCGATCCGATGTCTGGTCGCTGGGTGTCGTGCTCTACGAAATGGTCACGGGACAGCAGCCGTTCAAGGGCCACTACGACAAGGCGGTGATGTACTCCATAACGAACGAAGAGCCGGAGCCGATGACGGGGTTGCGGACGGGCGTGCCGATGGAGTTGGAACTCCTCGTCAACAAGTGCCTTGCAAAAGACGCTGACAATCGATACCAGGGCACGGGCGAGGTGGTTGTCGATCTACGTAACCTGCAGGACAAGCTTAAGTCCGGCAAGTCCACGATCCTCACGGCTCAGACTGGTAGTCAGGTGATGACAGCAGGGGCAACGCCCGTTGGACAAGCTGCTGCTGGTCCTCTCGCTCGATACCGCGTGATCGAGGACATCAAGGATACCGATGACTCGATCAGGTACGTCGCCGAGGACACCCAACTCCGTCGCTCCGTAGCCATCCGCGTCCTGCCCCAATCAGCCGAACAGCAGATCGAGCAACGCGGACGTCTCCAGCGGCGGGCGCTGCTGGGGATGGCGGCGCTTCTCGCCGCTTTCATGGTCCTTTCGGTAGCGCTGTGGTTTCGAAGCCCGTCATCCGAGTCGCCTCGGGAAACGGTGCGGTTCTCGTTCGCCCCCGAGAACCTCGCGGTCAGTGGCGTCGGAGGCGCAGTGGTCTCGCCCGACGGAAAGCACATCGCCTTCGTCACGGAAGAGGACGGACAACGCGCCCTCTGGGTGCGCGACCTTGATCGTGAAACACCACGCCGGCTCGAAGGAACGGAAGGCGCGGAAGACCCCTTCTGGTCCCCCGATAGCCAGTCCATCGGCTTCGGAACCGACAATGAGTTGAAGCGCATTCCTGTGACCGGGGGCGAGCCGATCACGTTGTGCGACCTGCCTCGAGCAGGGGGGGGTTCTCCGGAGGGGCGTGGAGCCCCGACAGAGAGCAGATCGTCTTCTCCGCCTCCCTTCTGCTTTACCAAGTGCCGTCTCGGGGCGGCGCCCCGAAGCTTCTCTTTGAGCCGAGAAAGGAGGAAGGCGAAGCTGTATTCGACCCGTTGTTCCTTCCTGAGGTACAAGGCTCGCGAGGGGTGATCTACGTATCCGGCTCCGTCGGCAGCGCATTCAAACTTGGAGTACTGGACCTGAAAACCGGCGAGCGCCGTGCACTTGTACACGGGAGCCGTCCCGACTACTCCGCTTCGGGACACATTATCTATGAAGAGAGTTCAGGCCTTCGAGCCCTACCTTTTTCCTTGGAAACTCTCACCGCGACCGGAGAGGACTCCCCGATCGTCGAAGCCGGAGGCTGGCCCAGTGTCTCCCGCGCCGGCGCTCTCGTGTATACCGATACTTCGCTCGGGGGCTCTCGCCGGATCGTCGTGCGAGACCGCTCAGGGGACATCTTGAGGACTGTGGGCGATCCGCTCGAGGCAGGTCAGTCGCCTGCGATCTCGCCTAGCGGCGATTTCGTTGCCGTTGGCGTGCAGGGTGACATTTGGGTCTACGATCTCAATCGAGACCTGGGCACGCAGCTAACTTCTGCCCAGGGGAGCCCCGTCTGGCTCTCCTCAAGCCGCGAGCTATCGTGCTACCAGAGGGAAGCCGATAGCCCGGGCAAGGTGGTGATTCAGGTCGCTGACGGCAGCGCGGAACCGCGGGTCCTGCTGGAACCAGAGGCGAGCCGACTCTTTGCCGCATTTGATCTGTCTTCGGATGACCGATATCTAGCCTACAACGCAGGCCCGGGCTCCGGAGACGAAGACGGCGGTATCTGGTATCACGAGATCCACTCCAACGGCTCCGTATCGGAGGCCATGCCTTTTCTCCTCACTCCCGAAAATGAGGGAAACGCCAGGTTTTCACCCGACGGTCGCTACCTCGCTTATCACTCGAATGAGTCGGGGCGGTTCGAAATCTACGTACGCCCATTCCCGCCCGGCCCCGGTGAATGGCGGATCTCAACAGCCGGCGGCATGCAACCGACTTGGTCGGCCAACGGGAAGGAGATCTTCTACGTCGAGGACTCGACGCTCATGGCCGTTCCCATCTCAACGGAGGGCGCTTTCCGACCGGGAAAACCTCAACGACTTTTCGAATCGGGTTTTCTGAGGGGGCCGCCCAGGAGAACGAACTACGATGTCTTTCCCGACGGCCAGCGATTCGTGACGTTCGCTCCACACGAAGACAGCGCCGCCGCGAGCCTTAGCATTCGTGTGGTCCAGAATTGGTACGAAGAGTTCCGCGACCGCGAGTAGGACTAAAGTCCAATGAAACACAAGGGTTAGCCCTCGTTCACAGGAAAGGTGTTGGTAAATCGCGTTCTCACTAGGGAATCGTGAACGCGAGTCCAACGGGAAGTAGCGCTGTGAGGGGCCTCGGTGCCATGGGCTCGGTTGGATTGCTTGGGATTGGGTTCCAAAACCACCTCGTTGGCGGTCGGGGGTTGCGTCTGCACTCTCGGTGACGTCGGCGCGCCTTACGTACTCTGTGACGCAAGCTTGCGCTTGCGGCTTTGAGTGAGCCGAGGCGTCATTGATACTTCCTCGCAACTACTCAAAACTTTCCTGAACTTTCCTCGAACCCCTCCGTATACCCAGGTCGAGGCACGCGAACGTGCCCGATTCGGTCGAAAGGAAAACTCAGCAATGACAAGACGCCTTTGTATGCTCTCAGCGGTACCGGTTCTGCTCTGCCTCGCGGCCCTACCTGCCGCCGCCCAGGAAGTAAAACCCTGGATTCATGTTCATGTCACCGAGGGGGGCGATAGCGCGAAGAATGTCCGCGTGAACCTGCCACTTTCTGTGCTCGGTGTGGCGCTCGAAGTCGCGCCGGAAAAACTTGTCGAGAAAGGTCGCCTGAAGCTTGAGAACGCCGACCTCTCGATCGCGGACATGCGCCGCCTGTGGAACGAACTGCGGGGCGCGGGGAACGTCGAGTTCGTCAATCTCGAAGACGGCGACCAACACGTCAGCATCCTGCGCGAGGCCGACCTCGTCCTCATCAAGGTCACTGATCTCAAGAACGAGAAGGAATCGAAAGTACGTGTCGAGATTCCCATCGGAGTCGTGGACGCTCTATTCTCCGGTGAAGGCGAGGAACTGAACATCGCGGCTGCGATTGACCGGCTTCAGAACGAGCGCGGCGATATCGTGCGCGTCAAAGACGGCGACAAGAACGTTCGCATCTGGATTGACGAGACCAGCTCATCGTCATGAGTCGACTGCAACAAGCACTGCTCGCCGCGGGCGCCGTCATCGTGCTGCTCGTGGCTAGCCTGCACTTCGTGGTCGTCAGCGTCGATGCGCGTGGGCCCGACGGCACGAAGTTCTGGCTGCCGGTACCTCTTGAGTTGGCGCAACTGGCCGTCTGGCTCACTCCGGACATTAATGAGTATGTCGATGTCGACACTGCGGAGATCGAGCGCTACCAACCAATACTTGAAGCGCTGCTGGACGGACTGGAAGAGGTCGACGACGCCGAGCTCGTGCGCGTCGAGGACGGCGACCAGACCGTTGTGGTCCGCAAGTCCGACGGCGACATCCACGTCAGTGTTGAGACAGGCCGAGAAGATGTGCGCGTGCAGTTTTCGATGCGAACACTGCAAGGCCTGGTCGACAGCTTTGACGACGGTCGCTTCGATGTAGCCGCCGCGTTGCGTGCGCTCAAGCATTCATCCGGCCCGCTGGTTTATGTCGACGAGCCGGACACGAAAGTAACCCTGGCGCTCTGGTGATTCGATTCAGTTTCCCCAACAACATGTGACAGACAATGACCCCATATTGTGCGGGCTCGCAACGAGACCGCGCTTTTTTTTGTGGCATGACCATGCGTTGCTTCGGTAACTTTTCGCCGCTACGGCTCGAACAGTACCGGTAGAGCCGCTTGCGTTTCTCGGGTTGAACGATCATCCTTGGAAGCGCCCGCCGCTGCCCATGGTTATGAGTTCTTCCCGTTCGATCCGTCAATACTCCAACATCATTCGCGGCGTTTCTCTGCTGCTCATCGTGGCGGCGCTCGTGTTGTTTTCGCGCGCGTTGCCGGTCGATAGCGGCATTCAGGCGCTACAAGCCTGGATATCCAGCCTGGGCGTGTGGGCGCCCTTGATCTTCGGCGTGATCTACGCAATCGCGGCTACACTCTTCTTGCCCGCGTCGGCGTTGACGCTGGCGGGCGGCGCGATCTTCGGTTTGACCGTGGGCGCGTTGACAGTCTGGCTGGCGGCGACCGCGGCCGCAGCGATGTCGTTCCTGATCGCGCGCTATGTAGCCCGCGAAAAGGTTGCTGCCATCGCGGCTCGGAATCCGAAGTTCAGCGCGATCGACAAGGCCATCGGCGAAGGCGGCTGGAAGATCGTGGCGATGCTGCGACTGTCGCCGGCAATCCCGTTCAACCTCCAGAATTATCTGTACGGGCTGACGGCGATTCGCTTCTGGCCCTGCATGGGGGCCACTTGGATCTTCATGCTCCCAGGGACGTTCCTGTACGTCTATCTGGGACATCTCGGTGGACAGGGGCTCGCCGCGGCCACGGGCGGCGGGGGCGGCAAGAGCGTCGGCCAATGGGCGCTACTGGTCGTGGGCCTTCTGGCGACGATCGGGGTTACCGTCTACGTAACGCGGCTCGCCAATGCGGCGATCAAGAAGCAGACGGTCATCGCGGCCGAGCAGCCCGCCGAACAAGCCCCGGTCCCTGAACAGACGGACACTCCGCAAGGGATCTCTCGTGGCGTGATCATCACCGCTGTCGTGGCTATTGCGTTGTTTGCCTCGGCCGTCTATGCGTACGCAGAGCGGGATAGCTTGAAGAACCTGTTCGGCCCGCCGCCGGTGGTGTTGGCCGAGGCCTACGAGCAGAATTCCAACGGGCCGACTTTCGATCATTCAACGCTCGACGCGCTGCTATGGAATCACGTCGACGACGATGGCTGGGTCGACTACGAAGGCCTGCAGGCGGAAGCTGCTGATCTCGACGCCTACATCCGTTCGGTGGCCGCCGCCCCGTTCGAGGAGATGGGGCGCGACGAGAAGCTAGCGCTGCTGATCAATGCCTACAACGCCTTCACACTGCGATTGATTCTCGATCACTATCCGGTCGGCTCGATCTTCGATATCCCGGACGCGGAACGTTGGGACGCCGTGCGCTGGGATGTGGGCGGAAACGTGTGGAGCTTGTCGCAGATCGAGCATGAACAGATCCGGCCCAAGTTCATCGAGCCGCGGATTCACTTTGCCTTGGTGTGCGCGGCGGTCGGTTGTCCGAAGCTGCGCAATGAGGCCTACCAGGCCGAGCAGTTGGACGAGCAACTAGAGGATCAGACCGAGTATGTCCACGCTGGCGACCGTTGGTTTCGCTTCGACCCGGCGGCGGGCGTCGTCGAGTTGACGCAGCTCTACAGTTGGTACGGCGGCGACTTCGTGCAAGTCGCCGAGTCGGTGCTCGAATACGCGGCGCGCTATTCGCCTGAGCTCAAGAAATCCCTCGACGACGGCGTCGAACCGAGCATTCGCTGGCTGCACTATGACTGGTCGCTCAACCGAGATCCGGCGGCGACCGGCGCGACTTGAGTTCCTTCGCTGTCCCCATTTCCCATACGCTGTTTCTAACCTAGGTGTGCAATGACAGAATTCGAGACACTCGCGGAAACGTTACCGCAAACGCTTCCGCTGGATGAGCACAACAAGCGGCTCGTGCAAAACGTGCATCCTCCGAACTGGGTCAACCCCGAGCCGTCGGGCCGCTACAACATGGTCGTGATCGGGGCCGGTACGGCGGGTCTGGTAGCGGCGGCGGGCGCGGCGGGTCTCGGAGCGAAGGTCGCCCTCATCGAACGCGACCTGCTGGGCGGTGATTGCCTCAATGTCGGCTGCGTGCCCTCGAAGGCGTTGCTGCGTTGCGCGCACGCCTACGCCAATGTCCGCGACGCGCATGAGTTCGGCGTGAATGTGTCGCCGGGCTTTAGCGTGGATTTCCCAGCCGTGATGGAACGCATGCGGCGGCTCCGGGCGGGGATCAGCCACCACGATTCAGCGGCCCGCTTTCGCGATCTGGGGATCGACGTCTTCATCGGCAGTGGCGAGTTCGTCGATCGCAACAAGGTTGCCGTTGCCGGCAAGACCCTGGAGTTCTCCAAGGCCTGCATCGCGACGGGAGCGCGCGCCGCCGCGCCGCCGATCCCGGGCTTGGCCGAAGCTGGCTATCTCACGAACGAAACGGTCTTCTCATTGACCGAATTGCCGGAGCGACTCGCGGTCATCGGCGGCGGGCCGATCGGTTGCGAACTATCACAGGCGTTCACCCGCTTCGGGTCCGAAGTCACGTTGTTTGAAGCGAGCTCGCACATCTTGAGCCGCGAGGATCAAGACGCCGCAATGCGTGTCGAATCCGCTCTGTTGCGGGACGGCCTCAAGATTCGCTGCGATTCCAAGGTCACCGCCGTGCGCGCGGAAGGCGATGAGAAGATCCTCGTCGTCGAGAGCCCTAGCGGACAGGAAGAGTTGCGGGTCGACGAGATCATCGTCGGCGTCGGCCGCGCGCCCAATGTGAAGGGTCTGGGGCTTGAGGCAGCGGGCGTTGAGTATCACGAGCGGTCCGGCGTCAAGGTCGACGACCATCTGCGAACGGCGAATTCGAATATCTATGCCGCCGGCGACATCTGCTTCCCGTATAAGTTCACGCATACGGCCGACGCGATGGCGCGCATCGTCATCGGCAATGCGTTGTTCTTCGGGCGCGGGCGGACGAGTTCTTTGACGATCCCTTGGTGTACGTACACCGATCCGGAGATTGCACATGTTGGGCTCTATCCCAAGGATGCCGAGAAGAAAGGCATCGAGATTCAGACATTTACGATCGAGATGTCGACCGTAGACCGGGCGATCCTCGAAGGCGACGACGACGGCTTCCTCAAGGTGCACGTCAAGAAGGGTAAGGATCAGATCGTCGGCGCAACGCTCGTTGCTCGCAATGCCGGCGACATGATTTCAGAGATCTCGGTCGCGATGGCGGCGGGGGTGGGCCTGGGGACGATCTCGAAGACCATCCATCCGTATCCAACGCAGGCCGAAGTGATCAAGAAAGCCGGGGATGCCTACAACCGAACACGACTGACGCCGTTTGTGAAGAAGTTGTTCGACAAGATATTGCGTTGGCGGAGATAGTCTTACGTGAGAGGAATGCGGCTGACGCGGACGCCGGTCCGGCTCGCCAGTGTCGCACACCCGTAGCGCGGTCCCCGGTTTTGGGGTCCGAGGCTTCTTCTAGCGGCCCCGTGGCAATTGAAACCCGTCCGGCAACTCGCGGCTTCCGTCCCCACAGAGTGCTCGCATGACCTCGAACTCTGCCGCGCTCAGCTGGTTGTAGCTGAGATAGAGGAACCGCTGCAGCCCCGCTCGTCTTGACGACTCGAGGATTCGGATAAAGTCGCCCGAGCCCATCGGGTCGCCACCGTGAGGACGCCGGCCGACGTCCACCCAAGGGATCACGCGCTTCGGGTCATCAACGGCGGTGAGCACTGCCCGCGTTGCATGCTCAACGACTTGATCGAAAAAGGTGTCAGGGAAACCGCGCTCGAAGTCGAGTGCCGTTTCCACCTCAGGCAGTCGAACTCCCAGCAGCATCTCGATCACATCGAAAGCGGCGCGCTCGGAAAGGTTGGGGTTCCACTTGCGCAACGTCATGAGCCAGCGATAGACCGTGCCGTACAGTCCGTCGATGCCGCGGTGCCAAAGGTAGTGCTTGGGATGGAAGTTGTCGGCGTAGCGCGCGAGCTGGGGCAGATCGTAGCCGCACAGGGGCGTGAAGACGGCCGAGCGCGGTCCGCAGCCCAGTTGAAGGTCGCGGCGTTGCTCGGTCATCATGCCCTTCATCATCTTGACGGTGCCCGTGATGACGTCGGTTCGGAAGCGCAGCCAGTTCGCCAGGCTGCTGTCGAACCCGAGCATCTGATAGCTCCCGAAGAACCCGCGGCCGGAGTACGTGTCGACGAGATCGTCGTCGAGATTGTGAAGACGTTCCTCTAAGCGGCGGCTCGCGGCGTTGAGGTCGGCCCAGTCGTAATGCATTGACTCGGCTAGGGGACGGACAGTCTCCGGCAGGTCGTTGAAGATGTTCGAGCGATGTCCGTCGGCGATCTCGAATCCCCACTCGTGCCAATCAATGATGCCGCCATCGGCCTCGGGGAACTGTGCCAGAGTATCGAGGGCTCGCGCGGCCCAGCGATTCGGATTGGCGAAACGGGCGAACTTGTCCTGATCGGAAGGGCCGTAGCCGGCGTCCGGACGAAAGATGAAGATGCTCCAGCCGCGCCGCTTGGCTTCGGCGAACAGGCGGTCGAGCTTACGGCGCTTCTCGGGGAAGCGTTGCGTTGGGCTGGGGGGCGGCTCGACCCCGAGACGCTGATAGATGCGGCGGTTCGGCTCGAACAGGGCTTGGTTTCCGCCCGCATCGTCGCGGACCAGCATGCGGCCAACAACGATGCCGCGTACGCCGATCACTTCCCAGGCGTCGAAGATGCGTTGGTAATCGTCGAGGACCGGGTCGAGCGGCTGGCCGAATCGGATCCAGGTTTCTAGTTTGGCTGGTTCATCGGGCATGGGTGTTGACTATGTTAATGGACGCGAGAACGATGATCTCGGGTGTATGTCAGGTGAGTCCTGAGTTTTGGTGTTCTCGCGGTCACAGGTAGAGGGGTGATGTGGATTCGGTTGGCGCGAGGGGTTGCTTGAGAGTTAACGATTGTTATACTAGGGCGGCGATTGCGCGGCGGACCGTCCTGATAGCGGCTCCGAGAGCGAGCTTGATCGCCCTAAGATACGGGAACCGGAGGAGTTTATGGCATTCTGCAGCCAATGTGGCGCTGACGTCACAGGAGTTACCTTTTGCGCGAAGTGTGGTGCGCCGGTCGAAGGCGGTGCCGCCCCAGGTGACCAGCCAGCGGCTGCGCCTCCACCGCCAAACCCCGGAGCGCCGGCGGGCGCGGCCTCTCAAGACAACATGATGGGGGCCTTGGCGTACGTGACCATCATCCCGGCCATCATCTTTCTCGTCATCGAGCCGTATAACAAGAACCCGTTCGTCCGCTTTCACGCCTTCCAATGCCTATTCTTCGCCGGCGCCATGATTGCGTTGAACATCGCCAACATGGTTCTCGGCATGGTCCCGTTCATTGGTTTCCTGACGATCGTCTCCAGTATTCTGATCTTCTTTGGTGGCGTGGCTGTGTGGGCACTGTTGGTCTTCAAGGCGTATTCAGGCGAGAAGTTCAAACTGCCCGTCATCGGCGACCTGGCTGAAAAGCAGGTCTAAGCCCGTTCGATCGAATCCCGAGGGGCGAACATTGGGCCCCTCGGCCTACCTATAATGCGGAGGCTGTGTGGGTTTGCAGCCTCGTGATACTGCCCGAATACTGTCCTAATGCCGGACTCTGAACCACGGCTCGGAGTACCGGAGCGGCTCGGCCACTCTCTGGGAATCCGGCCCGGCGAGTGGGAGTCGACGCTCCTGCTGAGCCTGCAGTTGATGCTGGCCATCGGGTCGGTAATCTGCCTGAAGGCCGCGGCGGACTCTCTCTTTCTCGCTGACTTCGAAGCCAGCCGCTTACCGTGGGTTGACCTCTCGATCACGGCATTGGTAGGCGCGGTCGTGGGCGTGTATCTGCGCCTGTCGAACCGCGTCTCGCTGGGCCTGCTGATCGGCGCGAGCCAGATTTTTCTCGCGCTCAATCTGCTCTTGTTCTGGTTATTGATGCGCTGGGGTGTTCCCTTCATCCCGGCGCTGCTTTACGTCTGGGTTGGGATCTTCGGCGTCTTGATCCCGAGCCAGGTATGGACGCTGGCCGGCACGGTCTTCGATACGCGGCAAGCGAAGCGGCTGTTCTCGCTAATTGGAAGCGGCGGCATCATGGGGGCGGCCCTAGGCGGACAGTGCGCCAGCATTCTTGGACCGATGTTTGGTACCGAGAATTTGCTCCTGGTGACGATGGCGCTGGTTCTGGCCTGCGCATCAATCGTCTTCCGGATCACATCAGTGTGTCCGCGACCGGAAGACGGTGCGCGGACGAAGGACCGTGAGAAGACTTCGCTCCGCCAAACCTTCGACGAAGTGCACGGCACGTCGTACCTACGATTGATTTCGCTAGCGCTTTTCCTGTCGACGATTGTAGGGACGCTGGTCAAGTACCAGTTCAAGGCCATAGCCAAGACAAGCTACGAGGGGGACCCCACGGCGATGGTGTCATTCTTCGGCGACTTCTATGGCTATGTCGCGGTCTTCTCATTCCTGTTCCACATCCTGCTCAGCGGACGACTGCTGCGATGGCTGGGACTCGGCATGACGATCTTCATTCTTCCCGTGTCGCTGTTTTTTGGGGCCGGCGCGCTGCTGTTCTCAACGGCGCTGGGAGCGGCTATCCTGGCCCGTGGGTCGGACCAAGCGTTCCGCCACTCGGTCGATCGGGCCGCCGTTGAGCTGCTGTACGTGCCTTTGTCCCAAGCTGTGCGGACGAGAGTCAAGAGTTTTCTCGACATGGTTGTGAGCCGCTCGGCGGACGGTGTGGCGAGCTTGGTTCTGATTCTGTTGATCAGCCTGTTGCACTTCGACGTCGGACAAATCAGTTGGGTTGCTTTGGGCGTTGTGGTTGTGTGGCTGGCCGTGAACTGGCGGCTACGCGGCGCGTATGTAAGCACGCTGCGCGGCAGCATCGAGCGAAAAGACGTTAGCCCCGAGCAGTTACTACGAAGCTTGGCCCAGTCGTCCCCTGAGCAGCAGATTGAGGGCACGCTCCAGAGTGGTGACTTGCGGGCGGTGGAGACCGCGGTTGATTGGATCCAGTTCAGCGGCGTCGGCGCCGAACAGGCGCAACTGGCCGCGCTGCTGACCCATGAGTCGAGCGCGATCCGACGGAAAACGATGGCGATTGTCGCCGCGAATCAACTGCCGAACTATGAGCGGGAAGCGCTACGGTACCTCGAACTCGAGCCTGACGTGGAAGGGCGCTGGGAAGCTCTGCAGTATCTCGACTCGCGTGACGGCGACGTGAAGCGAGCCGAGCTAACGCGCCTGTTGTCCAGCCCCGACCGCTCGTTGGCGGCGGCGGTGGCCGCTTGCCTGCTGAACCACCCGGGCGACGGCCGTGAGCAGATCAAACAGGGCTTCGTGGACTACATCAGGGAGTCCCGACAAGGCGACAAGGAAGCGCGCGCGACCGCCGCACGGCTGATCGGATTGGCGCCCCCGCAACCCGAATTGCAAGAAGACCTATCCGCGTTCCTGAACGACAAAGACGACGACGTCGTGCGGGCAGCTCTGCAAAGCGCGGCCAGCTATCAACCCCAACACGACTTACCGAAGTTGTTGGAGTCGCTCGCCGATCGGCGCTACCGGCCGGAGGCGCGCTCGGCCCTGGCGGCATACGGCGAGCCGATCTTGAGCCGGTTGAATCGTTCGTTCCTGGATCCTACCGAGGATACCGCCCGGCGTCAGGAGATCCCGCGTGTGATGAGCTTGATCGGAGGGCCGGCCGCGGCACGGCTGTTGCTCGATGACTTCGAGACGACCGAGGGGCGGCTGCGACTGCCTTTGATCCGAGCGCTCGACCGCATTCGACAGGATCAACCCGATCTTCGTTTCGAGCACGACCGTGTAAACGGATTGATTAACGACGAGTTGCGTCGCTACTACGAGGAAGCCGTGCTGCTCGGCGGTATTCCCGACAACGGCGGATCGCGCAGTGTCGGCTTCCTAAGGCGCGCCCTGACCGAGCATCTTGAGCTGCGGTTACAAGGCGTATTCCGGTTGTTGACTCTGATCTATCCGCGCAATGAGATTCTCGACGCCTATCACTGGATCATGAGCGGCCGGCCGGACTTGCGCTCGAACGCTCTGGAGTTTCTCGACAGTCGGGTCGATTTGGACTTTCGGCCCGTCTTGTTGTCAGCGGCGGAACACCGCAAGGAAGCTCAGATCCTGGAAGATGCGCGCACGCATTTCGAGTTCACGCAACTTCCGTACTCGGTCACTCTACGCCACCTGCTGGAGGCAAGACACCCGTGGGTGCAAGCGTGTACGTGCTACGTCGTCTCGGACGCGGGGATGCCGGACCTGATGCCCTGGCTTGACGATTTGCGGAGAAGCCATGATCCGCTGTTGGCTGAGACGGCCCGGTTTTCGTTCGACCGGATGGCCGAGTCACGTGACGGGGGCGGAGCGTAGGGTCCCGGCTAGGTCGTGCGGGCGAGTGCGCCACGTTTCGTGTTGACGGCGCGGCAAGGGTACAATGCCTGTTTCAGTAGTAATCTTCCTCCTGCGGCACGCAAACTTTGACAACACTCGAAAGAGCGATTCGCTTACAGAAGGTCGACCTGTTTACCGACCTTGAGACGGACTTGCTCGCGTTGGTGGCGTCCATTGCCGAAGTGGTTGAGATCGACAAGGACAGTATTCTATTCGAGGAGAGCCGGCCACTCTCGGCGCTCTATGTCCTTCTCGAGGGAAAAATCGAGATGGGCCGTGGCGGCCAGACGATGTTCACGGTCGGGCCCGACGAGACGATCGGGAACTGGGCGCTGTTCGATAATCAGCCCAGTGTTGTGACTGCCACGGCGGTCGAGGATAGCCGCTTACTCAAGATCGAGCGCGAAGACTTCTTCGACCTATTGGCGGACCACAGCGAGATCACACGGAACCTGTTCCAGGCGCTGTTCCAGCGGGTCCGTTCGCTGTTGACCAAGGGCTTGGATACGAAGGCCCCCGGCGAGCCGACCGCGCGGCCCGGCAACGGCTGATCCTCTCGTGCGATGAAACTCGGTCGGCCGCGAGCCGACCGTTGGGAGCAACCAACAGATGAAGCATTCCACTGGATTGACTCGGCGTGACGTTTTTCAGACCGGCGCGTTATCGGCGGCCGGCTTGCTGGGAGCATCCGCCACACCCGCCGGCGCGGCGGGCCGTCCGGCTCGGCCCACTGTCTACGAGCGAATCGGGGTGCGCCCGTTTCTAAATTTGACCGGCGCTTTCACGATCAACGGCGGCATGCTCACCCTGCCGGAGGTCAAGCAGGCGATGGACGAGGCGTCGTACTTTTCCGTCGAGATGGATGAGCTCATGGCGGCGGTCGGCCCTCGGATCGCGGAGCTACTCCAGTGCGAAGCGGCAATCGTGACGTCGGGATGCTCGGCGGCTCTGACCCACGCGACATCGGCTTGCATCGCGGGCGGAGACCCGGAACTGATTCTTCAGCTACCTGACCTGACCGGTCTCAAAGACGAAGTGGTGATGTTCCACCGCTACACCTACGACCACGCGATCCGGTCGCTGGGCGTAAGGATCGCAACGGTACACACCCGGGAAGAGTTTCTAAACGCGCTGAGCCATCGGACAGCAATGGTTGCCCTAACAGGACATGGCGACGCGCGGCGGTCGATGCGCTTGGAAGAAGTCGTTGAGGCCGCGCACAAACAGGACATCCCGGTGCTCGTCGACGCGGCAGCCTCGTATCCCGAATCGCCCGACCCCTATCTGGCACGGGGCGCGGACCTGGTGACCTATAGCGGAGGCAAGATGTATCGCGGCCCGCAATGCACGGGCTTTCTGCTCGGACGGAAAGACCTGGTCGACGCGGCGTGGCTGAACGGCGCACCGCATCATGGGTTCGGACGCGCGATGAAAGTCGGCCGGGAAGAGGTCATGGGTGCGCTGGCGGCGGTCGAGGCGCGATTCTCACGACGGAGCCTCGACAAAGAGGTCGCCATGTGGAGCGAATGGCTGGGACAGATCGCGAAACGCATCGAGCAAGTCCCGGGGATTTCGACGAAGCTCGTGGCGCGTCCGCCGACAAGCGATCACTCCTACTTGACGGTTACGTGGGACCCCACGAAGATCGGTTACACCGCCGGGGAATTGCATGACGTGCTGTTCGAAGGTGAGCCGCGGTTGCAAACGATGGCGAGCGGCGACGGCAACTCGTTCGCTGTCCGCGTGTCGAACATCACGGAAGACCAGGTGCCGATCGCGGCGGAGCGGCTTTACGAGGTTCTGCGCGACGCGCCGGGGCCGAAAAACGTCCGCCATGCCGCGCCGGCGGCGGATCTCACCGGGCGCTGGGACGCCGAGTTGACGTTCCTCCGTGGCAGCTCATCACACGAGTTCTATCTTCAGGCGGATGGCAATCGCTTGGCGGGTACGCATCACGGCCGCAACTCGCAGGCCGATCTTAGTGGCTTCATCGACGGGGATCAGGTGGAGTTCGCCAGCAACATGCGTTCCCAGGGCGCGTTGATTTACTTCACATTCAGCGGTACGTTGCGAGGCAATGAGATGTCGGGCGAAGTGGACCTCGGCGAGTACGGATCGGCCACCTGGCGGGCCAAACGATACGAGTCGGGTTAACCTGACAACTGGGAAGTCGTCTCGGAAGTCCACTTCACACGTTCCGCGACCCGGACATGTCGGAAACGAACTTTGTAGGGGCTATTCTCGTACTAAGGTTCCATGATCTCTCTGCCAAGTATGCGGGCTTTCAGCGTTGCCCTGCTCGTAGTCCACTTCTCGAATGCATCGTTGACCGGCCAGGGTTTGAGGGAACTACTGGGTGACGTAACCCATCAGATCGCCGCGGGCCGTGACGGTCTGATAGCGGTGCGCCGGGATATCCATCGCCATCCTGAGGTATCAGGCCAGGAAGAGCGCACAGCCCGCATCATCGCGGATCGACTCAGCGCATTGGGGTTGGACGTTCGAGAAGGCGTCGGCGGCTACGGGGTCGTCGGGGTGTTGCGGGGGGGGCCAGCCAGGGCCGGTCGTCGCGTTTCGAGCCGACATGGACGCCGTCCGGTCCAGCGCGCCTGACCCCGTGGAATTCCGATCAGCGATTCCTGGAGTACGGCACATTTGCGGCCACGACATCCACATCACCATCGGGCTCTCACTCGCTGAAGGTTTTGCGGCTGTACGGCAACGACTGGCCGGGACGATCATGTTTGTTTTCCAGCCAGCCGAAGAAAGCGCCATCGGCGCCCGCGCCATGATTGCGGACGGCGTGTTTCGGGACACGATGCCAGGGGCAATCTTCGCGTATCACACGGCACCGATTAGCGTCGGGCAGCTAGCGACCGCACCGGAGATCATGATGGCCGGTCGGGACCGCGTTCAAGTCACCCTCAGCGGCAGCGGCGATTTGGAGGGCGTCGCACGGGAAGTTCGCAGGCGGATCCAAAGCGTGGGTACGATTACACCGCAACAGGCAGTAACGCCGGCGCCGCCGGGTTTCGTCCTCGCCGAGGTCGATCAGCCATCGCAGGCGGAGGCGGGCGCTTTCGCTGTGTCGGCCTGGATCACTACAGCAGACTCCGGTACCAGAGCCCGAACCAGGCAGGAGATCGAAGGGCATCTGGCGCAGCTGAAGCGCGACGGTATTACATTGAGCATCGACTATCAGGAGAGATTCATCGCCGGGGTTACGAACGACCCCGGTCTCGTCCGGGAGGCGACCGCAAGTGCCGGCTCGGTCATTGGGACGGAGGCAGTTCTCAATTTGGACGGCGTGTTTCCTGCCTACAGTGAGGACTTCGGTTCGTTTCAGGATGTGGTCCCCGGCGTAATGTTCTTTCTCGGTGTTTCCAATCCCGAGAAGGGCTGGGTTGGTATACCACATAGCCCTGGTTATGTGGCAGACGAGGAGTCGATCTTCATCGGGGCCGAGGTCATGGCTGCGATCCTGCTCGACCAACTCTCAGGAGGCGAGT
>Ga0302123_10001084_pt1 | contig 19701 bp, 12 predicted proteins | sample CB21_321_MG_FD_203109 | JGI IMG/M metagenome (GOLD analysis project Ga0302123, IMG submission 203109) | Marine microbial communities from Western Arctic Ocean, Canada - CB21_32.1 | ecosystem: Environmental > Aquatic > Marine > Oceanic | place: Canada: Western Arctic Ocean | collected 2017-09-28 | reverse complement strand
CATACGGCAACACCAATCCTGCCCGGACGCCAGAAACGTCTGCCCACAAGCAGGTCTTCATCTACGAACACGATCCGCAGAATCGCTCGTTTTCCCGCGAATTCCAGCAGCCCGGGAACTGCTGGCCGAAGTCCCAGACATTTAACTTCACGTCACACTCAAGCGGTACCGCCGACGAGTCTAGCCAAGAGTGGACTTCAATTTTCTCCCGCAGCCGCGCCCCAGGCGTTTTTTGTTCATTCGGATCTCGAAATTCGTCATCGACGAGGTACCGAATGAGTGACGTCTTGCCCACGGCTTCGTTTCCCAACACCAGCACTCGCGCTTCGCGCAACGGCTGGAGTTTTTGTGCCTCACGCCCATGAAAGCGCCGATACGCCGCCAGAATCGCCTGTGCGTCGTTGGTCCCAAGTGCCTCCGGAGGCAGCACCGAATCATGATCTGATTCTACTCCGAGCTCGAGGTATTCAAGATGCTCGCCACTGGACCCGTCGCACCACGCGTCCAACAGCGCGCGGGCACCCTCCGGTCCGATCTGACAACCTCGCAGCTTGAGCGACGTCAGTTTAGTCAGGGAGGTCAGGCTGCGGGCACCCTCCGGTCCAATGCCACAATCGGTTAGGTCGAGCGACTTGAGTTCGGTCAGCGAGGACAGGCTGCGGGGAGCATCCGATCCAATGTTACAATCGGACAGGTTGAGCGAACTGAGTTTGGTCAGCGAGACCAGGCTGCGGGCACCCTCCGGTTCAATGTTACAATTGGACAGGGTGAGCGACCTGAGTTCGGTCAGCGTGTCCAGGCTGCGGGCACCCTCCGGTCCAATGTCACAATGGGACAGGTCGAGCGACCTGAGTTTGGTTAGCGAGGCCAAGCTGCGGGCACCCTCCGGGCCAATCCGACAACCGAACAGGCTGAGCGACCTGAGTTCGGTCAGCGAGGCCAGGCTGTGGGCACCCTCGGGGCCAATTAGCGGTGAGTCAAGAGGGATTAGAGGTGAGCGCGAGAAATTCGCCCCTCCCCTCTGCACGTGTTGTCTCGTCTCGAGAAACAAATCTGGATTCTGCGTAAGATCGAGATTGGTTAGTGCGGTTAACGTCGCCAGCGCGCGTGCCCCGACACCTCCAATCCTGTGGTCACCCAGGTACAGCGCCCTAAGATGAGTAAGTTGCAGAAGCGGAGATACGTCAACCAAATGGTCATCGAGACGGAAAACGTGTGAGATCGGCCATTCCGCGAAACATTGCTCTCTCACAAACTCGAAACTTATTTCGGGCCCGACGATCGCCAGTTCGGGCCATCGTTCGGTCGCCGCAAGATCGACAACTTTGAGAAGATCGTCCAGCGGTATCGTCCGCTCTTGACTCAGCTGACTGGTCTTCGAAGGACGCAAAACAGTCTCAACCCCAATCGCTTCTTTACTGGACATCAGTTGCTCCGACTGAAGTGGTACTGCTATTCGCTCGCTCCAGCCTTGGATAAACTTGCGGCCGTCCAAACGCGTCAGACGCTGGCGCGCCGACTTTGGAGGACAATGTCGAAAGCGTTTCACGCCACAGGTCAAGGTCGTCGCCGGATGAACCAAAGTATACTCCGCGTTGTCTCGCGTCCGAAATAGTGTCGGTGCGGCGAGAATCGAGAATTGGGGGCGGTCTCACGGCGAGCTGGTCTGAAACCGGACTGTCGATTCGGCGGTACGATCGACGAGATGTTCACCCGGTTCAGAGCCGTACGGTCGCCAGTGTCTGGACAATGACGCCGGTTTGTGGTTCCGGAGGTCGCCGGTTCAATTCCGGTTACTCACCCTCAGAATCAGAACAAGAGCCGTTCGATCTCTTTGTCGAGCGGCTCTTGTTCGTGGCCTGGCCGCGATCTGCTATTCAGATTGGGACGCCCATGTTGATTGTCGATGCGCACCTGGACCTGAGCCTGAACGCGACGGTGTGGGAACGGGACCTGACTTTGCCGGCGAGTGAGATTCGCGCGGCCGAGCAAGAGATGACAGACTTCAAATTCCGTGGCGCGGGGACAGTCTCGCTGGCCGAATTACGGCGGGGCGAAATCGGGCTGTGTGTGGCGACGCTGTTTGCACGATGCGCGGCTCCGGACGAAGACGCTGGCAAGCTGGCGACGTACATCGGTCCGGAAGCCGCGTGGGACGAGACGCAGCGACAGGTGGCCTGGTATCGCGAAATGGAATCTCGTGGCTGGATGGTCCAGATCGTCGATCAGACCAGTCTCGATCGCCATGTCGCCCGATGTCTGAACGGTGAACTGCAGGACATTCCCATCGGATACGTTCTCAGTCTGGAAGGCGCCGACTCGATCATCACACCGCAACATCTGGAGCGGTCGTACGAGCAGGGATTGAGAGCCATCGGGCCGGGGCATTACGGGAAAGGACGATATGGCGGCGGCACGGCCGATGATTCCGGATTGAACGCTGCGGGTCGAGAACTGCTCGCCGAGATGCAACGTCTGGGAATCATCCTGGACGCGACGCACCTGAGTGAACCGAGTTTCTGGGAAGCTCTGGATCTCTTCGGTGGTCCGGTGTGGGCCAGTCACAACAACTGCCGTGCGCTCGTTCCTGGCGATCGGCAGTTCAGTGACGACCAGCTTCGGGCACTCATCAGTCGAGGGGCGGTGATTGGAACGGCGTTTGATGCGTGGATGCTGACACCAAACTGGCAGAAGGGAGTGTCACGTCCACAGGCGGCGGGAGTGACTCTCGAAAGCGTCGCTGATCACATCGACCACGTCTGCCAGGTCGCCGGCAACGCCCGGCACGCAGCAATCGGAACAGACCTCGATGGCGGCTTCGGTCGAGAACAGTCCCCTGCTGATGTCGATACGATCGCCGACCTGCAGCGTCTGCCGGGCATCCTGACCGGTCGCGGATACGGCGAAGCTGACGTTCGCGACATCATGCACGGCAACTGGTTGCGGTTCCTGCGGAACGCATGGTCGTAGCGGCCGTGTGGAACCGTCGTCCCGAGTGATTTCGCAATCAGGCCTCGAACAGGGAATCAATGACTTTGCCCCGATTCAACGGGTACGGGCGTCCCAGCCGATCGTGTATCTCGCTGGCAGGATCGATTCCCAGCGAACTGTAGACGGTCGCTCCCAGGTCATTGGGATGCCACGGCACGGTGACCGGATGGCCGCCAATATCGTCCGTCCGTCCGATCACCTGACCGCCCTGAACGCCACCTCCGGCGAACACGGCCGTATACGCATGAGCCCAGTGGTGTCGACCTGGAACGGTCTGACCGGCGAGTGGCGAGATCGAAGGCGTCCGTCCGAATTCTCCCACGACGATGATCATCGTCTGGTCGAGCAGGCCGCGATCTGTCAGATCGTCCAGCAACGCACTGACTCCCTGATCAACCGGCGGCAGCAGCTTGTCTTTCAGCCGGGGAAAATGCTGCACGTGAGTGTCCCAGGACTGCACGATTCCCATGTTGCATTGAATCACCGGAACCTCGGCCTCGACGAGTCGTCTGGCCAGTAGCAGTGTCTGACCCATGCGCGTCCGACCAAATCGTTCACGGGTCTCGGGAGTCTCGCGATCAACTTCGAACGCCTGCGCCAGCCGGGACGACGTCAGCATCGAATAAGCGGCATCCTGCTGGCTGGCGAATCGGCGACCACCCGGCGATTCGCCAAGACTGTCTTCAATCGGACGTGGCTCGCGCAGGAGATTCCAGCGATTCTCAAGTCGGCCCGAAGTCAATCCGTCAATGAGGCTGAGCCCTTTGACTTTGAAGCCCTCGCGATTCGGATCATCCTTCAATTGAAACGGATCGTATTTCGATCCGAGAAAGCCAGCGTGCTGCCCCGGCCAGACCAGCGCCCCCTCGACCAGTGGATGAGGCAGCGTCACATGTCCAGGCAGTCCGTCCGCGCGAGGACGCAGGTAGTTGATCGCCGATCCGTAACACGGGTAGTCGCCCCGATTAAGCGACTTGTCCTGGTTCGAATCCCCTCGAAACGTCTGCACATTTCCCGTCAGCGTGTTGTGCGATCCCGAGAGGTGCCGATTGTCTCCGTGCGACATCGATCGCACGATCGCCAGTTGATCCGCGCGTCTGGCCATTTCCGGCATCAGCTCACCGAACAGAACACCGGGAATTGCAGTCGGGATGACGCCGAATTCCCCTTTGACTTCGGGCGAATCCGGTTTTGGATCGAACATGTCGATATGGCTGCCGCCGCCGGTCAAGAAGACGAGGACAACGGACTTCGCCCGCTGATTTGCTGCACGCTTTCGCTGCTTCCCGTCAGCGACGGACTGCTGTCCGAGAACGCCACTCAGAGATAACCCCAGGTAGGAAGAGCACCCCAACTGGAGCAATTCACGGCGATGGAACATTGCAGTCTCGTTGCAATAGGGAATGAACTCGCAGTTGTCCGGCGGCGAAACGACGGTTTAGTTTCCTGCAGACCTGGCCGGCATGTCAATTCCGAGGCTTTTCCTGTGTCTGCCAGCCTTTCGATTTCTCATTCCAACCCGTGTCGCTCACCTACTATCCACGTGAATCGGCCGCAATTCACCCGGAGTTTCGCTCAGCGCAGTTCGCGGACGGGACCGAATGGAATTCGGATCAGTGACCAGTACGCGTCACTATGCCAGGACTTCAGACACCACACGCGCCGGCTCGACTCCCGTCAACTTCGCGTCTAGTCCTTTGAACTTATGCGTGAACCGCTGATGATCGATGCCCAGACAGTGCAGCAGCGTGGCGTGGAAGTCGCGGATGTGGACGACGTTTTCAGCAATGTTGTAGCCGTACTCGTCGGTTGATCCGTAAGTCGTTCCACCTTTGATGCCGGCGCCGGCCATGGCCAGCGTGTAACAACGCGGATGATGGTCTCGGCCGTTCGAGCCCTGTGTGTAAGCGGTGCGACCGAATTCGCCGCCCCATACGATCAGTGTGTCATCCAGCATGCCTCGCTGCTTGAGGTCCTTGATCAGCGCGGCCGTGGGCTGATCGGCGGCTTTCGTCTGGCGTTTGATGCCCCCTTCCAGGCCGCCATGCTGGTCCCATCCTGCGTGGAAGAGCTGCACAAACCGCACGCCCTTCTCTGCCAGGCGACGAGCCAGCAGGCACTGATAAGCAAACGTGCCTTGCTTCTGCACTTCGGGACCGTACATGTCGATGATGTGTTTCGGCTCTTTACTGAAATTGACCAGCTCCGGTACTGACGTCTGCATGCGGTACGCCATCTGAAAAGCGTCAATCCTCGCTTCGATCTCTGGATCGCCCACCTGTTTGTGCTTGAGCTGATTGAGTTTCGTCACGGCACTCAGGATGCGTCCCCGATTGCCGTGATCAATGCCGGTCGGATTGGACAGAAACAGCACGGGGTCTCCAGTCGATTGAAACTGGACTCCCTGGTACTGAGCCGGCAGGAACCCGTTATGCCAGTACCGACTGAGCAGCGGCTGCTGCGTGACTCCGCTGGTCATCACGATGTAGGCCGGCAGGTCTTCACACTCAGAGCCCAGACCGTAATGCAACCAGGAACCCACTGCCGGCCGACCAGGGATCTGGCGCCCCGTTTGTAGAAACGTCATCGCCGGGTCGTGATTGATCGGTTCGCTTTGAATCGACTTAATAAAGCAGAAGTCATCAGCCAGCTCCGACATGTGCGGCAGAATCTCGCTGAACCACTGCCCGGACTCACCGTGCTGCTTGAACTTGAACGGTGAGCCGAAGCTTGCGAATCGCTTCTGACTGCGTGTCATTAACGTGACACGTTGAGTACCCAGAATCGACTTGGGCACATCCTTGCCGTGTTCCTCGTTGAGTCTCGGCTTGTAATCGAACAGGTCCAGGTGCGATGGTCCTCCGGATTGGAAGAGGTAGATCACACGCTTCGCCTTGCCCGGAAAGTGACCACCTTTGAGCAGTCCCTGTGCGGCATCTCCTGAGCCAGCGGCGGACCTGGTAACACTCGGGTCAAGGAGAGTCGAGGCGGCCATCATGCCGAATCCGGATGCCGTGCGACTGAGAAATTCTCGCCGAGAACGACGGAACGATTGATCGTGATCGTTTGTGATAAGTGACATATCTATTTCTCCCTGAACGTTCTAATTCAGTGGGATTCCGGTGATGCTGCTATTCGCGCGTGATTGTCTCGTCGAGATTCAGCAGTGCGTTGGCAACTGCCGTCCATGCCGCGTGCTCGACCGTGTCGAGACCCTTCGGCTGCGGCCAGGCTCCTACCATGATCAGCGAGCTGGCCGCGTCCGAGTTTGCGCCAAAGTGCTTCAGCTCGTGGTCGAGCAGTGACTTAAGCACGGCCGTCTCTTCGGTCGTCGGGAGTCGGCACACAGTCCGGCGGAATGCCAGCCGCAGACGCTCGATGGGGCCAGCGACATCCTGTTCGAGAAGCTGTTGTGCAAACACGCGTGCCGCTTCCACAAACTGCGGATCGTTCATGGTGACGAGAGCCTGCAGCGGAGTGTTCGTGCGGGCCCGCGCAACAATGCACTCGGTCCGATCCGGCGCGTCAAAAATGACGAATGTCGGATAGGGCGTGGTCCGGCGCCAGAATGTGTACAACCCTCGGCGATAGCGATCTTCATTCTGGCTGACGCTCCAGCCCCAGCCGCCTTTCTTGCCGTCGTAGTATTTCTCAGGTTGGAACGGAAACACCGGTGGCCCACCGATGCGTGCGCTGAGCATTCCGGAAACCCTCAGTGCCGAGTCGCGAATCTCCTCGGCGGGCAGGCGGAAGCGTGGGGCTCGCCACAGCAGCCTCACGTCAGGATCGACCTCGTCGTAACGATGATCATTGACCGACGATTGTCGATAGGTCGCTGACATCACCATCAGTTTCATGATGTGTTTTGTGTCCCAGCCGGACTCGACGAATTCCACGGCCAGCCAGTCGATCAGACGTGGATGTGTGGGAAAGCGACCGATCGTACCGAAGTCACCAATCGTCTCGACGATGCCGCCGCCAAACAGTTGAGCCCAGTAGCGGTTGACGGCAACACGTGCTGTCAGCGGGTGATCGCCAGTCACAAGCCACTGTGCCAGTCCCAGCCGATTCCGCGGTGCATCTTCGGGCAGGCCGGGAAACACTTCCGGGACTTCACGTTCGACTTTGTCCCCTGGTTTATTGAACTCACCACGGATCAGCATGTGAGCAGGTCGCGGCTCATTCAGCTCAACGCTGACAAGCTGAAATGGAACCTGTTCCTGAGTCTTCTTGATTTCGGCCTGAGCCGTCTTGACCTGGGCATGCAGCGGATCAAAGACATCCCGAGTCTCGGCAAAGACATGTTCGACGTAGTAGTCTCGCAAGGTCTTTGACTGCGCGTCGTTTCGCTTGTCTGCGGGGACCTTGATGATGTTGCGGACATTGTCCGGAACGGCCTTATCACCAGCAGCTTTCTTTTCCCATGCGGCGAGCGATTCCAGGTGCCTCGTATCCGGTTCGATACGCGTGACTCCAGCGTGGTCGTAGTAGACGGTCCCATCAAACTGAGTGAAGGCCCAGCCGTTAATCTTGTCGCCCGGCTTCAGTCCCACATCTTTGGCCGGCACTTCCAGGCGAACCCATTCTTCAGATTTGGGCAGATCGCCCACCTTATGGGCGCTGGGACTTTCTTTGGCCCCTCCATACCCTTTGGGTTCACCCCAGTAGGCTCGGTGTTCCCACGAGCCATTGTTGAACTGCAGTTGCACGGTTTTCGGCGAGTCCAACAGGTCGAGCCACACCCAGGCAAACAGGACGTCACCCGCTTCAATGACCAACGGCTTCGCCGCATCCGTGAAGAAGTGCTGACTTAGACCAGTACCACTGCGGCGTGTGGACTTCGCACCATGATGGACTGGCCCGTCCTTCTTAGTAATCCACTGCCATGCGGGACTTCCCTGGCCCTGCGGTTTCGCACCCTTTGGTGTCTCGTCGTCGATCCACACGATGTCGACCGGTTTGCTGATGGCCTCTGCCGGCACTTCCTTCGGTTCGACATACGCATAGTTATCGACGTCTTCTCGAATCCGCTTTTGCACGTCAGTGATTTCCGCCTGCAGGTCGGCAATCCGGAGATTCTGCTCGTCAGTCGGCACTTCCAGCAGAGGCGGGTATTTCTGTCGATGGCCCTGAGCACCCGGCTCGTCGAGAGAATTAAAGAACGCATAAAACTGATAAAACTCTTTCTGCGAGATCGGGTCATACTTATGACTGTGGCACTCGGCGCAACCGATGGTCATCCCCAGCCAGATCTGCCCGAGCGTGCGTGTGCGGTCCTTGGCATATTCAACACGCCATTCTTCCGGATCCGCTCCACCTTCTTCGTTGTAGCGTGTATTTCGATTGAAGCCTGATGCCACTCGCTGCGGGACAGTTGCATCTGGCAGTAGATCGCCGGCGAGTTGCTCGATCGTAAACTGGCTGAAGGGCATGTTGTTGTTGTAAGCCCGAATCACCCAGTCGCGCCACAGCCAGACCTGGCGTGTCGAGTCGTAATGAAAACCGTTGGTGTCTCCATAGCGAGCCAGGTCCATCCAGATGCGAGCCATCTTTTCACCAAAGTGAGGGCTCGCGAGCATCCGATCGACCATCTGTTCGTAGGCTTCCGGTGATTCGTCCTGCAGGAATTCATCCAGCTCCCGAATCGACGGTGGAAAGCCGCGCAGGTCGAGTGACACGCGTCGGATCAGCGTTTCGCGATTCGCATCACCGGACGGAGCCATCTGTTGTGCTTCGAGTCTCGCCAGTGCGAAGCGGTCAATCGCATTGTGAATCCACTTCATATTCTCGACAGGCGGCAATGCAGGTCGATCGGGCGGAAGGAAGGCCCAGTGATCTTTGTACTCGGCCCCCTGCGCGACCCACTCCGTCAGCAGTTTGATTTCGACTGGCGTGAGTTCCTTGTGCGAGTCCTTTGGCGGCATTCTCTCTGAGTCATCGTCGGACGTTATGCGCCGGACCAGTTCGCTGTCTGTCGGCTTGCCTGGAACGATCGCGATTTTCCCGCTGTCGGCAGGTTTCGTGACGACACCATGCAGGTCGAGTCGCAGGCCGCCCTTGACTTCCTTCGCGTCCGGCCCATGACACTTGTAGCACTTGTCCGCCAGAATCGACCGGACGTCGCGATTGAAGTCGACGTCCTGGGCGGCTGCGGTTGTCACCAGCAGCAGCAGGAGACAGGCAGAGACTGTTAAGCGACTGATCTGCATCGGAGGGGCCTCGCAGAGGAGAGGTCTGTCGGTGGGATGACAGGAGGGCAGTCCGCGGAGAATCTGAATGCGGGCGAATCCAGCAACTTACTTCATTGCGTCATCCATTACACACGGGCGAGGGCCTGCGTGGCAACTTCCGGCAAGGCACGGCTCCAGTATCGGACACCGGACCGGATATGATGGGCCATGGCCCGCGATGCTTCTTTCCGATCACCACGCAGCAGGGCATCCACGACTGCAAGATGTTCGGTGGCTTCCTCGGCCAGTCTGCGAGATTTAGCTTTCTCGAAAGCGTTGACCCAGGCGGCCACTCCCTGTCGAGACCGCTTATGCAGGTACATTGCGTCACGGGAAGTGAAGATCAGCCGTCCGAACTGGACTTTGACTGATCCAGACAGCCGTGGCTGACTTCCTGTAACATGAAGAACAGTCCACTGACCGGTGAGGATGACTTATGAAGCGCGAATACGAGGTGATTTACCAGGAAGTCGAAGACGGCTGGATCATGGCGACGGTTCCGGACCTGCCAGGTGCCGTGACACAGGGAAAGGACATGGACGAGGCGCGAACGATGATCAGAGAAGCTGTCGAGTTGTTGCTCGAAAGTTATCGTGCGAATGCCATGCACGACGCCCCGCAGAATTCCGTCTGTGAAAGCCTGACAGTGGATGTGCCCACCACATGAAACGCCGTGACCTGATTCGGCATCTGAGGAATCATGGTTGTGAGCTGGACCGCGAAGGCGGCAACCACTCCATTTATCGCAACCCTGCCAACGGGCGATGCGCCGCAGTGGCCCGGCATCGTGAGATCAAAAACACCGTTGCCCGGGCGATCTGCGACCAGTTGGCGATCCCGCGTCCGTAAGCAAACCAAACCGTTCAGTTGCCCGGTCACGCAGTCGCTCGGCCGTCCGGGAGGACACCCATTGTCGGGGTCATACATCCGACGATTTCTTACAGATCGCAAAAAGAAACGCGGGGCATCCGCCTCTCCGAAGCTCAACGTTTTTTACACACTTTACATTTCCGGCTTCGTGCGTTTCTCACCGCTTCACTTTCGCAGGTGTTCATCGAATCCCATGATGGGCGGACGCTTGTCTGGGTCCGATTGTCTCCTGCGGAAAGCGTTGGCCAGCATGTCCGTTGAACAACACCTGCTGTTTGCCGTTCTGGCGTTTGAAGACGACTTGATTGACCTGCAGCAGCTCACGGCTGCCTGTCGTGCCTGGGCGGGTGACAAGTCGAAACCGCTGGCCGATCTGCTGGTCGAGCGAGGCTGGGTCACGGCCGAGCACCGGCGGTTTCTGGAAGAGAAGGCCGAGCGGAAACTTGCTCGCCATCAGAACGATCCGCGGGTGACGCTTAACGCGGTGACTCGGGGCGATGTTTGCGACGCGTTGCTGAAGGAAGTGGACGATTCGGAAGTCCGGCAATCGCTCAGCTCGTGGCCGTCGGATGCTCCGGTTCTGCTTGAGACGATCGGTGAAACACTGGATGAATCGCAGAAACCGAAGACGCGGTACACGTGGGTCAGCGAAGTCGGGGCGGGTGGGTTGGGGAAAGTCTGGCTGGCCCGGGATAACGACCTGTCGCGTGAGGTCGCGCTCAAGGAGATCAAACCGGGTTCGGCATCGAGCGAAGCGGTGCGGCGGCTAATCAAGGAAGCTCAGATTACAGGCCAGCTCCAGCACCCGGGGATCGTGCCGGTGTACGAGGTCAGCCGTGAAGGCCGGCCGTTCTACACGATGAAGCTGGTGCGGGGCGAAACGCTCTCGCAGGCCATCCGCGAACACCACGAACAGAAGCAGGCCGGAAACGAAGACCCGCTCTCAGAACGGCTGCTGCTGAATGTCTTTCTGAATATCTGCGACGCCATCGCCTACGCGCATTCCCGCGGCGTGATCCACCGTGACTTGAAGCCCGACAACATCGTGCTGGGCGAATACGGCGAGGCCATAGTGCTGGACTGGGGCCTGGCCCGCCAGGTGGGCAGCGACGACGAAGACTCCACTCCGATCGTCGTCACGGAAGCTGGCCGCACGGATACCACACAGGCTGGCCAGAAACTCGGCACACCAGCCTACATGGCCCCAGAGCAGGCGGCCGGGCGTGTCGAGCACATGGACGAGCGGACGGACATTTACGGTCTGGGCGCGATCCTGTTCGAAGTCCTGACCGGCCGGCCGCCACACCAGCGGGCCACAACTGACAGTGCCACCTCCGGCATGGCCGCGCTGCTGCACCGCATCGCGACTGGCGAGACGCCCCGAGTCCGGTCGATCGACGAATCGATCGCGGACGAACTGGATGCCATCTGTGCGACGGCGATGGCAGAGCATCGAGAGGAGCGTTACCAGGCCGCGAAAGATCTGAAAGCGGCGTTGCTGAAGTTTCAGGTCCACGAGGAGAGCATCGACCTGGCCGCGCGCGCGGATGACGACCTGGCCGCCGCTCGGCAGAGCAACAACTACGACGACTTCAGTCGGGCGCGGTTCGGTTTTGACACAGCGCTGGAACAGTGGCCGGAGAATATCCGAGCGGCAGACGGCCTGCGGGAAACTCGACACGACTACGCTTGCGCTGCATTCGACCGGGGCGACTTCGACCTCGCCCTGTCTCTGCTGGACACAGCCGACCCCGGCTTGGCGACCACGATTCAAGCAGCCGTGGAAGAACGCGCTTCACGAACGGCCAGGATTCGCGGCCTCCGGCGCGTCAGCGTCGGCCTCGTCGCTTTAATTCTGGTGATCATTTGCAGTGCGACCTACGCGGTGAACCAACAGCGCATTGCCGCGGAGCTGGCCAAAGATGAGGCAGTCGCTGCCAAAGACGCCGCCGTGGAGTCAGAGAAAGCTGCCGTTAGAGCAGAAAAAGAGGCCGTCGCTGCGAAGGAAGCAGAAGCAGTCGAGCGGAAAAAAGCCGAAGCTCTGGCCATTGCCGAAGCCAAAGCAAAGGACGACGCCGTGAAGGCAGAGATGGCTGCTGTCAGTGCTCAAATGCAAGAAGTAGTGCAGCGGGAGAAAGCCGAAGCTTTGGCTGTTGCGGAAACCAAAGCTAAGGACGACGCGGTGAAGGCAGAGATGGCTGCTGTCAGTGCTCAATTGCAGGAAGTAGTTCAGCGAAAAAAAGCTGAAGCTCTGGCCATTGCCGAAGCCAAAGCAAAGGACGACGCCGTGAAAGCAGAGATGGACGCACGACGGAGTCTGAAGATCGCCGAACGGAACGCCTACAACTCAGACATGCTGCTCGTCCAGCGCGACTGGGAAGACTCCAATATCGAACATCCGCTGGAACTGCTTGACAAGCACCGCGACCGCGATGACCTCAAGGGCTTCGAGTGGGGCTATTGGGACCGGCAGAGTAAGAGCGATTTGCAAACGCTGAAAGGACACACCGATGCGGTCCTTAGCGTGGCGTTCAGCCCGGACGGGCAGCGGCTCGCCTCGGGGGGTGGTAATTGGGACGAACCGGGCGAACCGGGTGAAGTCAAGGTGTGGGACGCGATCACGGGGCAGGAGTCGCTCACGCTGAAAGGACACACCAGCTATGTCACGAGCGTGGCGTTCAGCCCGGACGGGCAGCAGCTCGCCTCGGCGAGTGGGGACAAGACGGTCAAGGTGTGGGATGCGGCCACGGGGCAGGAGTCGCTCACGCTGAAAGGACACACCGGCGAGGTCTATAGCGTGGTGTTCAGCCCGGACGGACAGCGGCTCGCCTCGGGTGGTGGTGATTGGGGCGAACCGGGTGAAGTCAAGGTGTGGGACGCGGCCACGGGGCAGGAGTCGCTCACGCTGAAAGGACACACCGGCACCGTCAGGAGCGTGGCGTTCAGCCCGGACGGACAGCGGCTGGCATCGGCTGGGGGTGAACATGACAAACCGGGTGAAGTCAAGGTGTGGGACGCGGCCACTGGGCAGGAGTCGCTCACACTGAAAGGACACACCGACCGGGTTAGCAGCGTGGTGTTCAGCCCGGACGGACAGCGGCTCGCCTCGGGTGGTGGTGATTTGGGCGAACCGGGTGAAGTCAAGGTGTGGGATGCGGCCACTGGGCAGGAGTCGCTCACGCTGAAAGGACACACCGGCTTCGTCTCCAGCGTGGCATTCAGCATGGACGGACAGCGGCTGGCATCGGCTGGGGGTGAAATTGACAGACCGGGTGAAGTCAAGGTGTGGGACACGGCCACTGGGCAACAGTCGTTCACACTGAAAGGACACACCGACTTCGTCTTCAGCGTGGCGTTCAGCCCGGACGGGCAGCGGCTGGCCTCGGCGGGTGGGAGTGATGAGCATCGCGAACGGGGCGAAGTGAAGTTGTGGGACGCGACCACGGGGTGGGAGTCGCTCACGCTGAAAGGACACACCGGCACCGTCAGAAGCGTGGCGTTCAGCCCGGATGGGCAGCGGCTGGCCTCGGCTGGGGATGAACTTTACAAACCGGGTGAAGTCAAGGTGTGGGACGCGGCCACTGGGCAGGAGTCGCTCACGCTGAAAGGACACACCCGCGAGGTCAATAGCGTGGCGTTCAGCCCGGACGGGCAGCGGCTGGCATCGGCGAGTGCGGATAACACGGTCAAGGTGTGGGACGTGGCGACGGGGAAGGAGTCGCTCACGCTGACAGGACACATCAGCGGGGTCAGCAGTGTGGCGTTCAGCCCGGACGGACAGCGGCTCGCCTCGGGTGGTTATTACGGTGACGTCAAGGTGTGGGACGCGGTCACGGGGCGGGGGTTACTCACGCTGAGAGGACACACCGACATGGTCTACAGCGTGGCGTTCAGCCCGGACGGACAGCGGCTGGCATCGGCTGGGGGTAGTGGTGCCGAACCGGACAAACCGGATGAAGTCAAGGTGTGGGACGCGGTCACGGGGCGGGAGTCGCTCACGCTGAAAGGACACGCCGGCCGGGTTTACAGCGTGGTGTTCAGCCCGGACGGACAGCGGCTGGCATCGGCGAGTTATGACAAGTCTGTCAAGGTGTGGGACGCGGCCACGGGGCAGGAGTCACTCACGCTGAAAGGACACAAGCACGGTGTAAACAGTGTGGCGTTCAGCCCGGACGGGCAGCGGCTGGCATCGGCGTGTTTGGACGGGACAGTCAAGGTGTGGGACGCGGCGACAGGGAAAGAGTCGCTCACGCTGAAAGGACACGCTGGGTCGGTCTACAGCGTGGCGTTCGGCCCGGACGGGCAGCGGCTGGCATCGGCGAGTACGGACGGGACAGTCAAGGTGTGGGACGCGCGGCCGTGGACGCCGGAACTGCGAGCACAATTTCAGGCTCGGGGACTGCTGACTGTGAAACGCGAACGCGTGAAATCGCTGGAAGAACTGCAGGCTGTTATCCGCTCCGACAAGACGATCAGCGACATGGTCCGAAAACAGGCCCTCGACTGGGCGGAGCTGTTCTGGAGGAACCGCGAGTCCGACCAGGATTAGTGGCAACCTCTCGCGAGTTTCGCAAAACGGCACCAGCGTCCGCGTGAAAGAACGTGTCTCCAGGGGCCTGACTGTTTCTTTCAGGGTGACTCGGGAACATACGGTCGAAAGGGCCCGCGAATGTTTCGAACGCGGCTGGCCGAACAGACTCCCGGCGGAGTCGAGAATCTTACGACGGCTGTACTTCCGACCGAGAGCGCGGGACCAGATTAATCTCTGATCACGGAGATCCTGCGCAAATCCTGCGCAATATGGTCAGAAAATCAGGAGGACGGCTCACGCAAAGGCGCGAAGACGCAAAGGGAATGACGAGTGTGCTTTTTCTTCTTTGCGTCTTCGCGCCTTTGCGTGAGCCCTGTCTGGTTCCGGCTGGTCCAGATTAAGGAACACTCATCCGCGCTAATTGACGCTCATGATTCACGTGACGACTGTCACCCGGATCAGCGACAATCAGCGTCGATCAGTCTTCCTTCCTGGTCAGCAACGAAACTTGACTCAACTGCAACACGTCTTGAAAAGCCATTGCTTCACGTCGATATCGAAGCGGATATTCTCATCGGCTTCGGAGCCGGCTGGGGTGGTGACCAGAAAGTTGAAGAATGATCCTCACATTGATGCGCAGCGCAGGTGCTCTTGTCGCGAGTCTCGTCGTTGCGATGGCGCTGATCATCGCCGTCGAAGCCATTAGCGAGGTCTTGCATCCCTTTCCGCCGGGAGTCGATCCCACTGACTTCGACGCATGCAAGGCTCACGTTGCAAGGTATCCGTACTGGTTGCTGGTAGCGGCAGGCGCCCTTTGGGTCGGTACCGTGTTCGTGAGCGTTTGGCTGGCAACCCGCCTGGGAGCAAGCAGGCATCCCGCACACGGCATCGCGGTCGGCTCCCTGCTCGTCGTGGCCGCCGCATTCAACATGTACATGTTGCCGTACCCTGTCTGGTTCGAAGTACTCACTCTACTGGCCTTTGTGCTGGCCATCTTCAGGGGCGTCAAAACCGGGCGTGGGACACAAGCGAGTCACCCCGATGCTGCGTCCGAACCAGACACGCCAATTGACGATGGCGTGTAGCGTTGCCGATGGAGCAGATCGAGCGGTTGCGACCGTCAATCATTTCCGTCGGACGCATCAGTTGGACAGCGCCACTTTGTAGGGTGTGACAAGCGGGCCGATCAGCCATCGTGGTGTGCCGGCGCGGAGATCTCCGGTGAAATGTTGGGGTTCAGGCGGTTGCAGACCGCCCGCGCCGGCACACCGGATGAACCATTCGCTCCGCTTGTCACACCCTACGCCCCCCGCAATCGTCGAATGTGGCGCTGTCGAATCAGGCGTGTCCGTACGACTTGCCGGGCCAGTTTTGCCACCAGGCCTGGAAGACCTGCAGTTGTGATTCGGCGAATCGCTGCTGGCTCGGGCTGAGTTGGTCTGTCTCGCTGAAGTGATGCTCGTACTCCGCATTGCCGAGCAAGGTCATCAGGTACTTGTAGTAAAGCACCAGGTCGGGGCCTTCGTCGTAGGTCGACAACACGATGAGTGCATCGTCCAGCTCTTTTGCCAGTTGCCGAGCTTTGGCGTCTCCAGTAACAGCCAGGCGGCAGAGTGACAGGAGCTGCAGGACTTCGGCCGGAATGCAGTTGCCGATGCCCGTGATCGCTCCAACAGCTCCGCAGTGCAGGAATCCGTGGAACACCTGCGTGTCGACGCCCACCATCAGCAGCACGTCGTCGTCCGCGTGAGTGATGTGCTCGGCGGCATAACTCAAGGCGTCCGCGCCACCGAACTCCTTGAAGCCGACCAGATTTGGAAACTCACGGCGGAGGTCGAAGAACAGATCCGCTTTCGTCTCGAACCCGTAGTACGGACTGTTGTAGATGACGGCCGGCAGATCAGGAGCTGCACCCAGCACGCCAGCAAAGTGGGCTCGCTGAGCGGCAGGGGATGTTCCTCGCGACAGGACGCGCGGGATGACCATCAGCCCTTTGGCACCCACCTCCTGAGCGTGCGCCGCATGTGCCGCGGCCCGAGCCGGGTTCTGTGCTCCCGTTCCGACAACAACCGGCACGCCGGCCTTCGTCAGTTGCCGAACACCTTCCTGGCGTTGCTCATCAGTGAGCAACGGCCAGTCGCCCATCGATCCGCAATACACGACGGCATTCATGCCTTTACCGATCAGCTCCTGTGCCTTGCTGACGAGAGCCGGGAAGTTCGGTGATCGATCGGCATGACATGGCGTCATGATGGCAGGAATGCATCCGCGGAATACGCTTGAGTCCATGTTAATTGTCTTTCCGGTGAAGTGTCTCTGAATGGTGTATCTTGAACAGAAGGCGGTCTCGCGGCTTCGGTCTCAAAAGGAACGCTAATCGACGCTGATAAACGCTAATGGAGTACGAAAACTGAATTAGCGATTATCAGCGTCAATTAGTGTTCCCAAAGTTGTCTTCGATTACAGCAACTCCGCATAAGGCGAGCGGCAAGTGCCAACTTACCTGCCTTGTAAGACGGGCACTCTTGCCCGTCTCGGTGTGGACGGGCAAGAGTGCCCGTCCTACGGGTAACTTCTCATCTGCCGCACGCATAAGGTAGGGGAATCGGGCGTGCTCTTCAGCTGAGTCGTTGGACCGCTGGCGTTCAGCAATCGCGGCTATGTCGAGTCGGCAATGAGCAGGGCGAACAGATCACCCAGCGCTGCGTTGACCACCATGTTCGCAATCGAATCCAGCGGCGTGGGGTCGCGATTGAGGATCACCAGTCTGGCTCCGCGGTCGCGTGCCATCTGTGGCAACCCGGCGGCCGGATGCACGACCAGCGACGAACCCATGGCGAAAAACAGGTCGGACTCGGCGGCCCACGTCGCTGCCTGCTGCAGCACATCCGACGGAAGTGACTGTCCGAACGACACGGTCGCATGCTTCAAGCGACCCCGACATTCCGGACAATCCGGTACGCGATCCTCATCCCGAAATCGTTGCACCCACGGCCCGGCCGGTTCGCGCCAGCCGCAGTCCATACAAGCCACGTCGCGTGCTGTGCCATGCAGTTCCAATACGTTCTTGTTGCCTGCGTCCTGATGCAGCCCGTCAATGTTCTGAGTGATCACACCGCGCAGCTTGCCGGTTCGTTCCCATGCAGCCAGCACCCGATGAGTGATGTTCGGCCTGGCGTCGGCGAAGTCGCCATGTGCTTCTGCCTTCTGTCGCCAGTACTCATAGCGTGAATCCGCGCTGGCTATAAAGTCGTCGAAGTAAACGGGATCGTTCTTTGCCCACACACCGCCGGGCGACCGGAAATCGGGGATACCGCTTTCCGTACTGATTCCGGCGCCTGTGAATGCTGTGGCGGAACTGGACTCGCTCAGCCAGAGCCGAATGAGATCAGCAGCGTCCGAGACATTGTCGTTTCCAAATCGAACCGTCATATCCGATGTGCTCTGAGATTGTGCGACTACTTTGGCTTGAATCGATCGAGCAGCACGGCGATCAGGATCAGCATGCCGAAGACGATCATCTGCTCGTAGCTCTTCACGCCGGCCATGTTCAGGCCGTTGTTAATCACGGCGATGATCAATGCTCCGACGAGCGTTCCCAGGATACGTCCTTCTCCACCGGCCAGACTGGTGCCACCCACGACGACGGCCGCGATCACGCGCAGTTCGTAAAGAGCACCTGCATTCGGACGCCCGCCATCGAACCGCGACGCATCGACAATTCCGGCCACTCCAGCGAGTGCGGCACACAACGCATAAACAAGAATCAGCACGCCAAAGACAGGCACGCCGGACAACCGAGCGGCTTCGGGATTACCGCCCACCGCATAGATGTAACGGCCCAGCGAAGTCCTCGTCATGACGAAGTGCGCGATCACGTACATGACGACCATCAATAGAATCGGGTTGGGGATACCGAGTATCTCTCCCTGTCCCAGCCACGAGAACGACGGCGCCTCGACCTTGACGGCCTCCGGAGTGCCTTCAGTCCCACCACCCATTAGGTCACTCTGGTAGTCGACAGCAATAATCAACGCGATGCCGCGTGCGATCATCATCATGCTGAGAGTCACAACGAATGCCGGCACACGGCACCAGGTTACCATCACTCCGGTGAACACGCCGCATGCCGTACACAGTCCGACGCCAATCAGGCACCCGCCGATCATGCCGGCCGGTCCCGCGGCGGCGCCACCGGCAAGCTGTTGGATGGAGACCGCTGTCGCGACGCCGCACAAAGCGAGCAGGCTGCCGACACTCAAATCGATTCCCGCTGTGATGATGACCATCGTCATCCCGATGGCGATGATCGCGATGTCGGCGTTCTGGTTGACCACGTTGATCAGATTCTGCCGTGTCAGAAACGTCGGCCACACATAGCTGCCGGGCCGGTAGACCTGAGTCTTCCGCAGCGCCCGGCACTCCTGGGCCATTTCAGCGAGTTGCCGTGGCTGCAGCGGTCCCCATTCGGACGCCGGGTGATTTGCGGCAATCGCATCGACGCTTGTGGAACCGGAACCAACCAGTTCCAGAGCTTCACGAGCATGGATCGGAGTACCGTGCACGATCGCGAACACACTGCCGCCGCCCACCTGAATTCGATCGACCACAGCGTCAGTGAATTCCCGATCCTGCACTGTGTCACGAGCAATGACAACCACCGTCGGATGCTTGCCGCCGGACTGCAGGATCGCGTCGGCGACTTCGTGTCCGGATGCGGGGGTATTCGGAAACTGCTCGGTCATCGTCACGATGCTGTAGTAAACACACAGCGCGATCAGGACGAGGATTGAAGCGTATTTCGAGAGGCGGTCTTTCATTCGGGGTATCCGGTTGCTTCAACGCAACGTGTTCGCATTACGTGAATCCAGCAGTCGTTCTTAATCTTACTCTTAATCGTAATCTTACTCCTCGCAACGACCTGCGATGGCACGGTCGGGATTAAGATTAAGCCGGACTTGAAGCGGTTGGGGCAGCAAGGGCTTGCGATTAAGCCCTGTTTTTCAGGGTTTGGTGGGATTCCGGGGGCGCGGGAGTTTGCGCGAGTTCTGGCTACCGGACTGGCGGACAGCGGGCGGA
>Ga0302123_10001081_pt1 | contig 19721 bp, 20 predicted proteins | sample CB21_321_MG_FD_203109 | JGI IMG/M metagenome (GOLD analysis project Ga0302123, IMG submission 203109) | Marine microbial communities from Western Arctic Ocean, Canada - CB21_32.1 | ecosystem: Environmental > Aquatic > Marine > Oceanic | place: Canada: Western Arctic Ocean | collected 2017-09-28 | reverse complement strand
GCGGGTCGAGCGGCTTGGTGGCGCCCGCTTCCGGGTGACCTTCTGGCCACCGATCACCCTACCGGATAGCGGTGACCCCAAGGCTGACACCCTAGCGCTGATGACCGATATCAACGGATGGCTGGAAAAATGGATTCGCCAGACACCAGAGCAATGGCTCTGGTTGCATCGACGCTGGGGCAAATAACGTCGACATAACCTATGGTTATTGTATCAGGGTGACCCGAGGTCACGGCATCGGCGGGACCAGCAAGCCGGCGTCCAAGCGCTGATCGAACCAATTGATCCGCCAGTCAAGATGCGGGCCGGTCGCCCGGCCGGTCGCCCCTATCGTTCCAAGCCGGTCACCCTGACGCAACTGGTCGCCCGGCTGCACCTCGACACGCGCCATGTGCAGAAAGGTTGAACTCAAACCGTGGCCATGGTCCAGGATAATGGTTCCACCAGAATAAAACAGATCCGGCTCGGCCAAGCGCACGACCCCATCCGCCGGCGCCACCACAGGCGTACCCACGGGGGCGGCGACATCGATACCGTAATGCGGCCGGCGCGGCTTGCCGTTCAGCACCCGCTGCGAGCCATAGACACCGGAAATACGGCCCCAGGCCGGCCATTTGAAACCAGTCTTGAAGTATGCCACCGGCGTGTCTTGCATGCGCGCGGCCTTGATTTGAGCGCCTTCCCGACGAATCCGTGCCAGGATCTCCAGCGGCGGGGACACCGTCTTCGGCGGCAAACCATCGATCCGTTGAATGTCGTAGTGCCGCGCCTCAACGCTAAGCTGGCGCCGGTCAACCGTGCCATCCGGCGCTGTTATCGCCAACGCCGCGGCCGTAGCGTCACGGTTGAAGCCGAAAAGAAACCGACCATCCGGCGCCACCCGAACCGCACGCCCGTCCAAGGTAACGATGCTGCCCGGCATGGTGGTTCCGATCACCAACCCGCCTTGGATTAAACGACCCTCCAACCGACTTGCGGCAAAAGCCGGGGCAATCGTTACCGTCATGGCCGTTACCGTCATGGCCATGACGGTCTGGGCGATCAAGGTGCGCCAGTGCCCTACCTCTCCAGTCATCGCCACCGGGCCCTCAAAACAGCGTTTCCTGCGCCTCAGGCGGAGCATCGCCGCGGGAGCGCACACGTTTTGATCTTGCGCCAATCACCGCCGTCGCCTCGCCATCTCGGAATTGCAGCGTCACCGGCTGGCCGGATTTCGTCTCGGATGCCGCCATCACCGGGACCCCGGCATCGTCCCGCACAAGGGCAAACCCCCGTTCCAATGTTCGCTCGAAAGAGCCAGACCTGAGCAAGTCGTCAAGCCCGCCAAGCTTGATCGTAATATCCGAAATCACCCGATCGACCGCTCCTTCCAATCGATCGCCGGAACGGTGCAGGTCAACCGCCGCTTGACGTGCGGCCCGGGCAATCGGCTCCGGGCGAAGCTGCGTGGCGGCTCTGTCCAACAACGTTTGACCGCGTTCAAGCCGGCGATCGCCAACACTGGTGAGGCGCTGTTCGATAACTGCCAGGTTCCCGAACACCTTGGCTAGCTGAGTTTCTGGGCGCGGCAATCTGTCTGCCAGCCGCGCCACTTGCAGCGCCCTTTGGTCGAGATCTCGCATCACCGCCGCGCGCATCCGCTGATCCAGATAGTCGACGGTTTGGGCTCGGGTTTCGATCAACGATCGCGGGTCCCCAAGGCCTCGGGCATAACCCTCCAGCCGGGTGCGCGCCTCGCCTAAGTTTCGAGAAATGGCGTTAAACAGCCGCCCCTCGTCATCCATCACCTGCGCCAACAGTTCGACGCGCACCGGCACCGCGACTTCCGCCGCCGCCGTCGGTGTCGGGGCTCGGTAGTCAGAGGCAAAATCGATCAACGTGGTATCGGTCTCATGCCCCACAGCGGAGATCAGCGGTATCTGGCTTGCTGCCGCCGCGCGCACCACCTCTTCCTCGTTAAACGCCCAGAGGTCTTCCAAACTGCCGCCGCCACGTGCCACGATCAGCAGATCCGGGCGCGGAACCGGGCCGTCCTCGGCAAGAGCGTTGAAGCCTTCGATGGCGGCGGCAATCTGAGTTTTCGCGGCGTCGCCTTGAACCAGCACCGGCCAGACCAGCACATGGACCGGAAATCGGTCAGTCAGGCGATGCAGAATATCTCGGATGACCGCCCCAGTCGGCGAGGTGACAACCCCGATTACCCGGGGAAGGTAGGGCAGCGGACGTTTATGCTGCTCGTCGAATAACCCTTCCTCGGCCAATCGGCGGCGCCGATCCTCCAGAAGTTTGAGCAGCGCACCCTCGCCGGCAAGCTCCATCTGCTCGATCACCATCTGGTATTTCGAACGCCCAGGATAAGTGGTGATCTTACCGGTACAGATGACCTCCATGCCCTCTTCCGGACGGATCGACAGACGCTGTGCGTTGCCGCGCCAGCACACCGCGTCCAGCACCGCCTTGTCGTCCTTCAAGGTGAGATAGATATGCCCGGAGGAGGCATGACTGGGACGCGAGATCTCGCCGCGCACCCGCACCCGGTCGAAGGATGTCTCGACCGTGCGTTTCACCTGATTCGATAGCTCGCTGACCGAAAGTTCGGGCAGATTGTCGAGGAGTTTCGTGGGCCTGTCCTGCATGCGAACAATCTATGCTACAAGGCGCGAAATCGGAAGTTCGAGGAGCGCCTGGCATGAAAATTCTCGTCATCGGTTCTGGCGGGCGCGAGCACGCGCTGTGTTGGACCATAGCCATCTCGCCGCTATGCGACGCGCTGTATTGCGCGCCCGGCAACGCCGGCATAGCCGAAGAGGCGATCTGCGTGGCGATCGCCGCCACCAACATTGACGGTATTGTTGAATTCGCCCGCTCAAAAGAGATCGATTTCGTGGTGGTCGGGCCGGAGGACCCGCTGGTCGCCGGCCTCGTCGATAGACTGGATGCTGCAGGAATAAAATCCTTCGGACCAAACGCCGCGGCCGCCGCGCTGGAAGGCTCGAAAAGCTTTACCAAGGAATTCTGCCAACGACATGCGATTCCAACCGCCGCCTTCCAACGTTTCGATTCGCTGGAGCCGGCGCTGACTTATATCCGCCAACAAGGAGCGCCAATCGTCATCAAGGCCGACGGGTTGTCAGCCGGCAAGGGCGTGACCGTCGCGCTAAGCCTCGCCGAAGCCGAGGCTGCCCTGGTCGCCGCTCTGCGCGACGGCGCTTTCGGCGCTGCCGGTAGTCAGGTGGTGATCGAGGAATTCATGATCGGCGAAGAAGCCAGTTTCTTCGCCCTGGTCGACGGCAGCCACACGATGCCACTAGTCGCCGCGCAGGACCACAAACAGGTTGGTGATGGCGATATCGGACCAAATACCGGCGGTATGGGAGCGTATTCGCCGGCGGCGGTGATCGACGAGGCGATGACCGCACGGGTGATGAAAGAAATCATCACTCCAACGGTCGAAGGTATGGCGGCTGAGGGCAACCCGTTCAAGGGCGTGCTCTATGCCGGCTTGATGATCACCGCCAAGGGCCCGCAGCTGATTGAATACAACGTGCGCTTCGGCGATCCGGAATGCCAAGTCCTGATGGCTCGGCTCAAAAGCGACCTGGTGCCAGCGCTGATCGCCTGCCATGATGGGCAACTGGCGCATGTCGATCTAAGATGGGATGACGATGCCGCGATCTGCGTGGTCATGGCGACGAACGGCTACCCCGGCTCCTACCCCAAAGGATCGCCGATCAGCGGCCTTGAGAACGCCTCGCAAGACCAAGCGGTCACGGTATTTCATGCCGGCACCCTGCGCGGTCTGGACGGTCAAGTGACCGCAAATGGCGGACGGGTGCTTGGCGTGACAGCACGGGGCGGAGATATTCGTCTGGCCCAAAAAATCGCGTATCAGGCCATCGACCGAATTGAATGGCCCGGTGGATTTTGCCGTCGCGATATCGGCTGGCGCGCCATCGATCGATTGGGTTAGCGGATAACCACTTCAAGGTTCCCCGGTCCCGGCGAATGTCCTTGATCGACTTGGCCGCACCCGTCTGTCGTGTCTGCGGTTTCTGTCTCATCTTCGTTCCCTTCAGAAACTACGATGAGCTTGGCGACGGATTCCGATTGACTGACCCCAACGATCTGGATTGTCCAACTCCTACTGACCAAGCTCGATAAAAAACTCGCGAGCCTTTTTAGCATCGCCCTGAGCGCAGAAAACGATATCGACCTTCGTCGTCATGCGGTACCTCCATCAATCGGGCGTAGATTCTCATCAAGGCAAAACACCAGAAAACAAATCTGTTAATAGTCTGATTCACAAACAGATCAAATACGGTACGTTTAGGTCGCTCCCCTAGGGCAGTTGACAGTAGATGCCGTTTTCTCATTTCGCATTTAACGGGGGCACAGAAATAGTTGTGAAGCCATGGAAATCGGCGCATCGTCCAGCAAAGTGGAGAGAGTCGTGTTACCACCACGAACTCTAGCGTTCACGATCACCCCGTTGTCGCCAGTGAAGCAAACGTTAATGTGGACTTGGCTTGAGGTGTTTGGAACTGCTTTAAAAATTGGTTGATCGGCACCCGGCGCGACAGTCCAAGACGCAGCTGTGTTTGCAGGACACGCCACGGCGAAGGAACCGCCCCAGCCTTCGCCCAATGGTGCCCGGTAAAATCGCACGACGTTGGCACGGCTTGATTTAGGCGCACAGGGCGTCACCAGCGTTTCAACGGTTCACCCCTTGCCCTGGCGAACGGCAGGGCCGAAGCCTGAGGTCGGTCGACGGCGACAATGGCCGAGAATGACGACAAATTGCTCCTATTCCTCGCCCATCGACCACAGAGAACTTGCTCAGGCGTGGGTCTGGCGTTCGCCGAGACGGCGGTTGAGTTTTACCGGACACCCGTCGGCAAAGGCCGGGATGGCAATTTTTCAGATGGGCCCGCCACCTCTCAAGCGTAAATCAGCTTATTTCGACCTGAACGATCGGCGCCGCGCATGTGGTAGATGCGGCGCTCGGAGTGGTCGGGAACCTTCATATTATTGTATAACTCACGCGCCAGCTGGTGATCGAACACGCTGGTGGTCGGCATGAAGCGCATAGTCATGCCGCGTCGCGGGTTCGGCGAGGTGTTGGGCTCGGAGCCATGCACCAGGAAGACATCATGCAGCGAGATCTGGCCCCGCTTCAAAACCAGATCCACCGCCTTTGACTCATCGTATTCCGTCTTCAGCAATTCCTGGTTCAAGGTCAGCTCGGTGCTGGGATTCGTCTCGTGCTGCAGTAGGTCTTGGTTCTTGTGCGAGCCCCGGATGATCCTAAGGCATCCGTTCTCCGGCGTTGCGTCGTCCACCGCCAGCCAGACTGTACAGGTGGCCAGCGGGCGGATCGGCCAATACTCGCCATCTTGATGCCAAGGCGTCGCCTTGCCGTTGCCCGCAGGCTTCGCGAAGAAGCTTGAATTCCACAGCGCAATATCCTGGCCGATCACCTGTTCGACCATGTCGAGGATCTCATCATTGCGGCAATAATCCGCGAACCCCTCATCATATTGCAGGATCGCTGCACAATAGTCGCGAAACTCTGGGTTCTTTTTCAGCAGCGCGGCATGCCGTTCCTGGATCGCCTCGATCACATCGTCGGGCATGGTGAAATCGGGGATGACATAGCCATCCTCGTGGTATTTGGCGATTTGCGCTTCGGTCAGCATGGCCGGTGCTCCTCTGGAATATTTAGATCCCCGTGATTTTAAAACGAAAACAATTGATAACCCAACCCCCACGCGAAAAACTCCCGCTGGCTGATCGCCCTTGGCGCCAGGCCCGTTTCTGCCCCGTGTCGCCCTCCGTCCCAGTGGCTGCCACCTCTCGACGTTTCCTTTCGATGATCGTTTATTAAGTCGCACGATTGAGTCCCGGTTTTAGCCGCGATTTAGCGTCTGCTTTGGCCTGTTTGTTAAATTTTTCACACTTTCAACGTTCGCTCAAAGAATCACCGCAGCGACCCTGCCCTTGAAATTGACGCACGACCACCAACTCTCAGTTTGCGCGTCAGAGGAACGCCTCAGTCAAGCTGGCACGTGGACGCTCTTGATGGCGGACGCCCACCAGCGCCCCTCTTTTTCAGCTTTTATCCAGTAAAAACTACGTAATGCCGTCGAGTGGGAAATTCGGATTGTGGCGATAACAAACCCATAGTTGAACAATTTTAATTCGCTGAAACGATCGAGCATCTAGCGGGGCAAATCCCTTTTGAACAGACCGTCGGCATGCCCCGTCAGAGCACCGACACTGAATACGGACTGTAATACTCGACGACGAGAATGTAGCGGCCGCTCGCGGCGTGAAGGTTATCATAAACCGCCGGTTACGCATCAGGGTTGATGTGAGTCAGCCCCCTAACGATCAAAGCAAGGTCGTAAAACGGTCCACCCGAGGCTCCAGGGTCGAGCCCAGATGCAGGGTCAGCCCTTAATCTTCGCCAGTTCCGGTGCAGCATCCGGATTGCGCTCGATTGCCGCGAGTTCCATATCCGGTAGCAGCCGGCGCAACGCGTGCATGTTCATTCCGGTATTGGCACCAAATTCCATCGCCGAGCCGATCCTCTGAACCCGGCTCAAAACTTTTGACATCAGATGGGTGCGCCCGGCGAGCAACGCGTCGTCTTGGTTACGTCCGACTATATTCGGAGCCGAACTCACCGGCCCAAAATACCTCTTGCGGGGTGTCGAACTCCTTGGCCACGTCTCAATCTCCCTTGAACACGGTGTGTTCCACGATCCGAGGCCTTTCCTGGACTGCACGGTTCAGTTCTCGCCAATCGGGGTGAACGTCAAGCAAAGCGACGACGTCCCCCATCCGAAATTCCGGATTTTCCGGATAGAGCGCTTCGATAACGCGGCGGATCAACGCAAAATCGCCGGGCTCATCCAAGGTCCAACGCTCTGCCGAAAGATTGGATTCATGAACGACGCTCAGCAATCGAAACCGTTGCGGATTGCGATAGAGGAAAGGCGTTACATGTTCCCGGTCATAAGGGTTCGTCGCCTCACGTGCCGCGATCTCCAGGACTGACCGGCTAAATATTTCAGCATCCAGTCCCGCCGGATAGCTGCGCGGGATACCATTGGTAGCGTAGTCACAGGCCGGGGCCGCCTCGCGATAGCGGCGGATCAACAGATCGATCACCTCCGGGTCGGCCAACGGGCAATCCGCGGTCAACCGCACCACAGTATCAGCGACATGAGCTTCGGCCGCCTCTTGAAATCGGCCGAGAACATCATTCTCGGATCCCCTGTAGAGACCAAACCCACCGGTCTCGGCAAAGCTGGCGACGGGGTCGTCGGCGGCATTGGTCGTCGTCGCGATGACAATCCGGTCGATCGCCTCTACGCGGGACACGCGCTCCAGTTGATAGGACAGCATCGAGCGCCCCATCACGTCGAGCAGCACCTTACCCGGTAGGCGAGTCGAGGTCATGCGAGCTTGTACGATGGCGACGGTGTTCAAGGATGCGCTCCGGGCGAATAGGACCGCCTGGAGTTTATCACGAATTCACTGGAACGCTGGCATCACCTGCTGGCCGAAACGACGCATCGAGGTGAGATTTTGATCGTGATCCATGTCGCCGAACCCGGTTTGGCAGAGCAGGTGGCGCACGCCAACGTCGCGCAGTTCGGCGATTTGTTCGCGCACCCGCGCCGGAGCGCCGAAGATCGATCCCGTCTCCATAGCCATGGCCACACCATCGCCATGGCTGACCATCGGATCGGTCCAGGCATTCAGGCTCTGTGGATCGATCTTAAAGTCCTTCGGGTTGAAAGCCTCACGGACATGCATCATGTGTTCCCGCGTCCGGGTTAACAGTCCGGCCAACTCGTCCTCGGCCTGGGCATCGGACTCGGCCACATAGACGTTGCGCCAAAGGGCGCTCTGCTCAAGCAATCGCTCGCGGGTCGCCGCATCATGGCCGCCCTCCTCCAGCCCGGCCTGGTAAAGCGCCCAGCGTTCACTGATCCGTTCGACCGGCAGCCGCGCGGTCAAGATCGGAAAGCCAAGTCTGCCGCATTCGGTGAACGATGCTGGCGAGATCACACTGCGCCACAGCGGCGGCCCCGGCTGCTGCACCGGTTTTGGCCGAATCTCGGGAATCGAGAGCGTGTGAAACCGACCTTCATAATCCAGCGGCGCCTCACTCCAGGCACGCTGGAGGATGTCGACCGCCTCCTCCATGCGCGCTCGACTGTCATCGCTACGAAGACCATGGCCGATGAATTCATACTCGTTGTAGATCGTTCCCTTGCCGACCCCGACATCAATCCGGCCACCCGAGAGGTTATCGAGCAAAGCCAATTGCGTCGCCAGACGGACGGGATGATGAAACGGCATCTGGACCACCGCGAAACCGATGCGGATGCGCTCGGTTTTCATCGCCAGCGCCGCGGCAAACAGGATCGCGTCATTGTAGACGCTTTCGCCGGTGAAATAATGCTCGGTCAGCCAAGCGTCGCCGAATCCAAGCGCCTCGGCTTCCTGAACCTGCTCAATGATCTGGCCAATCCGCGCCGCGTCCTCGTCCGGCGAGGGCGACAGTGCTAGGGTGAGCCATCCGAAACGCATGTGGATCTCCGATCCTGACAATAGAGGAACCCAAGACTGGTGCCACGGCCAAGCGCCGTCAACCACGCGCGTTCGAGATCGCCAACATCTGCTCGACAACACGCGCCGCGCCATTTCCATCGACCAGACGCGCCGCCGCATCGGCAAGGCTGGCTCGCCGTGCCGGATCATCCGCCAGCGCCAATATCCCCGCCGCGATCGCAGCGGCATTTTGGTCTTCCAGACGCCCTAGCACCAGAGCTGCCCCGGCATCCGCCAGACTAGCGGCTACCGGTTCCTCGACCGGTGCGGCGGTGGCAAGCAACATCGGAGTTTGAAACAGCGCAAGCTCCCATACCGTCGAGCCGGAGGCCGACAGAGCGATGTCACACCAGCTGATTTGCCTTTCCATGTCCTTAATATCAAAAAGTATTTTAATTCCGTTATGGTCGGCTGCCGCCTCACGCAGCGCATTGAGGCGCGGATTGGCCCCGCCGACAGCTACCCGGGCCTGCAGATCAAGATCCGGAGCCCGCTGTTGCAGCACCGCCAACGCCGCGATCACCTTAGCGGTATGCCCGCCCAGATCAGCGCCGCCGAGCGTGACCAGTATCCGGTTGGCCCTTACCGGCATACCCCTTACCCAGTCCTTCCAGGCGCTGAGCGCACCGCGGATCAAGGCGTGGCGCGGTCCAAGCATCAACGCGGCGTCGGTCTTGTCAGCATAGTTCTCGGCCCGAGCATGCAGATTTTGGTTCAGCAACGCCTGCACCGGATAACCATCGTGGCGCGCGTCATCGTCGATCATCAGTACCGGCCGGTCGGATTGCCCAGCAGCCGCCATGTAATCGGGTCCAAACCCGTAACCATCAATGACGATCCATGCAGCGTCTTGAGCGGCCGCCGTCTCGCCAAGCCAGCCACCGCTGTCTTGTTGCGCGGAAACGATCCGGCTGCTGGCCCCGACGGACGCCATCCGCTCGGCTAATCCGTCGGGCAAGTCGCCCGACACGATGACCACCTCGCCGTCGCGCTGACGCCAAGCCTCGGCCAAGGCCAGGCAGCGCATCAGGTGGCCAACCCCAACGCGAGGGCCGGCATCGGCGCGGATCAGCAAAACCCCTATCGACATACCAAGCCTATCCTCCGGGCGGTTCCGACCTGACGTCTTGCCGGCGGGTTCATCAACCACGAGACGTCCTCTATCTTCATCAGTGCGAATTACGCACACTTGACTGATAGTCGAAACCGTAAACAGTGATGGATACCACCATGGCGAAACCCTTCAGCATCGACGGACGATCGATTGGGCCAGAGCACCCGCCTTACATCGTCGCCGAGATGTCGGGCAACCACAACGGCGAGATTGATCGGGCGATCCGCCTGATCGACGCGGCCAAACAATCCGGCGCCGACGCGGTTAAGTTGCAGACCTATACCGCTGATACCATCACCATCGATCACGATGGCCCGGGATTTGTGCTGGAGGGCGGCCTTTGGGACGGTAGACGCCTGTACGAACTTTACCAGGAAGCCCATACGCCTTGGGAGTGGCATGAACGACTGTTCGAGCACGCACGCCAAATCGGCATCACGTTGTTTTCCGCGCCCTTCGATCCCACGGCAATCGATCTGCTCGAGTCCCTTAACACGCCGGCCTACAAGATCGCCTCGCCGGAGGTTATTGATCTGGACCTGATCGAGCGCTGCGCCACGACCGGCAAGCCATTGATTATCTCTTCCGGGATGGCGTCTTTCGAGGAAATTTCTGAGGCCGTAGCCACCGCGAGCGCCGCCGGCGCGACGCAAGTTCTAGTCCTGCATTGCATCAGCGCCTATCCAACGCCGCTGGATCAATCGCATCTTTCGACTATTGGCGATCTTTCAGCCCGCCTCGGAGCCCCGGTTGGATTGTCTGATCATACGCTCGATACCTTCGCCGCCGCGGTCGCGGTTGGACAGGGCGCGGTACTGATCGAAAAACATTTTACCCTGGCCCGGGCCGATGGCGGCGTCGATAGCGCTTTTTCACTGGAACCGGACGAGTTGAAGCGCCTGGTCGAGGACAGCCGCGCCGCCCATGCCGCGCTTGGCCGACCGAACTACCGCCCGAACGAAGCGGAACAGGTGACGCTTATCGCCCGCCGCAGCCTCTACGTGGTCGCCGATATTCGTGCCGGAGAGCCACTGACGCAGGCCAATGTCCGGTCGATCCGGCCAAACCTTGGTTTAGAGCCGCGACATCTTACATCCGTACTCGGCAAAACAGCGGCGCGGGACGTGACGCGCGGCGAGCCTTTGGCCGCCGACATGGTCCACGGTCTCAAGCTCTGATTTTCCTTGATGACTATTCCCGACATTCAACAAGGTTTGCAAACCGCCCTTCTCCTGCACCTGCGCGGCGCGGCATCAGACCGGCGTTACCCTGATCAAAAACATCGCGCGGGCCAGGAAACGCCCGGGGTTCCAAAATAACCTGGGCCAGGCTTTGGAGGCGATAGGCCGAACCATGGAAGCCAAAGCGGCTTACCGCTAGGCCTTGTCACATGATCGCAACATGACCGACGTGCCATCAAATCTCGGCGCTATTCTACCGAACCGAGGCAAGACCTCGAATGCCATTCAGGCATTATCCAAGGCGATCCGTTTCCTCTACATCAACTACATGGAATAGTTGGGCGGCGAGCAATGTTTTCATGCGGCGCTGGCGGTCCAGCCACTTTACGCCGCGCCGCATGCCGGGTTAACCGAGATCGATTTTCTGCAAGACCAGATTGCCGAAGCCCTGGCACATTCCGCCCGCGCCTTGGAACTGACGCCAGGGGATCCGCAAATTCGCTCCCGCCGGGCGCTGCAATTGCTTACCGCTGAGCATATTCAGCAGGGTTGGGCATTCTGCGAGGCCCGACTGGAGGCTCGGGACGCAATCGAGCATCGAGGTCGCCCGCCGCGTTGGGATGGCGCGCCGCTATCCGAGCGCAACCTGGTTGTCACAGCCGAACACTGCGTGATCGAGTGTGATGCACGGTTGCTGGGCGTGTTCCGCCGGTCATTCCCAATCGCCACGGTAGAGCCGGTGCAGCCTTCCTATGCGGCATGGCGGCGCTGCAGGCACAGGCGTAATAGCCGGCCGCAAACCTGTTCATTGGCGCCATCCAGATCGACCCCATGCGGGCGGACTTCCAAGCCAATCCTTACCCTGCCCAAGCGCAAAGCAGAAATCTCGAAGCGGTACCAGCCCCGCGCATGCGGGCCGTGCTGTTATAGCCGGTGGAGCCCAGCATCGCCTTCAGTCTTGGCCAGCTCGTTGATCAGGCCGGCCGCCGTGGACCGGCGCATACCGCCTTTCGGACATCGCCCGATCTGCAACCGGGCCATGTATTGTCCTGGATCGAATTCGGCGCGATCGCACGGCTGACCAACCGACCCGAGGTGAGTAATACCGCGTTGCTCCACGCCCTTAAGCCGGACCCGCAAGCGCCGCGCGCCTGAAACGCCTTTGGAATCATCAGTTGCTCTCTACGACTTGAAGACCGCACGTGCCAAGGTCAGGAGCATCGCGTTCACACCCGGTCGGTCAATCCGGCCACGATCCCGAAACCCGACGCGCTTGAGTGCGATATTCGCCGACCAGTTATCGCGTCCAGGCGCGGCGACAATCCGGTCGACGCTCTGATCCTCGAACTGCCGCACCACGAAAGCGCGGATCATCACCCGCCCGAGCTTGCGGTTCACCAGATCTGCCTCGCCAATCAAAAAATCGATCCCGCGCGTGGCGTTGGTCACGCCCTCGATTGCCTGCCAAAACCGGCTTGGGTCCCGCACTGCCCAATAACCGTGGATATATCCCACCGGGCGACCATCGACTTCGAAGATGCAGGCATCCATCTCCTCGGGAACCGCCACCCCGTTTTCGAACCCCTGCAGGATTGGATCCGTCCAGTCGGTCTGCCACCAGCGCCTAACATGCGGGACCTCAAGCCAGGCCCGAAGTAATTCAAGGTCCATGGCGGTGATTGAACGAAAGCTAAAGTCGGGATCGGACATGACGGGATATCAACCGGATTGATTGGCCGACATTGCGGGCGCCGGCGGTTCACATTCATGCGGCCAATCGCGCTACGATGTCTAGAGCACCCATCTTCTAGGCGCCGCCTCCAGGTGATGAGAAGCCAGGATCAGGAGCGAGACCGTGCTGCAAGACGCCGACCATCGATGCCAGATGGTGGGGAGCGAGCCGGTAGCCACCGAGTTCGCCTTCTCGCTACCCTGAACCACGCTCTCGCACGCCTATTGTCAGACGCATCCGATTTTCCTCGCGGTCGAGTGATTGCAGGTTACCAAAAAACACTTGATACCAGCCGCCTGCGGCCTCAGATCTTAGCCGTTGAGCTTTTTAATTAAACGCCCACGTAAACTGGAGCGACGCCCCATGATCCTCACCATACCCCATCAGCGGATCGCCATTGCTCTTTTAGGCTTTTTTATCGCAGCCGTTTCGCCAGCGTGGCCGGTCATTGCCTTCTCCTCCAGCTCGACAGGTTCAAGCAACGGTGACCTGTATCTGCGCAAAGGCGACGCGGCAGCAATCAAGAAACGCTTCGGTGATGCAATCGACGCCTACCGCAGGTCCGGCGGTACCGTGAAGTGGAATAAGTGAAACCCAGGCCCGCTCGGCGCTTCGGGCTGTCCCGTCATGGACCTATCCAGCACCTTGATCGGTCTTGCGGCTTCGGCAGCGATATTCGCCTGGGCCAACTGGCGCCAACGTCGAGAGCGCGACAAGATCCCCGGCGAGGTAAGCCTTCTGCCCCTGACCTTGATCCAAATGGCTGCGATCGTCGCTATCGTGGTATTGGCCGGCCACTTGATAAGCTTGGCGACCGGCGTGACGTTCCACGGTCGAATGAATTACTGACCCGCGCATTATTGGTACACAAATTACCGACGCCCGAGTTGGGTACCACCGGCCGCTTTTTGCGAACCCCGGTTAGGGCGCGATCGGCTTAGTCGGAATGCCCTCAATTAGATTGAATGAGAGACGAATTCACAATTCACACCGAGCCAGGTAGTGGTTCAATATTCATTGATTCGACGCTACTGCGTCGACCCTGGCGCGCGCTGCTCACGCCTCGTCACTGTCCGAGGTAGTTTCGATAACGCTGAGCCAATCGCTTCGCGCAACATCCAGATCGCCGTCCGATTGCAGCAAGATCCTGCGTTCCAAAACCGCAGGCGGGTATTGCTTGAGAAGCATCAGGCTGACCCCGCGGTCCAAGTACAGCGCCGGGTCATTCGGCGCAAGGAAATCGCCGGGCCCTGAATTTGTGGCTCGCGCACGGACTGACATGCCCGAGCATGGCGGCGCGAAGATCCACGCTGTCAACCGCCAGCTCGCGCGCCATGGCACCGGAGCGCGACGCCACCTCCTCAAAGACATCCAACTCGGCCAACGCAATCACCCGGCAATGGCGGCCGATGCCGGCCCAAGGGCGAGAGCCGTATCAAACAACGCGGCGCCCAACAGTGCGGTGGCAATGGGCCAAGCCATCACGAAGCATCGATCATGGCAGCGATCGTGGAGGTCAGGATCGCCAGATCTCGTTCCGTTGAAAGTCGATGATCCCCATCCTTGATCAGATACACTTGAACATCCCCACTCTCCACATGAGCGGCGATCTGAAGCGAGAGTTGGTACGGCACGTCCGGGTCGGCCATGCCATGCAGAAGGCGGATCGGCGCAGCGATCGCCAGCCGGTCCCGAAGCAACAGGTGGTTCCGCCCCTCCTCGATCAGCTTCATGGTGATCGTATAGGGCTCCTCGCCATAGGCCGTCGGTTCCTGGTGAATACCGTCTCGACGTAACGTCTCGCGCACCTCCTCGCTGAAATTGGGCCACATCAGATCCTCGGTAAAATCCGGTGCAGAGGCGATACCAACCAGGCCGGCGACCCGTTCTGGGCGCGCGACCGCCGTCAACAGCATCATCCATCCTCCCATCGACGACCCCACCAGGATTTGTGGCCCTTCGGTCTGAGCATCGATGACGGCTAGCGCGTCTGAATGCCACAACCCGATGCAGCCGTCCACGAAAGCGCCGGAGGACTGGCCATGTCCTTGATAATCGAACCGCAAGAAGGCCTGGCCGCGCGCCTTAGCAAAGCCTTCCAGCACCAAGGCCTTGGTTCCGGTCATATCCGAGGCGAAACCGCCCAGGAAGACGATTCCTGGTGCCCGGCCGGGGGTCCTGTGGTAAGCGATCAACGCGCCGTCCGGCTTAGTCAGGTATGATACCCGGCCGGCTGCAAAATCGTCGGAAGCTTCGGTCATTGTGCTATTCTTTCAGGCTCGGATATCGATACGGATGATACGCCATTGAACGACGTGTTTGAGCCACGGTCCAGAGCGCCTGATTTCAGCCCCACTGGCGGCGATTTCCAGGCCTTTCGGCCGCCGTTAGACGGCAAGGTCCCGACCGTAATGCAAGTATTGCCAGCGCTGCGCTCCGGTGGTGTAGAACGCGGAGCGGTCGATGTCGCGCGGGCGCTTGTCACCGCAGGTTGGAACGCCGTCGTGGTCTCCGAGGGTGGTCCCATGGCCTATGAATTAAAGCGGGTGGGCGCCACACATATAGAGCTCCCGATCGGGGCGAAAAACCCACTCAAATGGCGGGAGAATTTTGATCATCTGGTCAATCTCGCGTTCCAACACAATGTCGACCTCCTGCATGCCCGTTCACGCGCACCGGCCTGGATCGCCTGGCGGGCGGCGCAAAAACGCGGCGTGCCGTTCGTTACGACGTTCCACGGTCGTTATGGCGATTCCAACCCTTTGAAGAAACTTTACAACTCGGTGATGGGTAGAGGTGATCGGGTGATCGCTATCTCGCATTATATTGCTGGCGAAATCACCCGGCGATATAATATCGGTTCCGATCGTCTTCGGGTGATCCCGCGCGGTGTCGATCTCGAACTCCATGACCCGGACAAGGTATCGGCCGAACGGATGATCAAACTGGCCAATGAGTGGCGGCTCCCGGACGGTGTTCCGGTGGTCATGCTGCCGGCCAGGGTTACCCGCTGGAAAGGCCACGAGGTGTTGATTGACGCCCTTGCCGAACTCCGCGACCTTTCATTGCACTGCTTGGTCGTCGGGACCTATGAGGGCAAGGAACGATACAAGACCCGCCTCGAAGCGCGGATCGACAAGCTTGGTCTGACACCACACGTTCATTTGGTCGGACACTGTTCGGATATGCCCGCCGCCTACAAGCTTGCGGATGTCGTAGTATCAGCATCCTTGGACCCCGAGCCCTTCGGTCGGGTGATCATCGAAGCCCAGGCAATGGGCCGTCCGGTGGTCGCGAGCAATCATGGCGGCGCCGCGGAATCGATGATCGATGGCGGCACCGGATGGCTGGTGATGCCGGACGACCCGAAAGCGCTGGCCGCCGGTATTCGAAAGGCCCTGACTATGAGCGATGAGAACCGCGCCGATATGGCTGAGGTTGCGATCCACCATGCCCGGCGCAATTTCTCGCGCGAGGATATGTGCGCACGGACCCTCGCGGTCTATTGCGAGGTTCTCGGGCTGACGCCAACGGCGCTCTAAGCCTCGGCATGCCCGGTTCAGGTATTCTTGTCATTAAACTCGGGGCGCTCGGCGATTTCATCCATGCGCTCGGCCCGATGCAGGCAATCCGGGACCATCACGCCGAGGCGAGAATCACCCTTTTAACCCGCCCGACTTATCATGAATTAGCGCGCCGCTCCGACCTGTTCGACGCGATCCAGTCGGACCAGGAGCCGGAGATCTGGAATATCGCTGGGCTGCTTCGATTGCGGCGGTCGCTGCGATCAGCGCAGTACACCCGGGTTTACGATTTGCAAACCTCAGATCGAACCGGGCTCTATTATCGCCTGCTTGGCCCAGGCGCGCGGCCAGAATGGTCCGGGATCGTGCCGGGCTGTAGTCACTATCACCACTACACAAGGCCGACCCTGATCCACACCATCGACCGACAGGCCGAGCAACTGCGCATCGCCGGCATTCCAAACGTGCCTCGGCCCGACCTCTCCTTCATGGACGGCGTTATCGGGCGTTTCGACTTGCCGGACCGGTTCGTGCTTTTGGTACCCGGAAGCTCGCCGCGCATGGCGATCAAGCGATGGCCCGCTGCGGCCTATGGCGAACTCGCCGTCAGGTTGGCGCGGCGCGGTCTCACCCCCGTGGTGCTGGGCGGGGCCGAGGAAGCGGACGCAATCGCGGCGATCCTCGCCCTTTGCCCCGAAGCCATCAGTCTGCAAGGCCAGACCACGATCTTCGATATACCAGCGCTTAGTCGCCAAGCGGTTGGCTGCGCCGGGAACGATACCGGCCCGATGCACATGGCGGCGATGGCCGGCTGCCCGACGGTGGCGATTTTTAGCACCGCATCTTTTCCTGACAAGGCGGCCCCTCGCGGGGCCGCGGTCACGGTTCTGGTGCGTGCGAGGCTCTCGGATCTCCCGGTCGATGCGGTTGAGACGGCCTTGTTTAACACACCGCCGGGCGGCGGCGCTTAAGCGACCCTCAGTCGTGCCGGTCAGTGTCCCGCGCCACGAAGGTTTTACCGTCTTCGCCGCGCACCAGGTCAATCGGCTCGGGATTGCTCTGTCTGGACGGTGCACAGCCGGGGTCGGCGCGGCGGCCACGCCCTACCGCCTGTCTCAGCTTGTGCTTACGGGCACGATCCAGGCGGCCAACCAGTTTGAATCCATACCAAACCGCGACCAGGATCGCGATCAGCAGCAGTATCTTGTTGAAGCTAAAAAGCATCCAGCATTCTTAGAATAGATTTCCGCTCATGGGTAATTGTTTCGAGCCAAGGATAGGCAAAACCTTTGCCCCCGGCTAAGAAGGCCCGATGAGCAACCCGCCACCGACAGCTCCCGCCAAGCCTATCAGTGATAGCCGGCGCATCGCGAGCCTGAACCAAACAATGGCCGCGCATACCGCTGGCGAACCGTTGTGGGTTTTTGCTTACGGATCGCTACTCTGGGACCCGTGCTTTCAGTTCGACCATCGCGCACCGGCGCGGCTGCCGGGTTGGGTGCGGCGGACCTGTCTTTGGACCGTGCATGCCCGGGGGTCGCTGGCACAGCCCGGATTGTTCTATGGCTTGGACACAGAGCCTGACGGGTTTTGCGATGGCGCCGTATATACGCTGTCCCAGGAAAGCCTCGATCACGGGCTCGATCAGCTCTGGCGGCGGGAGATGCATGCCGCAGTCTATGTGCCGCGCTGGCTGACCCTGGAGACGGAACAAGGCCAGGCGCGCGCGCTCACCTTCGTGGTTAACCGGGCGCATGAGCAATATGCCGGAGCTCTCGACCCGGAAACCGCCGCCGACTATATCGCCAAGGCGTGGGGAAAGTTCGGTTCCTGCGCCGAATACTACGCCGCGACCGTAGCCGCGTTGCGTACGCAGGGTCTGGAAGACGCGGATTTGTTCGCGTTGCTCCGGCAGGTCGAGCAGTGCAGCAACCGCTGATCCGGCCTGGTGACCTCGGGCGGCTTGATCGCTACCCCGCGTTCTCTGAATCTGGCTACGCCATCCCGAGCGCCAAGGCCTCATAACGCACCACCGCGTGGATCCCTCGATCCTCGCGGCCAACAAACGCATGCCGATTTTTCCAGAACCCGGTGCAAGCACACATTGTCGCCGCGACTGAAGGCCACGATCGTCTTGCGGTCAAGCGCCTCGAACCCGTGTTGGCTGCATCGGTTGGCCGCTTCGGTAACGAGCCCTTGGCCGCGAGCATGCCACAGCTCACCTCGGCCACCGTCTCATCAACGAGAAATCACAACCCAGATTCGCCCATGAAAGCGCCGCTAACATGCCAGAGCGATGCTAATCCCAGTGGCCCAGCAGAACATCAAAAGCCTGGTTATTGGCGATGGGGTTGCGGGTGCCATATTTTCGGATATTCATCACCTCAGAGTCACCATAGAAGCGCACCATGTCGTTACGGTGGACCTCGGTGAACTGGCGCAACGATACCCGCGCCGTAACCAAGTCCACCGTCACCCGCCAAACTCCACACCATCGATCCGGCGGCGGCGCCAAAGATCGGAGCGCGCGAGCCGGGTAACCAGACCGTGCAAGGGTATTGGCCGAGGTTCGACGATTGGCAGAGGCGCCTGCTCCGGATCAGCGCCGCGCGCCAGATCCGCCAGGACCGGCCCCATCGCCGTCGCCAAGGCGACGCCGCGCCCGTTGCAGCCAAGCCACGAGAACACCCCTGGCGCCAAAACATGCAGCCGTGGCAGGTAGTCCGGCGTCATGGCCAGAAACCCGCTCCAGACATATTCCCATTCAACATCGCCAAGCTGCGGGAAATTGCGCTTCAGCCTCGCGCCAACAATAGATTTCAATCGCTCCTCAGAATTCATATCGAAGATCAACGAGGCGCCGCTGATCAGCCGACCCTGCCAATCATAGCGGGCGAATTGAAGATCCCCGCGCGTGTCCGACAATGCATGCCGGCCCGGCAGGACCGTTTTGCGAACATTGTCCGACAGTGGCGTAGTCGCCATTTGCCAGGTCTTGACCGGCACGAACGTACGGCGCAATCGCGGCCACAAATCATCGGAATAAGCATTGGTCGCCAGGACCACACGCTCGGCGGTAACCGACCCCAGTGGCGTGCGAACCACCCAGCCTTTAGGTCCACGCTCCAAGGCTGTCGCCGGCGTTTTCGTATGGATCCGTGCACCCTGTCCGGCCGCCGCTTTGGCCAGGCCCCTTGCATAGGCCATCGGGTGGACGGTGCCGCCCTGATGGGCGATCCAGCCGCCATGCCAGGCGTCGCTGCCAATCAGATTTGATAGCTGATCGCGGCTCAACAGATCAGCCTTGGCGCCTCGGCGGGTCCATTCCTCAAGTCTCTTTTCAACCAGGCGCATGCGTCCTGGCGAATGCGCCGGCTGTATCCATCCGTTCTGCTCTCCAGCTTTTTCCATGTCATGTCGGCGGATCAAGTCGAAGACTAAATTGGCGGAATCACGGATTAAATTGATCGTCGTCTCGCCCTTCTCGGGTCCAAAAACCCGGAGAATTTCCTCTGGGTCAGCTTTTGCCAGAGTCGGAATGGCCA
>Ga0302123_10001079_pt1 | contig 19736 bp, 17 predicted proteins | sample CB21_321_MG_FD_203109 | JGI IMG/M metagenome (GOLD analysis project Ga0302123, IMG submission 203109) | Marine microbial communities from Western Arctic Ocean, Canada - CB21_32.1 | ecosystem: Environmental > Aquatic > Marine > Oceanic | place: Canada: Western Arctic Ocean | collected 2017-09-28 | reverse complement strand
TCCTATCCTCGGTCGTTGCGACCGCGATTGCGACTGTGGCTATCGTCGTAGTCGGTGAGTTAACGCCAAAGACTCTGGCTCTTGTCGCCGCCGAGCGCTGGGCGCTAATTACTGCACGGACAGTATTGATTTTAATGACGGTCGCATGGCCCGTGGTATTCGCTTTCACCTTGGTGCCTCGTGGAATTATCCACCTTTTTGGAGGAAAAGATTCACTGAAGAGCCCAATCGTTACCGCCGGTGAGTTGAGAACTTTGATCGACCTCGGTGAGGCCGAAGGTACGGTTGAAGAAAATACTGGTGAAATGCTCGAGAACATTTTCCGATTCGGGGAGATGGAAGTTCGGGACGTAATGACTCCCCGCACCGAGATCATATGGATTCAGGCTGACGTTACTTTCGGTGCTTTTATGGACTCCTATCGCTCATCTCCACACACGCGATTCCCTGTATTCGACACCGATTACGATGACGTGGTTGGCATATTCTCGGTCAAAGATGTTCTTGGTTCGTTGTCCGAATCCAAACTCGACATGGACCATCCGGTCATCAATCTGATGCGCCAGGCAAACTTCGTTCCAGAAACCAAGCGGTTGGATGACCTTTTCGAGGAAATGCAGGAGTCCGGGCACAAGATTACGCTCGTAGTTGATGAGTTCGGTGGAATCGCAGGCCTCATTACTATGACGAAGCTCGTAGAGCAAATCGTTGGACGTACGGGTGAAGAAGGCAACAAACCAGACCGTCGATTCGTGACCGTAAACGAAAACACGTTCGTTTTGGACGGAGGATTCGAGATCGGTGAGGCCAATGATGAACTTGGTCTGGATATTCCGGAAGGCGATTACGAAACTATCGCCGGATTCTTCCTCGAACAGGCACAGCACATGCCCGATATCGGGACACGTGTTCGTTTCGGAAACTTGCGGATGCAGATCGGTGAAATGGAAGGTTCGAAAATCGTCACTATTCGAGTGCGTCTGGTGACCGAGATCGCTGAAGTTACTCAGTAATCGAAAACTAATGGCTACCGAATCGAAATTTCTCGACCGCCTTGATGCCGGATTAACTCTCGCATCAGTCCCGAACGGCGCCACGCTGGTGGTTGCAATTTCAGGTGGCCCTGATTCGACGGCCCTGCTCGCGGGATTAGCCCGTGTGAGCAAACGTCGCGAACTCATGTTGATCGCAGCCCACGTGAATCATCAGATTCAGGCCGAGTCATCCACTCGCGACCAGTTAGCCGCGAGTCGAATTGCCGAGTCTATTGGAGTCGATTTCAGAATCGAGACAGTAAACGCTCCAGCCCTGGCCGCTGAAAATAAGATCTCTATCGAGCTTGCAGCCCGCCACACTCGATACACAGCGCTATCGAAGATCGCCACAGTCAGCAACGCGTACGGGGTAGTCACCGGTCATACCCGGAACGATCAGGCCGAAACCGTGTTGCTGCACGCAGCGCGGGGCGCGGGGCTGAGAGGAATCGGAGGCATGAAATACAGCTCTATCCTCAAGTTCCCTGAATCCGATCTCGAACTCAACGTGCTCCGCCCGATGCTTGATACACCAAGGCTTGAATGCATCGACTATTGTGAGCAACTTGGCATCAAGCCAGTGGTCGACCCCTCGAATAGCAGTAGAGACTACACCCGGAATCAGATTCGACTCGATGTCCTGCCTCTTTTGGAAAAAGCTACTCCTGGCTCATCAGATGCACTTGCCCGTCTGGCAAAAAACGCCACGGACGATCTGGAAATCATCGACTGGGTCGTTGATCGTTTCTTGAGTGAGGCGACAACCGAGGCAGGCGCATATTCTCGAAGTGCCATTACAGAACTACCCCGAAGTCTCGTCTCCAGAATGCTGATGCGGGCGTATGAAAACCATGTTGGGCACTCACAAGATCTGGAGCGGGTGCACGTTTCGGAAATGGTGAGCCAGCTGTCGGGCCGCAGCGGTACATCGATTGAACTCCCGAATCGAACGAATTTTTATATTGATAGAGAGTTGTTCGGATTTGCATCGCCCGACGATGACGACTGCCCGTATCCCAACTCGCTCAACGCTATCGATTTTCAACTTCCGGGTACGACATTACTTGGTGACGGATTTATCGCCAACTCCGAAATTATCGATCGGCCAGACCAACTCGACTCGGGCAGCGCACACATCACGTTCGCCACACCAGATCTTCTTACGCACGCCCTAAAGCTGCGCAATCGTATAAACGGCGACCGATTCCAACCACTCGGAATGAAGCAACGGGTCAAGCTTCAGGATTTCTTCGTTGGTGCCGGTGTTCCAGAGCGCTGGCGTGACAGGGTTCCGATTATCGAGTCGGGTGAGGGAATCGTCTGGGTCGCCGGGTATCGCCTGGCGGAGTGGGCCAAAGTTCTGCCGAGTCACTCACGGGTGACGAAGCTCGAAATCGCAAGATCAGATGACAGCCGTTCTCGCTGAGAAAACGGTGCGCTAAAGAACCTGAGACAACCGGGGGTTCACGGCAAGACCTGGTATTCGACCACGCTTTGCGATTGCACGCTGTTCGATTTCCTTGATGTCGGCAGTAAACGAAATTGGGCTGGCAGCCGCGATGTAGTAGCCGACAGCGAACACGCTGACCGGGGCTGAAGCATCGACAAACTCTCGAATTCGCTCCGGCGTAATGCCACCACTTACAAAAATATCGACGTGGCTGTACCCGCCCTGATCGAGCCGGGCTCGAATTTCGTGAACCAGGTCTGGAGTCACGCCGCCCCGCTCTTTTGGAGTATCGAGCCTGATGCCACGCAGACGTTCTCTAAGCGCCTTTGCAACATCTAGAGCTTCTTCAGCCTCGTCTTTGAACGTATCGACTAGAGCGACTCTCGGAACTTCGGGCGGCATGTGCTTATCGAATGCCATGATCGCGCGAACCGTGTCGCCCATCAAAAGCACCAGAGAGTGAGGCATCGTGCCGGACGGAGTCAGTCCGTGGAGCTGCTGTCCGACCACCGAGGAGCTTGAAGCGCACTTACCGACCACAGCCGAGTAGTCCATCACTCCGACGACTTCGGGGTGAACGTGACGTGCGCCGTACGCTATCACCGGTATTCCGTCGCCTGCATTAACGCACTCGGAGGCTGCAGTAGCCCATCCGGTACACGAAGCTAGCGTTCCCAGGATTGCTGTTTCGAAGAGGCCGAACGATGCGTACGGTGCCCTGATTCGGAGTGCAACTTCACCACCGGCAACTGATACGCCTTCATCGAGCGCCCAAACTTCTCGGCCGGTTTCTGGCAGCACTCTGTCCAGAAGAGTCTTGACCTCTGTGATTCCGCAGAATACCCCATCTCGCTCCGCGGTGAACTCAACTACAACTTGAGGGTTGATCCCCTCGTTACGAAGGATGGTCAACGCCCTGTGTAGTTCGTTATCGGCTGTATACCCGGTTAGTACCGAGCGGCCAATTTCAAAATCGCCGGGTGTGGTCATGTGTTAATACTTGATTGCGAACAACTTTTCGCAGCTAGGTCACGCGAGTAACCAACTCTAACTACCGTACAAATCAGTGGTCAAGCCACAGATGGCGGAACTGCGCGACCTTTAAACCTCAACCTGAGGAGTCCTTTAAGGTCTTTCCACGCCGTTGAAATTATTTTTACACGGGTGTCCGGATCATCTTCCCAGTGGACCGGCACTTCCTTTATTCCATAACCAGCCTTATCGGCCAGCAGCAAAAGTTCAGTATCGAAGAACCACGCATTGTCTTCAATCAGGGGGATCAAGCTGTCGGCTGTGCGTCTTGAAATCGCTTTAAAGCCGCACTGTGCATCCTTGAATTTCGTGAGTGGGAAGAACATATGGATCAGGATGTTGTAGCCGCGCGAGGTTATCTCCCGCTTGAGCGTTCGATCGACAACTTCTGAGCCTTTCTTCAAGCGTGAACCAATCGCAACTTCGTATCCTTCGTCTGCAATTGCGGCAACCAGGGTAGGCAATGCTTTCAGGTCTGTGGACAGATCAACATCCATGTAAAGCCTGACGTCTGCGTCGCTTTCGCTCCATGCCTTTTTGAGCGCACGGCCCCGTCCTCGCTGGTCGAGGCGAGTTACAGACAGGCTAGAGTGCTTCGCTGCCAGTTCTGTAGCAATGTCGGTAGTTCGATCTGTAGAACCGTTGTCGGCAACGATGATTCGCCAGTCGCGTTCAGGATAATCCGCAGTGAAAGCATAAAGTTTTTCGATGCAACCGGGCAGAGCCACTTCCTCGTTGAGGACTGGAATTACTATGTCGACTGTTGCATTCATTTAAAGCCTGTTTCTGATGGCGTGATACGAACGATTGAATATCTGTCTCACGAGATCTGGCTCGTTTGATCGGCTTAGTGCCAGACTAGTGATTGAAGTGGCGTGTGCCAGTGAACAGCATCACCAGACCCAGTCGGTCGGCTGCCTCGATTACTTCCTGATCCTTCACTGATCCACCCGGCTGAACAACTGCAATAGCTCCCGCTTCAGCCGCGGCTTCAATGCCATCGGGGAACGGGAAGAATGCGTCGCTTGCCATTACGCAGCCGGCTGCTTCATCGCCAGCCGCTCGCCCTGCTAGATATACGCTGATTGCCCGGTTCGGCTGACCGGCACCCATGCCCTGAAGCATCGAATCTTTGGCAAAGACGATTGCGTTGGAGTGAACGAGTTGACACGCCTTCCATGCAAAGGCCATGTCGGCGAGCTGCTGCTCGGTGGGCTGCTTTTCGGTGACCACTTTCCACGACGAGGCGACTTCCTCGATGTTGTCCGGCTGTTGAACCAGGGCGCCACCGGTGACGTTGCGAATGTTTAGGAGCGGTGCTGTCGAAGGGCTGGCTTCTAGCACTCGAGTGCGTTTCCGTTTGCTAAGTATTTCCAGCGCTTCCGGTTCATATCCGGGAGCGACTATCACGTCGTAGAGCACGCCTTTCATGGCAGTCGCTGTTTCTGCTGTGACGACATTGTTGAATCCCACGATTCCGCCGAACGCCGAGATCTTATCGCCTGCGTACGCCTTTCGGTACGCCTCTGCCTGGTTGTCATCGGTGGCAAGACCGCACGGATTGGCGTGTTTCACGACCGAGACACAGTGCTTACCTTCTGCGCCAAGGGACTGGAACGAGTTGGCCGAAACCCATGCGGCATCGGCGTCGAAGTAGTTGAGATACGACATGTCTATGCCGTGCAATTTATTTGCATTTACGATGCCGCCAGTCTCACCGGGAGTGGTGTAGATTCCTCCTGCCTGGTGCGGATTCTCTCCGTATCGAGGGATTGCGACCCGGTTCCATCCAAACGTGATTTCGTCTGGGAAGAGCGCTGTCTTGTCGTCACCTGAGATGTCGGGTACGCGCAGGTAAGCAGAAATCACGGTGTCGTACCCAGCCACATGCTGAAACGCCTTGGATGCGAGTCTACGGCGCTGACCCATCGAAACTCCGCCGTTTGCGATCATTTCACCGACAACTCCGTAGTCAGACGGGTCAACCACGATAACTACGTCCGGAAAATTCTTGGCGGCAGCACGTGTCATAGCCGGTCCGCCAATGTCGATGTTTTCGAGAGCATCGTCGAGGGTCACATCGGGTTTGGAAATTGTTTGCTGGAACGGGTAGAGATTATTGACTACGAGGTCGATTCCCTCGATCCCATGCTCTTTCATCTCGGCGACATGGGCTGGGTTGCTTCGTTTTCCGAGCAGACCACCGTGAATGCGAGGGTGAAGTGTTTTTACTCGGCCATCGAGGATCTCTGGTGCGCCCGTTACCGATGCAACTTCAGTGATATCGAGACCGGAAATTTTCAGCTCATTCGCGGTGCCACCGGTGCTAATCAGTTCGAATCCGGCCTTCGTAAGCGCCATGGCAAATTCGACAAGCCCGGTTCGGTCGTATGCAGAAAGTAGCGCCCTCAATTGAATCTCGATCCTGTTTCTATATTTCTTTTCGAATATCGCTACGCGCGGCCGGAGTGTATCCCGACCTTGACGGTCTAGAGGCCGATCAGCTTGGTTCGTTCTTCGCCTTCAGCCCGCTCGACAACCTCGCCAACTCGGAACGCGCCGGGCACACTGTTGAGTACGTCATCAGCCAGTCCTGGTTCAACAATTATTGTCATTCCAACGCCCATGTTGAAGACCCGGAACATCTCCTGATCATCGACGTTTCCAGACTTTTGAATGAACTTAAACAGCGGTGGAATCGACCACGTAGATATATCAACGTCGGCACCCAGGCCATCTGCCAACGCTCGTGGGATGTTCTTGTAAAAACTTCCGCCGGTAATGTGCCCGAGTCCGCGAATTTTGTCGAGTACCGGGCCGAGTGCATCGAGATAGCTGAGGTGCGGTCGTAGCAGCAGCTCACCCAGCGTGTGCGCTGTCTCGGGAACATTTGTGGCAAGCACAGACGGATTTTGGTCGGTCTCGAATACCGAGCGAACCAGCGAGTAGCCGTTGGTGTGCAGCCCGTCCGAATGCAGCGCCAGAATCACATCGCCTGCCCGGGTGTTTTCGGGCTTGAGTAGCACATCTTTTCGAACCGTGCCAACGATAAAGCCGGCGAGATCGTAGTCGTTGCCGTGGTAGATATCGGGCATCGTGGCAGTCTCACCGCCGAGCAACGCACAGCCTGCTTCTCTGCAAGCCTGCGCTAACCCCGAGACTATCTCAGCGATTTTCTCGGGATCGAATCGGCTGAGGCCAATGTAATCGAGGAAGAAAAGCGGTCGAGCTCCAGCAGGCAGAATATCGTTGATGCAGTGATTCACGATGCTCGCGCCGATGGTGTCGTGCCTGCCCAGTGCATCGGCAATGCGGAGCTTTGTACCTACGCCATCGGTACTTGCCACAAGAAGAGTGTCACCAGCAGGATCCGGGTCTATAACCCCGCCAAATCCACCGGGACCGGCGATAACTGCACTGCCGAGAGTTGCAGCTGCGATCCCCTTGATGGTGTTCTTCACCGACGACGACGCGTCCAGGTCTACACCTGCATCAGCGTAGGTCTTGCCTGCCGGGCGATCAGTCATGCGTTAAGGCTCCCGAGAACGATTTTTCCGGTCTTGATTCAGACACGTGATAACGAGGCAATAAGTATACGTTCGGGAGGGGTACTAGAGAGCCTGCCAGAGCACCAAGAGCGAGAGCCGATTACTTGTTCTGGGCGATTTCCAGGCTCATTTTGTTCATCTCAAGTTGCACCGGTATCGGGTAGTTTCCCGTAAAGCAGCCTGTGCAGTATGAATTTTCGGGCGCTCGCACTGCCTTCAGAAGTCCTTTTACGGAGAGATAGGCGAGTGAATCGGCACCAATGTACTCTGTGATTTCTTCGACCGTCTTGTTGGCTGCGATAAGTTCGCCAAGAGTTGCCATGTCGACACCAAAATGACAGGTCGACTTTATTGGCGGCGATGCGACACGGACGTGAATTTCTTTTGCACCAGCACGGCGAAGCATCTTGATCACTCGCGTGATGGTGGTGCTGCGGACGATCGAGTCGTCGACCACGAGTAGCCGCTTGCCTTCGATAACTGCTCGCATGGGGTTGAACTTGGTCTGTACACCCTGTTCGCGTGACCGTTGGTCGGGCTGGATGAACGTTCGCCCAACGTATCGGTTGCGAATGATTGCTTCGGCATAAGGAATTTTGGCTGCAGCTGCGAGTCCAACGGCGTGCGGTGTCGAGGAGTCTGGAATACCGACCACGATGTCGGCATCGACAGGATGCTCACGATAGACCTCAGCACCAAGACGCTGACGAGTTTCGTACGCCAATTCACCGTTCAGTATGCTGTCGGGTCGTGCGAAGTAAATCTGCTCGAACACGCACATAGCGTGTGCACTGCGTGCGCCTGACCAGATCTTCGACTCAATCCCGTTTTCGTCGATAACCAGTGTTTCGCCATTCTCAAGTTCCCGGACAAATTCTGCACCGAGGTTGTCGAGCGCTGCTGTTTCTGATGCAACCACCCAACCTCCGTTGAGGGTTCCCAGGCACAGCGGGCGTATGCCCAGTGGATCACGAACGGCGATCAGCTTGTCTTTGGTCATTATCGTGAGCGAGTAGGCACCTTTGAGTCGACGCATGGCGTAAGCCGCAACCTCGAACCAATCGCTTCCAGGGGCCTTCGCAAATAGTTCGGCGATCACCTCAGTGTCGGAGGTTTTTTCAAATTTTGACCCGAACTCTTCAGCCATCTCGATTCTGAGTTCTGCTGCGTTGATTACATTTCCGTTGTGACCAACTGCAATCTGCCCACGCTGCCCATCGGCGAGTAACGGCTGTGCGTTGTATTCCTTACTGCCGCCCATGGTCGAATAACGGGTATGTCCAATGCCAAGGTGACCGGGCAGGCCTGTTAGCGATTCTTCGCGGAAAACCTGAGATACAAGGCCCATCCTGGCCTTGAGGTGAATCTGATCGCCTTCAGACGTCGCAATTCCGGCACTTTCCTGGCCGCGATGTTGTAAAGCGAACAGCCCGAAAAATGTTGTGCGGGCTACGCTTTCGCCGGGTACGTATACACCGACAATGCCGCACTCTTCGTGCGGCTTATCGTCGGAATCTATATCGATCGGGCCTGGGGTGTCTATCACAGATGTTGATGCTTTAGATCGGTCCGCTCAATCGCTGATGATGCACGCTCGCCTCACCAGGTATCAGAATCGCCAAATTTCTCCAAGATAAGTCGGCGAATGAGTTCACAATTTTAACGTGGTAGCTCCATATGGTCAACGCGAACGTAGCATCAGCCCGAGCTTTTAGTCCTCTCTGGTGCGTTGAACCTCTAGATGCAGTAGAAACTCACGGTTTCCCTTGTCTCCGAGTATCCCCGAACTAATCAGGTTGCGGATGCGGATTTTGGCAGTGCCCGCCCACTTCACAAAGCGCCCAATGACCGCAGCGTGGGTAAGCGGGTCGATGACGACGCCGCCGCGTGGCACTTCGCTTTTTTTGGCTTCGAACTGCGGCTTGAGGAGAACGATTGCCTGACTGTTTGCCTTTAGTTGATCAAATGCGGTTGGTAGCACCATACTGAGAGACGTGAAGGAGACGTCGGCAACGATTAGATCGACTTGCTCAGGGAGGCCGAGGCCGTCTACCAGGTTCGTGCGCTCCATGTTCACAACTCGAGGATCATCGCGCAACTTCTGGTGTAGCTGTGCACGCCCGGTGTCGACTGCGTAAACACGAGCTGCTCCGGCCTGGAGCAGGCAATCGGTGAACCCGCCTGTCGAGGCACCGACATCGAGACAAACATCACCTTCGACACGCACGTCGAATACTTCGAGTGCCTGCTGCAGTTTCTCACCGCCTCGTGAAACAAAACGCTTTTCTGACGCAACCTCCAGCTCAATGTCTGGTCTCACCTGCATGCCCGGGGTCGGCGACCGGTTTTCGTTAATAACCGACACCTTCCCGGCCATCACGAGAGCCCCAGCTTCCTTGATGTCGGGTGCCAACTTTCTATCCAATAACAGTTGGTCGAGTCGAATTTTTGAGTTAGAAGGCATAATTACTGGTGATTCGTGTCGGAGTCTCAAATTGACGCCGGTTTCCGAATACACCTATCATCGCCCATATGGCGGCAGAACAGGAAGTTAATATTCAATCGGCACGTGTTCCGAGCATCCGCGCTATCATCAAGGCATCGCGCCCGAAGCAGATGGTCAAGAACGGCCTCGTGCTTGTCCCTCTCTTCTTTACGATAAACATCTGGTACAACTCCGGGGATATCGAGGGCATGACGGCTATCGTGGGCCGTGCATTTGCTGCGCTTGGGATATTCATTCTCATATCCGCGGCGGTCTATTTCATCAACGATTCGGTGGATGCGGAAAAAGATCGGGCTCACCCGCTAAAACGATTACGGCCAATTGCGGAAGGCAGGATTTCCATTCCGTGGGCAATCGGAATAGCGATTGTGTTTATCGGTGGGGGGATGGCCGCAGCGGTTTTCGCCTCTACGCCCCTGGCCATCGCTGCGGGATCTTATCTGGCGATAAATATCGCATACAGCCTGTGGCTCAAGAATATTGTCCTGCTCGACGTGATGGTTGTAGCTTCCGGATTCGTTATCAGGGCTGTTGCGGGATCGATCGCTATCGACCATGCGGTTATCCATCCTTCTGGAAACGCGCAGCAACTAGATCTAACCATTTCACCCTGGCTCTATGTTGTTACGGCGCTGGGCGCGTTGTTTCTGGCTCTGGCAAAACGACGAAACGAACTTCACAATTCTGGTGAGAGTTCGGGTGCTCAACGTCCTATTCTCAGCAAATACTCAATTCCATTGCTCGATAATCTCATCAACATTGTCGCTACGGCAACGTTCGTCGCTTACACGTTGTACACGTTCAACACTGGTGTTTCGGAAGCCAACGTCCCCGACAACAACTCGATGATGCTGACGATTCCGTTCGTCGCTTACGGTATTTTTCGTTATCTGTACCTCATCCATATCAGGGGTGTCGGTGAGTCACCAGAGGAAATACTTATCCGCGACAAACCACTGCTGATAAACATCTTCCTCTGGTTGATTACCGGTTCTTCAGTTCTGATGTGGTCTCGGCTGACTAACAACATATGCACCGAGTTTTTCGGTATCTGCTTTTGATTCACGCGGTCCAGACTTACCAACTGAAAGTTCACGATGAGATACGGTGGACGAACCGACTTCAGGCACGACACGACCATTGGTGTTTCGTACACTGCCGGTATCACGCTGAAAAGCGGTTCATTTAAACAGGTAGTTGGGGACGAAGCCAGATATGGGTGAATTCGCAGGTCGAACAGATTTCTGGAATATCGGTTATCCATTCGCGGGTGCGCTAGTCTACCTGATCGCCCCAATAGCACTGGCTTCGATTGCTTACGCCCTCCGTAGGCGCTGGCGCTTGTGGCACACAGCCGGAGCTGATGCTGACCTCGGCCCGACGGGTGATCGGTGGAAGGCGTTTCTGGCGCTGCTTGCCGTTGGATTGGTGGCGCATCGGCAGTTCGTTCGGAAGCGTGATCTCTATCCCGGAATAATGCACTTCGCCATTTTCTGGGGTTTCAGCGTTCTGCTGTTTGCTACCACGCTAGCCGCATTCGAATTCAACGCAGAAAAATATCTGAACTGGGTGTGGCCAACAGCGCACGCAAGGATCCCACTTGGATTTGTCTGGGACGTGTTCGGTGGAGGTCTTGCCACTATTGGACTTTCGATGGCTGCGTGGCGACGTTATGTGATCAAGCCCGGTCGACTGAACACGGCGCTGGATGATGGCGTTGTTCTTGGCTTCCTGTTTGCACTACTAATCAGCGGATTCCTCATCGAGGGTCTGCGCATCGGGGCTACCGAGCTGAACCCCGACTCGTCGTTCTTCGACCCGTCGGTCGCCGGGTGGTCGCCACTAGGCTGGGTGGTTGCAAAACTCCTGCTTGGCATTGGCTTCAGCTACAGCGCACTCGAATCGATTCACGCTGCTACGTGGTGGATTCACGCTGGTATTTTCGTTTCTGCGATTGTCTACGCTTCAGCCCGATTCAATCGACTGACCCACATGATCGTCAGCCCGATGAACTGGTACTACCGAACACTCCGCCCGCGCGGTGCCTTGAAGTCAATGGGTGATTTCGAAACGCTCGAGACGTTCGGTACGAAAGATATTATCGATCTTCCGTGGACCCAGATGCTGAGTTTCGATGCCTGCACAAACTGTGGTCGTTGTCAGGACGCCTGTCCCGCGTGGGCTTCCGGTAAACCTCTATCGCCACGGAAGTTGATACAGGGAATGCATGGCTACATGGAGGAGCGTGCCCCGGTTTTGCTTGGAACGCCGGAGGGTGAGACTCCACCTGAACCCGCTACTTCGATGATCCACGATGCGATTGGCGACGATGTGCTCTGGAGCTGTCTCACCTGCGGGGCGTGCCTCGATGCGTGCCCGGTCGAGATCAACCACATCGATTCGATTGTCGATATGCGCAGGTTCCTTACGCTGGAAGAGGCGAGTACCCCGGACACGGCACAGTCGGCGATGCAGTCGATCGAGCAGCGTGGTCATCCGTGGCGTGGAACGACGCTTACTCGAACTTCGTGGATGGACGGTCTTGATATCCCGACTCTCGCTGAAAAGCCCGAATCGGAAGTGTTGTTCTGGGTCGGGTGTTCCGGAGCGCTGGTGCAACGTGGCGTCGATACGACGCGATCGATGGCTTCTGTACTGAAGAAAGCTGGAGTCGATTTTGCTGTGTTGGGTGATGAAGAGACCTGCACAGGAGACCCAGCACGCCGACTCGGCAACGAATATCTGTTCCAGACCCAGGCTGAAACGAACATCGAAACGTTCAAGCAGTACGACGTAAAAAAGATCATCACGACTTGCCCGCACTGCTTTAACACGATGAAGAACGAGTACCCGCAACTTGGTGGGAACTACGATGTGATTCACTACACGGCGTTTGTCGGTGAACTGCTCAAAGAGGGCAAGCTAAAGCCGACCGAGGCCGGGATTGGCAAGATCGGGACGGTCACCTACCACGACTCCTGCTACCTGGGTCGACACAACGGTGAGTATGGCGCTCCAAGGGAAATTTTGAGTTCGATCCCGGGTTTGGACTTTATCGAGATGGATCGGAACCAGGAGCGGGCGTTCTGCTGTGGTGCCGGTGGTGGCCGTATGTGGATGGAGGAAGAGGGCGAGCGCGTGAATCACATGCGCACCGATCAGTTCCTCGAAACCGACGCCGATACCGTCGCTGTGTCCTGCCCGTTCTGTATCCAGATGTTCGACGAGGGCATTTCCTCTAAGGGCGTCGAGGACAACAAGAAGGCGATCGACCTGATCAGCATTCTGGATCAGGCGACGGAGTAGGCGCTGCCTGAGCATCTCCGATGATTGTCATTGCGAGAAGTCCGACGACGTGGCAATCACTGTTCAATATGGAACAACTAGGGGAATAAGCCGACATTGATTGCAAGATTTACTCTCGTATTGGATAGCTGAACATCCTTCCGCAAGCATCGGCACGACTCGCATGACGGCAAACTGAGCGGAATCTGAAATCTAATAATTTCCGCTTTGATCACTGATTGCCACGTCGTCGAACTCCTCGCAATGACATCGCAATTACATCGCATCTGCCGAAATAAATTCGCGCTCGCGCACGCCAACTGCTAGCATCCTCTTACAGAAGATGCCACGTCGTTCAAAGGCTGCTCCGAAGCAGCGCCCCACCAGTACCTCCTCCTTCGGGACAAACGGAAGATTCAGCCATGATTCCTCCGAGTACTACGCGCGTGCGCTTCAACCTGCAGACCGGGAAAGTCTGGACAATAAACCGGAACCCGAGCAGTCGGTTCCCGCAGAGCATCTTGATTCGTTCATCGTTCACACGAGCGAAAAAATGGCGGAACTGCCCGACCGTTCAATCCATCTTATGGTCACGTCACCGCCCTATAACGTAGGCAAGGACTACGACGATGACCTGACGCACGATCAGTACATGGAGCTGATCGGCAACGTGATGCGAGAAACGTTCCGTGTGCTGGTAGACGGCGGACGGGCACTCGTGAACGTGGCAAATCTCGGGCGCAAGCCGTACATTCCGCTCCACGCCTACATCATTGAGCAGGCTGCGAGTGTCGGCTTTTTCATGCGGGGCGAAGTCATCTGGAACAAATCTGCCGGTGCGGGTACATCGACAGCGTGGGGCAGCTGGATGTCGCCTTCGAATCCAACCCTGCGCGACACTCACGAATATATATTGGTGTTCCAAAAGCCGCCGTTTGGTCGAAAGCCACTCGAGGGCAGAGAGCCAACTATCACTCGGGATGAGTTTCTCGAATTTACTAAAAGTGTCTGGGAATTTGCGCCGCAGTCGGCAAAGCAGGTTGGGCACCCGGCTCCGTTCCCCGAAGAGCTGCCTCGACGAGCGATTGAGCTGTATACGTTCTCAGGCGAGGTAGTGCTCGATCCGTTCATGGGAACCGGGTCGACAGCTCTGGCAGCCGTGAAGAACGGTCGTCATTTTGTTGGGTATGACGTATCGTCTGATTACGTCGAGCTCGCGAAGCAGCGTCTTGAGGCTGATGCCTCGGGCACAAAATTCAAACCGCCCCCGACCAAGAAATCTGCGAAATCTGGCAAGAAATAATGACCCGCACCCTGACCGAACTTTCCACCGATGAGCGTGAACATGTGGTTTCCACTGTTCACAGGGAAGCCGAAGCATCGGGATGGTCACAGCTCAGCAACTCCCGCAAGTCGGCTCTCTACTCGGCGTGGGAATCGCAGTTCGATCTCTCGCACGCCACTCTAAAAGACGGAATCATGAAGGGCTTCGATGCAGCCCAGGGCATTCCGAAAAAGGCCGAGGCCGAAATTCAGGAAGAAGTAACCCGCATTTTCCGGCTGGCTGGGATCAACGCCATCGAGCAGGCGCAGATGTGGACTGGGAAGGAACGTGCCGATCTGCTGATTGGCTACAGCGCGAAGTTCCCAACGCATGTCATCGAGATCGAACGTGCCGACTCGTGGTCGGAGGGTTTACGGCAGGCACTCTGGTACCAGGCTGCGATATTCAAGGCCGACCGTCGTCACGTTCTGCCGGTGCTGATCCTGTTCGGTAACACTTCGCTGGAACGGTTCGAGCAGATCGTCGCTACCTGCGATCACAATCATGTGACGCTCAGCACTCACCGACTAGAGCTCGACGGCCAGATAGAAAACGACTACTCACTCGGTGCGCTGCTGAACGGACTGCCTCAAGATTAGGTCTATCTACTCGAGTCATCCTCGTTCTGAACACAGCGGAGCGGCGGGAATAGGGAACGATTGCCGCGTCCTTTTCAGATCTGGTGAATCTAACTTTTCGTACCGATAATTGAACCGGCTGTTTTTGCGCGACTGGGCACGACCCCATAAGGAACAACATTGATCGAACTTTTCAACCAGTATTCGGCATTCATCACGATTCCGGGCATCATCGTATTGCTGATCATGCTTCTGCCAATCAGAGGCAGACGCAGGCAAATTCCCGTGTACGCAATCGCTGCGATAGTCGCTATTGCTGCAATACTCGTTCTTCGTCCAGGCGATAGTTCGGTTGCAAGTGAAGCCGAAGCCCACAGCCTAATCGCGTCAGGGAATCCGGTGTTTGTTGAGTTCTTCTCGAATTCATGCACAGCGTGTCTGGCGTCTCAGCCAATAGTTCAAAGTCTGGAGGGTGAGATGGCCGAAGACGTGGAATTTCTCAAGCTGAACGTGCAGGACACGCTCTCCGCGCAGTTGGTCAGAGACTACCGTGCCTATCTAACTCCAACCTTTGTCGTGATAGGCAGGGACGGTGAGATCGTGTGGCGACAATCGGGCGGATTGCTCGATAAAAATGCTGCGCTAGAGGCGCTAGAAGCTGCCTAACACTCTCATGATCAAGGCAGTCGGGCTTCGATGGATTCTCGTGACGGGCAGCCGCTTAGCCCGATCGACTCTATGGATATCGCTGCGGCAATTGCTGCGTAGGCCCCGGCCTCTTCAACCGAGCTATCGTGGCGGAGAGCAATCGTAAACGCAGTCGCCCAGATATCTCCAGCACCGGTGAAATCGACAGGCTTAGCTTCGGCCGCTGGTACTTCGATCCACTCCCCTGCCTGCCAGATTCGCGAGCCGTTCGCGCCCTGCGTGACGCAAACGATGTCACCAAGATCGAACAATTGCTGCTCCGGGAGATTTTGTATCTCGGCATCCGAAACAACTATCACGTCCCACTTCTTTCCTCTGAACGGCGGCAGCGTGTCGGCGTGGCTGATCGCTCCGTCGTGTGCCCAGCGTCGCAACCACCCTGACGGCACGAGACACGACAGGTTTGGATCGAACCAGTTCACGCAATCAGTCGGCAGTTCGTGGAGCAAAGGGCTGACGAACAAGATGTCGGGGTTGGTCCAGTCTGGCGGTACTACTGATTGGGTGATGCGACTTCCTGAAGCCATCAGTACCTGAGTTCTGTCACCTGCGTCGTAGTAGTTAGCGAATGTGGCGGTGTGTTCGCTATCGGTGACTCGGACATCGACGCCTGAGAGAATTTTTTGAACCGGGTAATCGTCTGCTACCGAGGTTATGACGCCCGTCGAGAGTCCGTGCTTTTGCGCGGTTAGCGCGGAGTAGGCAGCAGCACCGCCGGGGATGTGGCTGGAGGGTGATCCGTTATTGACGATGTTTACGTCGAACGTCAGATGGCCCATTGAGATGAAGTTTGGTGGCATTGAGCTGGGGGTCATACTTCGGGGAGTTTATCTTGCAGGGTGTTAGCTGACGCCTGAGTTGCTTCAGGGCGTAGGTCTCTCCCTCATCCCAGCCTTCTCCTGCTGGGAGAAGGAGTTTTGGGGCGCAGTGTTGGTGCGGCTTGCAATGGAATTCTCGGTCGCCTACTCGAACCCACACCTTAACCCTCTCCCTTGAAGGGAGAGGGGATAACACTATTCCAAAGCGTCAGCTACACGACTCAGCCAACCGTAATCGACCTCTAAGAAAACGTGCCGCGGGCACTATTTTGGGAAGATTACTACTCGGCGCTGGTTGCCTTCGCCTTCGGATTCTGTTCGAACCTCGGGATGACCGGCAAGCGCCATGTGAACAATGCGACGCTCGGCTGGCGACATCGGCTCGAGACTGTCTTCACGACCACTTGAACCAACCCTGCCCGCCATACGTCGAGCAAGTCGACGCAGCATCTGAACACGACGTTCCCGGTAGTCTTCGATATCGATAACCACGTAGGCCTTGCGACCCAGCTGGCGGTTGATGACCATGCGAATCAGGAACTGAAGCGCCTGGAGCGTCTCGCCCCGACGGCCAATCATCAGACCGGCGTCCTGACCCTCGATTTCGAACGCCATAGAGCCATCTTCATCGCCTTCTCGGATATAGGTTTCGGCCACGACACCCATCGCACCGAGGAAGTAATCGATCAGTTCAGATACGAGCTGTTCGGCCTCTTCGTCTTTTTCTCTGGATATCGGCTGAGGATGCTTATCCTGATCCTGACGTTCGGGTCGATCTTGGCGTTCAGGCCGATCCTGGCGTTCGGGTCGATCCTGGCGTTCTGATCGCTGTGGCCTCCGGCCATCGCGGCGACCGCCACGATCATCAGAGCGGTTTCCTGAGTTTTCGTCGTCCTGAGGTTCTGATCGTCGACCAGAATCTTCCGAGGAAGCATCTACCGGTTGCCGACCATCACGATCTCGACCGTTAGCCCCGCGGCTGCGCCCGCGACCGCGGTTGCGATTGCGTGTACGTCCCCGACCGCTACGCGATCCGCCCTCAGATGAACCCGTGCCGCTATCGGCTGCAGGTTCATCCCGCTCACCGGCTTCATCAGCCATTGCATCAGGCTCATCGAAATCATCGTCGTACGATGAATCGTCATCACCAAGCAAGGAAATCTCGATCTCAGCGGGTTCGCCACCGAAGCCGAGGATTCCGGAACGGCCGGTGCTAACTACCTTTATTTCTACGCCTTCGAGTTCGGCGTCCAGTTCGGCGAGCGCGATTTCGGTTGCTTCGTCGACTGTCTTTCCTGAGAACTTCCGTGCTCTGGTCATCTTCGTCTAACTCCTCCGGATCTGATTCTTGCACCTTGGAACTCCCGCCTGCAGCTTCAGCTACGAGTTGTGCAGCCCGTTCAGCTTTGCTCGATGCGGTTCCGAGGAACGATCGTCCGAATAGTTCAATGGGTTGCTTTCCACCGACGTAGTACTGAATTACTACACCGATGATGTTTGAGAACAGGATGTATACAGCCAGGCCAGCTGGGAACTGCCATGTGAATGCACCGAACATAATCGGCATCATCCAGAGCATCATCTGGTTGGTCTGTTTCTGTCGTGGGTCCGATGTCGGATTGGTGGTCATTTTCTGCTGTAGGAACATCGAGGCACCAACCAGTACTGGCAGTGCGTAGTTCCACGGCATTGCCGCAGTAGAGACAAGATCTACCAGCGACAGACCCAGGAAATGGCTATCGAATGGAACAGCGGAAATCGCCGGGTTCCAGCTATAGAACAGATCCGAGAGATTCGCCATGCCCTCTGGTGTCGATGGCATGGTTCGCAAAATTGCACGGTAGAAACCGATCCAGATCGGCATCTGGATGATCATCGGTCCGAGACAGCCGACCGGGTTCACCCCGGCCTCTTTGTACATTGCCATCGTTTCCGAAGACATCTTGCGGCGGGCATCGCCCTTCTTCCCCTTGTACTTTTCCTGAATCACCTTCAGTCTGGGCTGAATTAGCTGCATCTTCTTCATCGAGCGAGTCTGACGTATTGTCAGAGGAATCATCGCCAGTCGGATGAGAACAGTGAAGACGATGATGCTGAGTCCAAAGTTGGAGAACAGCAACTGATACAACAGCGCAAGGCTGTTGATCATCGGGCGCATGATTACTTCCTGCCAGAGAATGCCAAATATCTCCATTAGATGGCCTCCCCGTATCGCAGAACAATATGCAGATCACCGAAGTGAAGTGTGGAGATTAGTCGCATCGCCCACCTCCCTTCAAATCGACACAACCTCGTTCAGATAGGTCGTCGACTGAGAACCACTTGAGATCGCCGTTCATGGCATGGACATAAAGATTGTCGCCAAAAACCAGCGGGGTCGATTTGACCGGCTCGTTAGTAATGAACTCCCCTAGCGATCTACCGTCGATTACCGAGACGACGGCTACGTTTTGCTCGCCTGAGGGAACCGCTAGAGCTCGCTCGCGAGTTTCACCACGCTTGCGGTCGAAAAGCACTGGCGACGAAACGACCTGACCGTCGATCTCTGTCGACCACTTCTCTATACCTGTCATTGCGTCGAGTGCAAATATCGATCCGTCGAGCCCTGCTACATACACAACACCGTTTTCGATAACTGGTTTCGCCCAGACCCAGGCACCCGCATCGAATTCCCATTCACCGCTTCCGGTGTTGACTGACGAACTGTCTGAGCTTGCAGATCGTGACGCAGGATTTATTTTGTAGGCTTTTCCTGACAGATCACCGAAATACAGGTTGCCATTGTCGGCGAGGATGGGGCCAGCGATGGCACTATCGGCGGTGAACGTCCACTTGAGCCGTGCTTCAGCGTTCGAAACAAATGCTTCGCTGTCGGATATGTCGATTGCGTACAGGGTTCCTGCCATTGTGGCGATGTAGGCCGTTGAATCGTCGATCGCTACACCACTGAAAGCATTGGCATCTAAAGCGAATCGCCACTTCGTTATGTTCGATGTCTCGGGCGTGGTGCTGAGAGCGTATAGGTAGCCGTCCGCTCCGTCGTCTTCGTTACCGATAGCGGTTGTTCCAACGAGCAACGTATCGCCTGAAATACTGATATCGCCTACTAGCTTCGTTTCGAGTTGAAGACCACGTTGTCCCCATATGGACGTGGCGTCGGTGAGTCTCAGTCCAAAGATTTCACCTTCGCAATTGTCGCCTCGGCACGTGTAACCAACGCCGAAAATATTGTCGCCGTCCACAACAGGGTTACTGTACATAGCGCCGAGTCCGTCTTCAAACGGGTACCGCCAGTTGGAATCGATATTATTCGATTCGGCGTCGAAACGAACAAGGTTGCCTTCGAGATTGCCGATGAACAACTTGCCGTCTTCTGCAACGGGACCCGACCAACCACCCGCTGGAGTGAGGTCGTTCACACAGGCAACAGCAGCAAGCATCACAAAAACCAAC
>Ga0302123_10001075_pt1 | contig 19767 bp, 18 predicted proteins | sample CB21_321_MG_FD_203109 | JGI IMG/M metagenome (GOLD analysis project Ga0302123, IMG submission 203109) | Marine microbial communities from Western Arctic Ocean, Canada - CB21_32.1 | ecosystem: Environmental > Aquatic > Marine > Oceanic | place: Canada: Western Arctic Ocean | collected 2017-09-28 | reverse complement strand
AATTTCTTATCAACATTTGAGATGGTTAGGAATAATCCACTTTGGAGTCTTAGTCTCCAAACTCACAAATGGATGGGGGTGGATTGATGACCAAGAAAGTAGCTGTTATGGCATTAAGTGGCGGTATGGATTCAACATCTTTGTTAATCAGACTCCTAGCTGATGACTACGAAATCCATGCAATCTCCTATAATTATGGACAAAAACATTTGATTGAAGTTGAGAGAGCACAAGCCAATCTTAGTTATCTTTCACAAAATGGGTACCATGTTCACCATCAAGTTATTGACTTAACATCAGCGATGTCTTCGTTCCATTCCGCCCTTACCGATGACTCTATTGAGGTCCCTGAAGGGCATTATGAGGAACAACAAATGAAGCTGACTGTTGTACCTAACCGTAATGCTATTTTTGCTTCAATTTTGTATGGACACGCACTCTCTATAGCGATTAAAAATACTGTAAATGTTAAAATTGCTCTTGGTGTTCATTCGGGTGATCACGCCATCTATCCTGATTGTAGGCCAGAGTTCTATTCCGCTTTAGGCAAAGCGTTTGAAATAGGGAACTGGGATTCTGAATTAGTTTCATTTTACTTACCTTATATTGAAGGTGATAAGGAAACCATTCTTCGGGATGCGGCACAAGCAATCCCCAAACTAAACTTGGATTTTGACATAGTATTTGCTAACACAATTACATCTTACAATCCAGATAATTTAGGACGCTCGTCGGGAACTTCAGGCTCTGATGTAGAACGCATTCTAGCGTTTCATGCCATCGGCAGAAAAGACCCAATACAATATGTCAAGCCTTGGGAAGATGTTCTTCGCAATGCCTTATCTATTGAGATGAAACACAAGGAGATGAGTACATGAATAACGATAACAACACCAATAATTCAGACCTAAAATCAAAATTGACTGACCTTCAGTATCATGTGACACAAGAATCAGGTACAGAGCCTGCCTTCACAGGTATGTACTGGGATGAAAAAAGAGATGGGGATTATTTCTGTATATGCTGCGGCCATCTTTTGTTCACTTCTAAGATGAAATACGATTCTGGATGTGGGTGGCCATCATTCCACCACGAAGACCCTAACGCCGGTATCAAACGATTACCTGACCTAACTAGAGGCGGGGTAAGGGTAGAGGTAAGATGTGGTTCATGTGATGCTCATTTAGGTCACGTGTTTGAAGACGGACCTAAGGACGAAGGTGGTGAGCGTTATTGCATTAATTCCGCCAGTGTTCAATTTGAGGAGGATGTGTGATGACTACAAGCATTCGACGTTGGATAGAAACTGATACTGGACATCGAGTTCCCAATCATAAGAGTAAGTGTAAACACTTTCATGGACATCGGTACCGTTGGGAAGCAGAGGTTGAGGGAGATATTGTAACTGAATCTGGTGCCTCTGAAGAGGGGATGTTAATTGATTTCTCGGACATCTCCAATATTCTAACTGAACATATTCATGATATTGTAGATCACGCCTTTGTAGTCTATGAACGTGATAAAGATGCTAGGAAAGTCCTATCTGAATTGGGTGATGAACATCGGACTGTTGTTGTTCCGTTCATCCCTACGGCTGAAAATTTAGCCAAATGGGCCTACGAACAAGTATCTCCTCACATAAAAACAGCATACGGTAATTCCTTACGACTAGCAGCATTTCATGTTCGAGAAACACCAAAATCTTGGGCCACTTGGCGGCCGTAATCACTCATCTTCTGATTGTTTTTCTTGTAAGGCATCTCTAGATTGTTTCAAAACACCCAGAATTCTATGCGCCTCACTATTCAAAGGCATACTTCGCATCAAAACGCGTTTTAGAGTCTCAGCAATCCCCGGTTTTTTATGTTCTTGGACATTTACAGCCTCTGCTAATTCTTCACTAAGTGAATGAATCATTCTTCTTAAATCTGGGTCCAACACACGTGTATTTCGTGTAGTTCGTGGCAATCCTTTTTGCTTACCCAATTGAGTAGAAATCAATTCCATGTGCATCTCATAAAGAAGAATCGTCACCGCATGACTGAGGTTCAAAATTGGGTAACCTTCCCAAGTTGGAATGGTTACAAGAACGTCACACATCTGTAATTCTTCGGTCAATATACCGACACCTTCACGCCCGAATACCAGTGCTACTTTTCCCTCAACATTGTGAATACGTTTGGCGACTTCGTTAGGCATAACAAAGTGTCTGAAAGCAATTTTCTCCCCCAATTCTCTCTTACCAGATGAACCTACAACAATTGAGATATCTTTCATACAAGAATCCCAATCGGAAAATATCTCAGCATTTTCTAGTACGGTTTTTGCATGTTTCGAACGAGCTAATGCTTCATCTTCAAATTCGTAACCGGATTTGGAAATTAGCCTAAGATTATCAAATCCAAAATTTCTCATTGCTCTAGCTACTGCGCCCACATTCCCTTGAATCTCTGGTTCAATCAAAACGACAAAAACTTCGGCCATCCTTTCTGGAAGAGGAATTGACAAATTCATCCCCATGTTCAATCCTCCTGTGTACTAGGTACCCATGCTTCTAATGCCGCCCGATCTACGTTTTGATAAATGAATAAAATCCACTTACCTGTTTCTCTGTCTGGGATTGGAATACTCCTTTTCGTCACTCCTTGTTCACGGAGCCAATTAAAAAATTCGTCCAACACTTCAGGTGATGAATGACGGACAAATGGTGGTTCATGAGCCCAAATAAACTCAAGTGGTTGGACGACCAAGCGCCCACCTCTGATTAATCAACGCGGCGCTGTTTGTAGGTTGTAATGTAACCTGCAATCCAGTTTCGCATCCGCTTGTTGACAAGTTTTCCGTCCTCACCCATGAGGTCGGTGTATTCTTCAACCAACTTCTTGTTAGTATCAAAATCTGCTCCAAACTTGTCAGGATATTCTTCGCAAAGTGCAATTGCTCTAATTTTAATGAATGATGGCCTAATATTTCCCATTTAATCACCTCAATACTTTGCCTCATCAAGTAGAATTTGAATTCTATCGTCATCTTCAACTCGGTCAACAACTATGTGGACTCGGCGAGGAGGTTTCTGAATCCCCCGAGACCAAATTTCATGATTGACACCCTCGTCAATCCAGATATTCTCATCATCTTGAACCTTCATGTGACGGCGTACGAATTTCTTTAGTACCTCAATTGCTCTTTTAGCCCTCTTTGTTCGAGGACATGCCCAAGCCGCACGGAGAGGGACGGTGTAGTGGCGACTGCCATGGAATAATTTTGCATCTACCATGGTCATCACCTATGCAACTTGCTCCTGCGCCAGTGGTGGCGTTTATTATGAGAAGTGAAATTACGGCTTGTTCTCTGCATTACCCAAACAGGGACCCTGCGATTTGTTTTGGTGACCTTATTCAAGCGCTTCTTTTTTGGAGCTGGTTTATTTCGTGCCATATTTTCACCTCAAATTCTTCTGATTGACGATTCTCGACGGTTTGAATTTAGTTGTGTAAGAACGGCTTTCAAAGTGTTGTCATCAACTGGAGTCTGTAAACGCCCTTCGTTGTGCAGATTTACAAGATGGCGCTTAACGCCAAGAGCAATTTCAGGGCGGGTTAATTCAACTCTCCCCAATCTCTCTCTAGATTCAGGTGTTAGAATTTGCCGCATTGCATCATTGAGTGCTGTTGCATCTTCATCTGCTGAAGCCTGTTGATCTTCAGCTTGCATCTGTTGTTCAGCCTGACTTTCAATCTGACTCTGAACTTCCGCTAAACGAGCAGCGCGAATTTTCTCAAGTTCGCTGTCATCGATTGACATTACCTGTGACACCTACCCCACCTTCTTCCAATCAGTACTTTGTTAATCCTGGAGCAGCTTCTTCTGCTGTTGGTCTAACTTCATGAGCAACTTCATTGATTAATTTATGACCTGCAGATGTTAAAACCCTACCAAGAGTGATTGTACCCGCATTATTTTTCTTAGTCTCCACAAGACCAGCATCTTCTAACTGCTGTAATACAGTACGAGTAATGTGTCGTGAACCTGACTTCGCTCTACTAGGTGCACTACCTCTGTCACGTGCACCGCCAAACATCTGTGAAAGGTGGTTAACTCCAATAGGGGAATGAATCGCTACCTTTCGAAGCACTGCTGCAGAACGGATTTCCCACCAGTTATCTTGAGTCGGTGGTCTTTCTCTGTGAACACCAGTCTTCACATGAAGAGCCCATTCTGGTCTAGAAATAGAATCTTGGTCAAGCATTCTTTCTGCCAATACTGGCAAAAGCAAATTTGTTGGAACATCGTGGAATGTGGTCATGTGCAACACCTGAGCAGTCCGCCGACTGACCCTCCGTATATAACGCAATCGTCCCCCCTACGGGGGGGACTGCTTCGCATGTCGTCAGATTTCTCCTGCTACATCAAGTTCAAACAGGGTGGACAGGTCGGCAAGCCAATGGAGAAAGCACTGGCTCGCAACCCAAACCTATTGCGGACTCTCCTCGGATTGTCAACGACTCTAATTATTGTTTTGGGTTACTCGGTTTATTCCGCTTCTCTAGACTCTGAATATTACATTCACGAATCCAGTTTGGAACAAAACAACCTTACTCTGACCATGATTGAACAAAATACCAATTCGCTATCTTGGAGTACCACTTCTGAAGGATCAATATCCTGGGTAAATTTCACTTTAACAGGAGCACCACAAGATTCGACCCTAACCATTACCAGTGGTGGTGAAATGTGGTGGAGTCACCCCATGTTGGGTAGCGCAGACGCTGACAACTTCAATTGCATTCAAGGAAATAGCGATTTTCAACTTGAAAATCACTGTGAGTTTGCTTTTACTCACTCAATAACAGTAGATAATAATGGGAATGCTAGTTTACGGGGATTACTCTCAGATCAACTCCCTCTATCAGGACAAGGTACAATCAGGGCAACTAATTTGTCTACTGCGACAACCGAAGCACAGCAAATCTTTGATACGGCCAATCATACTGTTTCTTGGCTAATTAAATTGTCTTCAACCAATGCTATAGACAACTCTACTGTAGACATTCAGCAAACTGTAGTAACTCATGAATTAACAACCGTTTACCAGTTCCAATTAAACCCATTTATTGAATCAGTTTGGTCTCTAACTGCGCTTCTTACTTGCTTTGTGATGGTGCTTGCATTGCCACTAGGAATTTACTATGCAAGTATCAAACGCGAGCAGCGAATCAATTTAATTCGCGGAGACGATTCCGAATCTGAATAATCCTCTAGAAGGGAATCTATGATTCCCCTACTAAGGACCGGCGCCTTCAAATAAGCAAGAGAGGGGTTGCAAGAGACGGACATGTCATCTACCTCGGTCAGGTCGGCTCTTCTTGCTGTTGCACTTTTGCTGGCTATGAGCATGACTAGCCTTGCTCCTTTGTTGTTAGTTCAAGAAACTGAAGCAGCGAGTGGCATAGATGTACGACCTACGAAATTCGATATCACCTACACAAATTCTGCCGACCAAACCAGATATCGGTTGCTTTCTAGTGCCGACCCAAGCGGAGGTACTTTCAACCGCCCAATTAGCCTATTCGTGATTGATGGGATGGTCAATGTCACCTCAAGTATTCAAATCACCGTTCAAAATTTTGGCAACACTGCATCTGGTCCTTTCACCCTAAGATTAGTCGTAATTCATAATGAATACAGTGGATTTGAAATTTTCAATTCAACACTAAATGTCAATTCTATTGGAGCAGGTAGTTCATCTACGACTTCAACCAATTGGGCATCAAGATATGGTGGCAACCATACAATGATTGCCACAACTTTAGTAGCAAATGATGACAATAAAGCAAACGATGTTCTTTCTAGGTCACTAGCAATTGGTCAATTATACGACAATGCAGATACCCAAGGAAGTTGGAGTTTCGCATCGGGTTGGCTGGTTGATTCCGAGGTAAGTCTTTCAAATTCTGCATTCCATATAGGAAGTGGTGGAACTAGCAGCGCACATGGGCCAAATTGGGATCGATCACTAACTAGTCCGGTCCTAGACTTTTCTAATGCACACCCTAATCCAAACACTTACGGAAAACTAGGATTCTTCTACACCGGCTCAGGCGGGTCTGGGGATGGGATTAGAATTGAATGGTATCAAGCATCTTCAGGAAATTGGGTAAATAATGTGAATAATGGATTCTCATTTGATGGGGTCGTAGATGCAGACCTTACAGATGGGTCAAATTGGTTGATTCAAAATGAAATCAATAGCCCCGGTGGAACTTCACGTCCTGGATTCAATATCCCGCCTTCAACATTAAGTTCCCAGTCCCAATTTAGGTTTAGATTCATTTCAGACTCTTCTGATAACGGCCAAGGCTACTGGCTGGAAGATATTGTTCTCATCTATGATGAAAAGGCATGGCCTGAAGAATTTGGAGTAAGTATTTCTCACGGGGTTGATGGACACGCTAGGAGAGGGCACTGGGCTGAACACCCTATTTCTATTACAAACGATGGGAACATAACTGACTATTATCAGCCAAGTCTTACAGGGTTACCAAGTGGATGGGAATGCCAATTCGTACATATGTCTGGCTCAACAATTCTACCATCAATGACAATTGAAGTTGAACCGGGTGAAACTTTTAATTTTCAAGCACATATCAAGCCCGGCCCTAGTGCAACAATAGGTAGCCAAACAGCAACTGCAACTATCAGTTCAACATTACATCCCTCAACCTCTGCGAGTGTGGCCTTGAACACACTCGTTGACCCTGAATATATTCCTCGTTGGGATCCTATTGAACACAGTAACTATTGCCTACCTGGTAGTTCTTGTGAATTTTCAATAAATCTATCCAATATTGGAGACGGTTCAGATACCTTTGCAGTTTATGCAACCCCAGTCGTGCAATGGGGAAATTGGACATTTGATATTTCTTTTAATCAACCACCTACTGTGACAATCCCCCCAGGCAATTCAGCTATCGTTCTTCTACAAGCAGACATCCCTAATACTGCCTTACCGGGACAGACTGCTTCAATTGATGTTACAGCAGTAAGTCAAGCAGATAACTCGGTGACAGATACAATTAGAGTCAATTTGACAGCATCTATGATTTCGAATTCCGAAGTGAGTGTAAACCCCGATGACATTCCTCCTGACGGGTGGTGGGTTGAACCTACTGAATCAGTAATTATCCCTTTCACTGTCTGGAATAATGCAACAAGTCAGGATACCTTTACTTTCGCATTAGACACCACAAATATGCGGGGTTGGAATGCAACACTTCCAGCCACCACTGCATTAGTTGTAAGAGCAGGTGAAAGTGGCAGGATACTCATCACCTTGACCGCCCCTGCAAATGCTCAATCAGGTGACCCAGCGCCACTTCTTACCCCAATTGTGACTAGTACATCGTCAGGTACAGATTCACTTTCAACTGCCTATGGTGGCATCAGAGTAACTATGCTCCATGACATCATCCTCAGAGTTTTGGGTAATCCAACAAATGTCACTCCTGGGGAATCTTCCTCAGCTACTTTTGAGATTGAAAATAATGGTAATGGACCGGAGCATGCTATACTAATTGTAGAAGGAATTCCAAGCACTTGGCAATATCATATAGAAGTGGGGGCTACTGAATTAACTGGGCCAATTTCCCTATCACCATCTTACGAAAGTAATCACATCGCTCAAGTTCAAATTATTTTCACTCCACCCGGAGGGGAAGAAGCAAATCTCGAAATTGATATTGATGTAACAGTTGTCCCAAGTGATGGCACCGACTTGAATCCTGACGACAATAGTTATTCTTTTTCAGTTCGGACTAATCGAGTTACAAAACCAGTTCTCTCAATGAGTACGAATACCCTTGATGTAAGAACTGATTCTATACATTTAGTCACACTTGGAGTACTAAATGACGGTAATGCTGTAGATGGAGCGATGCGCATTCGGATAGTTGCTGATACACTATTACCAGGAATTACTTCAACTCTCTCAAATGGAGGGATAAGTCTTCATTTGAACCAATGGATGGAATTGGGTCTACCACCTCAACAAAATAAAGAATTACAATGGTTGATTACGGTTTCTTCTGATTTACCAGTTGGAACTAGAGTGATTTTTTCCATTGTGTTTGAAGCTAGTGATGACAATCAAGGTAATCCACAAACCATCAACGAGACACTAATTCTAACAATCACCTCACACAGAGAATTGAATTTTGAAAATACACTTTCACAAATATCTGATTTGAATCCAGGACAAAGAATGTTATTCAAAGTAAATGTCACAAGTTATTCTTCATTTACAGAAGAATTAGAACTCAGCATATCAGGGGGGGAAACTTGGTCAGTAAAATGTAATAATTTAGACCAAACAACATATTCATGGAACTTGGTTATTCCATCAACTAACGATCCTTCTGGTCGAAATATTGGCTGGGATTGTGAGTTTACCACACCAGAAAATGCAGATTATGTCCCATTAGAACTATCAGTTACCAGTGAAAATGAGACTTTGTGGTATACTATTGCCGAACTAACAATTATTGAAGAGGCAAATGAAGAAGGTGGGTTAATTTTTGGATTGATAGATCTTGAGCAAGAATTACCAGCCATTATTGGGGTTGGGGGTTTGGTTTTCTTGTTATTTGTTAGTTTGATGGTTATTGCAATAAATAAACGAAGAAAAACTATTGATGAAGATGATGAATATGACGATGAAGAAGATGTACATGTTGCTACCGTACAACGACATGTTGCACAACCCAGTGTAATTACACCTCAACAAGTCGCACCTGCGGTAATGCCCCAACAGAGTAGTATTACAGATGAACAATATAGAACAGCTGGCTGGTCTGAGGATAAGATTGCTGATTTACGCCGACAAGAGGGGAATGAAATTGAAGAAGTTTCTGCTGCAAATCAAGCCAATCAGAATCAAGCAGATTACGCTCAACAAGTTCAATCCAACCAAACTCAAGTAACCCACCAACAGGTACAACCAGTACCACAACCCCAAAAGGAACAACAAAATCTGAATTTAGCGTTCGGTAGTTTGGGTGTGACTGAACAAACCGTCAGTGAAGAAGAGGAAAGTACTCTTCCCGATACAGCATCTGCGTTAGATACCTTTTCGCCTGTAAACTCCGATGGTGAAACCGAATCTCTATCACAAGAAGAAGCAGAAATACTTGACTTAGAAAAAGAAGATGACCAAAAATTGCCACAAGTAAATTGCGGTTTCTGCAATAGGAAATTAACTCATACGGACCAGTGGGTTGAATGCCCTGATTGTGGTATATACAGCCATGCACAATGTAGGCAAGGACAGCAAGTTTGTAGTAGATGTGGAAGTAAAAATTGATTATTCAATTTTATCCCCTTCAATGGGTGAAGTATCAACTCCATTTACCTGAATAATTTCCCCATTCGGATTGATACCAGGTCCCGTGAGCCAAACATCTTCAAATTCTGTTTTAGAAAATAATAAAAAACCACGTTCACCAAGTAAGCGTAAGGCCGCTTCGGTTCGCTCTGCAGCAGGAGCTATTTGCTCAGTAAAAGTTTCATCCATAATTCCCACTATTTCTTCAAAAGTCCGATGGCCGTTACTCAATTCCCATAGAAGGCTATTCATTTCGTCAAGTGGTCGGCGAAGATCTTTCGGTGCTCGCAATAATTTCGCTAGCATACCTTCAAACCTACGGAATGATTTCGGATGACATAAAAGGATGAATCTTCCTGAAACTCCTAGTAATTCGGGATGGGGGCGAGAATCTCCTCTCCTACCCCACCAAACAGGAGCCCGTATTGGAAAAGAACCTGCTAAACTAGATTCTCTATCTTCACCACTACCCTTTACTTCAGACATCAGACCACCTAGGTAATTTGCCAAGTCCAAATTACTAATGCCAACATTGAACAAATGCCAATGCCTGAAAGCAACCTGAGCCACTCAACTTTTTGGGTGAAATTTGATAGATACCACACACCTGCACCGCAAAGAGCGCAAACTAGTAACAGAATGTACCATCCAGGCGGCATATTTGCTTGTGGCAGGGGTAGATGTTTATGATATTGAGCATTCTTTTGGGACAAGATGCATATTGTGGCTAATCGAATATTATTATTTGAATAAACCTAGCAGGTGGTGGAAATTATTTGGTTTGTAAATGGCCATATAACTATTTTTTCTTCTGAAACCATCAAAGGGTAAACAAGATGCGTAGCATCTTTGAGGGGTTGAATTGGAGAGAGTAAAGCACTTCTTTCACACCTTGGATGAATTCCTAGCCAGTTACGCAAAAATATTTGGGGTATCAATCGTAAACCCAATCCCACGACATTTTCTATTCATTTCAGTTTACAGCATCATTTACTTCATAGCAATTTATGCTCCGACAATCTTCGGATTTGTGGTACTTTGGGTTGGGTATATCGGCGTACTTGCAGTTGGTAGAGCTTGGGCTCAAAATGAGTCGTTCCGGGGTAGAATTGCAAAAAAATTAGACGATGCGAATCCTGATAATTTACCCGATTTAAGAATTACCGCTGCCTTAGCAGCCCTACAGATGGTTTTACTTGTGCCAATGTTACTACAAACTTCACATTCATTGTTTGACTTGTTTGATGCACCAGAAGGGTCCACGTGGAAAACTTGGGGCTTGTTCGGCCTCGACCTATTATTCCGCTCCTTCCTTGATTGGTCAGAAGTATATGGGGTTCATATTTCTGGGGTGAAACTAGACTCATCTGGTGGACGTCACCTCGTGATGTTTATTCTCCTCTCTATTGATTATATGATTATTCAAACCGTAATTCGAATTGTCGGTATCAATCAAACCATTCAAGAAGGCGTTGCTGTAGCCGGAAAAGATCCAGAAATGGCTTTTAGACTAGGATATAGAGCAACTAAGAAACTATCTGAATTAGCATCTGATAAAAGTAATGATGTCGAAAGTAGAACCAAAATGATTGAGGCTTTAGGGACGATTGGGGATATCAAAGGTGCACCATCCTTGGTAGAGATATTATCCGAAGATAAACTCCATACTGCAGCGACTGCGTCACTTGTAATGATCGGACATTTTGATTCTTTAATCAAAGGCATCCGTCATGAAAATCCACTTGTTAGGAGGGGGTGTGTGACGGCTCTAGGTCGATTAGAGGATTCTGTCGCCAACGAAATCCTTGAAGAATCAATTCACGATTCTGACGCTGGGGTTCGGAAATTTGCTCATCAAGCAATAGGAAGAAGTTCACACCCTTCAGATATACCACTTCTAAAACAGGGATTACTTGATGATGATATTGAAGTGCGATATTCTGCACTCAAGCAATTTTCAAATTTTTCTGGAGAGAATGCCATGGAGGCAGTTCTAATTGCAGCGAAAGATGAATCAGCATCAATCCGAAGATTAGCTGTCGAAATTCTAGCCAGATATCCATTTCCTGCAGTTGTGCCAATACTTGCTAATGCCATGCAAGATGAAGATTCAGGAGTTGCTGCCGCAGCAAAACGCTCAGTTGAACATTTAGAATCTCTCGTTGAAGCGGGCGGAGTTTGATTGTTTAATACTACAGAAATACTATGTTAAAGAGGCTGCGATTTTCATTTAAGTTATATTCATAAACATATTGATGATAGATAAAATTGGTTAGTAATTATTGATTATTTCCTGTACTACAACAGCGAACACTTATCCGTGATACTTACGGGTCACTGCCTGAGTGAGACATATGGCTGAGCACGGACATGATAATTGCCCTCACTGTGAACACCAATTGGAAGGGCTTGAAGCAGTATGCCCCGCGTGCCAAGGAGACCTATTCGGAGTGCCTTCTAAAATCGTTCAAGTCAAGGAAAAGGTTTCAGAAATTGTCAAAAAAGTAGAATCCGAAGTCCGGGATGCAGTATCTGTTGAAGGTGATTTAGTCAGTTCTGTACAAAGGGCCAGTCATAAAATTGGTGACCATGTTGTGCCAGTTTTTTCCACTGTCAAACAAGCAGGAACAGATGCTGTCGATAAAGTCAGGGACAAGATGGCTGGTGATGCTCCACAACAAGCAAATCAACACGATTTTGATGAAGACGAGGAAGATTTAGAATCACTAATAACTCAAGGTGAATTACTAGTCGCTGAAGGACGCGAACAGCAAGCACTGAAAATTTTTAATCGAGTCATCGCATCTGATCCAAGTAATGCAATGGCATGGTTCAACAGAGGTGTGATTCATGAGATGAGTGGAAAAGTTGATGAAGCCGCGAAAGCCTTCAAAGTTTGTTTAGATATGCAAGCTGACCACGGACCAGCAGCAGCTAATCTAGCGGTTCTACTAGACCGGACAGGAAGTTATACAGAGGCTGCTACCTTTGCCCATAGAGCCTTGAAATCATTCCCATCTCACCCTGATTTAGCACGCATATCAAACCAAGGACCAGCAGAAGAAGTTCCAGTAATTGAAACTGAATCTGTTTCAACTACTACTCCAGAGGTAATTACTGCACCACCAGTTGAACCAGAGCCTTCCCCCGAGGTTATCGAACAGCCAAACATCACACCTGAACTTGATTTAGATGCAATTGTTGAAGATGCTGCAAACTTAATCAAGCAAAATCAACCAGAACAAGGATTAGAACTCCTTAGAGATTTACTTCACAACGAAGCCTCACAACACCCAAGGGCATGGAGAGTTGCTGCCGCCTCAATGGCTCGATTATCCCTCATAGACAACGCGATTGAAGCATTTACTTACGCACTTGACTTAGATAATACAGATGCTGCATCATGGTACAATCTCGGAGCACTACATCGTCGAAACGGCCACGAAGAAACTGCAGTCACATGTTTTGATGCTGCTTTGGGATTACGACCTGATTATACCAAAGCGTCGTCAGCATTAGCCGAAATCCATACCGCAAACGGATCACTAACTTTAGCGATTGAATCATGGAGGTCTCTACTTTCCCATGAGCCTGGGCACAAGGGGGGTCCAGCTTTTGCCGGCATTCTAATTGCTATTGCTGAGGGCGAAGGCGAAGTCTTAGAAATGGCAAAAGAAATCCCTACTACGATACCAGAAGGGCCTGAGTTAGCCTCTGAAGCACTGAAGTACATACCAGATAATGGGTCTTCAGAAAATGTCCAACTACGTGCTAGAGCCATGACCTTATCGGGTTCATATCCTGAAGCAGTGAAGGCATGGCGATCTCTGATTGAAACTGACCGCGATAATCCTGATTTATGGACCGGAATGAGAAAAACATTCATCGCGGCAGGAGACCACGCAACTGCTGAGAAATGCCGAGCAAAAATTGCTTCACTAACGGGGGGAAATGTAGAGGCTGTAGAGGTTAGCGAACCTACCAGCACATCAGTTTCAGAACCGGTACAAGAACCTGAACCTGTGCAAGAACCAGAGCCACAACCAGAAGTTGAAGAGCCAATTGAAGATACACCACCAGAAACAACAACTGAACCTGAAGAAGTTGCTGCTGATGACCCATGGGCGGATGATCCATGGGGAGATATGGATTCACAAACCGATTCCAGTGATTCTACAGATTCAAATGATGATGCTGAAGAGAAAACATCTGAAGAGATTGTTGCCGCTGAGGAAATTTTGGATACCACACCTGAGCCAGAACCAATAATTCAAACTGAAGCATCCCCAGAAGTTGACTTGGCCAAGGCTGCTTTAGACGTTGCATCAAATACACCTGCTCCTGAAATATTGGGTTCAGGGAAAATTGATAGTAGTTCAATTTCCAATCAAGATGTACAGTGGTACAACAAAGGACTAACACTTCTTACAGAAGAAAAATACAACGAGGCTCTTGCATGTTTTGACCGAGCGTTACCAGCTTTCGTCGATGATGATGAAATGATCGTGAGGATTCTCAATGCTAGGGGAAATGCATTTTACTACCTGAAGAAATTTAGCGATTGTATTGATGCCTACCACGAAGCAATGAGAGTAAACCCTGCAGGGGTGACTGGTGCAACCCTATACAATATGGGCACAGCCTATGCAGAAGTTGAACGCTACGCTGATGCAATAAAGTGCTTTGAACAAGGTGTGTCAGAGAAGAGAGTCAGTCCACTTGAGGGCGACCACGCTAAAATGGCAAAGGAACAAATCCGGCGATGCAAGTTACTTCTCAAGGAACAAGAGAAGAAAATGAAGCGACTTTCTAGAATGAAGAATTGACCAATTAAAACCTAATTAGGGTGGTTATTATTCAACTATCCTAGACTTTTATTACAGACATTTCACCAGCAAATCTGTAGAAAAACTGAGGACATCAAGGTAGACTTACTGTGACGGCTACTGACTTTGATGTTGGGGTGTTGCTACCTTCCGCTACACTATCTAAAGGTACTAGCACATTTGCTTCTGGGAAGTATGTACATATATCGCCTTTTGGAATTTCATAGGGTATCACCTTCCATGATGGGGCGTAAATCGAGCGATTTTGGAAATGACTTGTCAAATCTACTTCATCACCTGAATTGATTCCAAGTTCGGACATGTCTGCAGGATTCATCAAAACTACTCGTCGGGCCCCATAAATACCTCTGTAACGGTCATCCATCCCGTATATGGTGGTATTGTACTGATCGTGACTTCGTACTGTCATCATAGTAAATTGACCTGCCAATGCAACCGCATCAGGGAGGCTATGTACGGTGAAATGTGCCTTACCTGATATGGTGTCCCAAGTCGGCCCATCACGAGGACCATTTGGCAGGTAGAATCCACCATCCTCCCGCACCCGGGAATTGAAATCCTGAAAACCGGGAATAACCTGCTCAATGAGGTCTCGAATCAAATCATAGTTTTGCAACATACTACCCCAGTCAAACGGTTCACTTCCAAAACAGGCGGCACCGATACCAGTTACAATAGCAGGCTCGGAGAGTAAATACGTACTAGCCGGTACAAGAGAGCCCCTACTCATGTGTACCACACTCATGCTATTCTCGACTGTAACAAATTGTTCACCAGATTGTTGATTGTCAACCTCTGTTCTACCCAAGCACGGCAGGATGAGTGCCTCTTTCCCAGTCACTAAATGCGAGCGATTCAGTTTGGTAGAAATCTGAACTGTCAGGTCAACGTTACGTATTCCAGAGGCAACCTGTTCGGTGTCAGACATCGCAGAGACTATGTTTCCCCCCATTCCCATGAACAAACGGACCTTGTTATTGAGCATCGCTCTGACTGCTTCAACGGTGTCAAATCCACCTTCGTAAGGAGCGGTGAACCCTGTCGCTTTACCAAGTCTGTCAATAAATCCGGGTGTTGGGTTGTGTTGGATGCCAACGGTCCTGTCACCTTGAACATTAGAATGTCCTCTAACTGGACAAGCACCAGCCCCTGGACGACCAAAGTGTCCACCCATAAGGAGGAGGTTGGCAATCTCCTGAATTACTGAGACGGAGTTCTTGTGTTGGGTCAAGCCCATAGCCCAACAGATGATTAGATTCTTTGAGTTAGAGACTACCTTACCCAACTTAGTGAGTCGTTCTTTACTGATTCCTGAACCAGTTACGATATCTTCCCAGTCAGTCTTTTCAATCGCCTGTTTGAACTCTTCAAATCCCTCTGTGTGTGCATCTATAAAATCCTGATTTAGTTTTCCTTCTTTAAGAACAACTTTCATGACACCTTTCAACAATGCTGCATCACCGTTGATTTTAACTGGGAAATGGTCATCTGCAATCTTAGTTCCAGAACCAAACATTCGTAACATCTCTTGCGGATGTTTGAATCGACGCATACCTGTTTCTTCAAGTGGGTTGATACTGACTACTGAACCACCATTCCTTTTACAATTAGCAAGTGCGGTGAGCATACGAGGATGATTGGTACCAGGGTTCTGACCAATGACTAGAATCAAGTCTGCTTTTTCAAAGCAAGATAAACGCACAGTACCTTTGCCGATACCAATGACCTTAGTAAGTGCGTAACCACTTGATTCATGACACATGTTAGAACAGTCTGGGAGGTTGTTTGTACCTATTTGTCGTGCAAGTGTACCCCATAGGAAGGCAGCTTCATTAGAGGTTCTTCCACTTGTATATAGAACGGCTTCATCGGCTGTTTGTAGGTTCCCCAGCGAATCAGAAATCAATCGAAATGCATTGCTCCAAGTAATTGGTTCGTAGTAGTCAGAGCCTTCTCGAAGATACATCGGTTCAGTTAGTCTACCTTGTTTATCAAGCCACATATCAGGTTGTTCAGAAAGAGAGTGGACAGAATGTTCCGCGAAGAAAGCAGGTGTGACTCTTTTTCTTGTTGCCTCGGTGGCAAACGCCTTAGCCCCATTCTCACAGAATTCAAAGCCGCTACGGTGACCATCGGGGTCAGGCCAAGCGCATCCAGGACAATCATAACCGCCGAACTTGTTGACTGTTCGCATCGCACCCCAAGTACGGCGCATACCCGCTTCTGCCAAGCCTATTCCAAATGATTTAGATACCCCTGCAAATCCTGCTGCTACTCGCTTAGGTTTACCTATCTTTAGACGTTCCTCTTGCTTAGGAGTGGTTGCCCGAGTATCTCGTTTCGTCATCGCACTCAACTACCAGATATCCCACTTGTTCAAATCGCTTGCCACAGGTACTCCTCTAACAACTTCACTCGTCTATAAGTCTCCAAGCGCCGGTGTGGACATTGAATCGGTTGCGGCGGAGGAATCCAATCAAGGTAAGACCCCCCTCTCTAGCAGCATCAACTGCCATCGATGAAGGTGCGCCAAGGCCAGCGATGACTGGGATTCCAGCTAATGCAGCCTTCTGAATCAACTCATATCCAATTCTACCTGACAACATAAGAATTTGATTTTCAGCAGGTAAACTACCCACCATCAATCTAGATCCTATTAATTTGTCCAAAGCGTTGTGGCGCCCAACATCTTCTCGAACAGATATTAGATTACCAGAGTTGTCAAAAAGAGCACAAGCATGAAGCCCGCCGGTGGTTTTGAAATGGGCCTGAGAATCAGTAAGTAACGATGGTAGTTCAACGAGGACTGTTGGCGAAACCCAACGTTTGTCCGAGATTGTTAAACTGCTAGGAATAATTAACCCGTCAAGGGTTTCTCTCCCACATAATCCACAACTAGATGTTATTGGAAATTTGCGTTCATTAAAATCAGTTAAGGAAAAGTGAGCAGAATCCATCGTAACTACAATGCGGTGAGGTGCAGATTCAATTTCTATAATTGATGAATAAGATTGAATTATTGCCTCACCTAATAACCATCCTGTCACTAATTCGGCATCGTTGCCAGGAGTTCGCAATAAGATTCCTAGTTTCTTCTGAATACCGTTGATTTCGATGACTATTTCTACAGCAGCTTCACTAACAAGATAATCCTTACTTGTGTTTAATTCGCCATCTGACCAAACTTGGACAGGGGTTATCTTTGTCGCCTCTTGTGACACGATATGCTGTATCTACACTACAACTTAATGCTTCGTTAAGAATTTTTGATATATCAATTGGTTCAAAACGGTTGCATGTCAGCCAAATATCATGGAAGAGGCGGCCACCCCCCTTCACGCTCGGCTGACTGATGTTGGTTTAGAAGAGAAAGAGGCGGATGTCGTAATACTATTATCTACATCTACACCTCTTAAGGCGAGTGAAGTTGGTAGGGAAATAGGGATCAGTAGAATGGATTCCTATAATACTCTAAAACGATTACAAGAAAGAGGTTTAGTTATGGCTACATTGGACAAACCAATGCGCTTTACTGGCTTATCGATCACAGAAGTTTTCCAACAATTAATCCATCATGAAGAACAGGAATTGAGACGTATTAAAGCCCATTATGATGAATTTAACCAAGGAAACAGTGCTATTTCAGTTGGATATGTTTCATCTTCGAAAGAACCAAGTTTTTCTGTAGTAAAAGAACGGAGTTACATTCAAGCAGCAATGGAACGGATTATTGATGATGCAGAGACAACCGTTTTTCTCATTCTTGGTAAATACGGAATTCTACACCTTGTTAAAACAGGTGCTCTGAAGGCCGCAAACGAAGCTGCTACTAGGGGAGTTAGTGTGAAAGTGCTAGCCTGTCTTGACAAAACTACTCTGAAATTCTATGAACAACTAGATTCAGCGGTTGAAATCAGACACAGTGAATCAGTATCTATGCACGGTTGTATTGTTGACGGTGATGTCGCTGTTCAAAATGTGTCGATGGAATCGAATCCAGTTGGCCGCGGGAAAGAAGACGCTGCCCTCGTCATAGAAGCACCTGAATTCCTAACTGCACAAACTGACTTGATCAATACTACTTGGAAAAACGCAACTCCTTTGTCAACTGCGCGGACGTTTGTAGAACTAGGTGAAAATACTGAGCCTTTGCAAATCAATCTTGGAGCGGGTTCATTCTATAGAAGGTTCAAAGAAATTGTTGCTCGGAATATTGAAGACCAACACCCTGATAATGAAAAATGGACTAATGCAGTACTTCGTCAAGGCGATAAATTCCTCACCCCACAACCAAATTTGCCAGAATTAGAATTACTTGGCATTGATGTTTCAGAATTGATGCGAATTGTTGGCCGTAGAATCGGTGAAGAAATAGTTACCAATACGGAAGATTCGACTCAAACCGACCAAGAGTTCTGGGAATATCTCAGTAAAGAATGGTCAGATATGGGCATGGGTGAAATGGAAATAATAGGTCTCCCACCTCAATCAATTAGAATCCATGATGCAGGTTCTTGTGGAAATGCACCCCAATTCGGTGGGCCCTTCTGCCATTTAGATGAGGGTATCCTAGAAGGTATTGTTGAGACTAAATTCGGTGTCAAGACTGCGGCAGTGGAAAGACAATGCACTGATGAAGACGAAAAACACTGTCACATTGACATTATTTTTGACCAATCGGATACATGAATTAATCAACCATCAGCGGTAGGGAGTAATATGGATTGTCCGGTAGATGGTGGGGTTCTTTCTGAGATAAGCGTTACAGAAGATTTTGAAATCTCCCCAATTAATGTAATATTAACTGAAATTGCAACAAACAAATTACGAGAGATATTCAACACTGAACCAGGAGAAGTTGTGCTCACACTCGCAGTCCATCGAGGTGGATGTTCAGGATATCTATATGATATGCAGATTGGTGATAAACCTGAACCAGTAGGTCATCAATTTGACGATGTAAATGGGATACCAGTAGCCATTTCTGATTTTGACAGCAGTTTACTTGCTGGTATTGTAATTGATTTCCAAGATTCTTTGATGGGTGGTGGATTCAAGATTGAGAACCCAAATGCCTCAAAGGCATGTAGTTGTGGCAGTAGTTTCAACTGATACTCAAAGCAATCACTCTTCAGCAGTGGTTTCTTGATTAAGTAATTCTTCACCAACCTCAATTTTCTCAGGCTTCCTTTCTGGTTTTTTGGGTGGTAAAGTTATCACACCTTCCTCAACAAGAGACGGCAGTGCCATCAAATCTTCAAATCTGATTGAGGCTTCTAGAGACTGCTCGGGGAAGCGATGATCGTTTACGAAGAATTCCCCGAGCATGCATATCTTACGAAGATTCAGACTACCATCTTTATTCCTTGTGAAAGAGTAAAGTTCAGGATCCTCATCATCAATCAAGCGTTTATGGAAAGAATCACGAATAATTTTCCCACGTCTTCCTGCTGCCCATTCTATCAAAGCGCCGACTATTGTTGCAGTGTAAAGAACAACCATTATTGATATAGCGAAAATAATAGGATTGTGTAAACCCTC
>Ga0302123_10001072_pt1 | contig 19804 bp, 15 predicted proteins | sample CB21_321_MG_FD_203109 | JGI IMG/M metagenome (GOLD analysis project Ga0302123, IMG submission 203109) | Marine microbial communities from Western Arctic Ocean, Canada - CB21_32.1 | ecosystem: Environmental > Aquatic > Marine > Oceanic | place: Canada: Western Arctic Ocean | collected 2017-09-28 | reverse complement strand
TCCCCCGGCCCGACTCAGACACACGTATACGATCGATGGCGATCTCCCTTTCACGAGTGGTTATCAGCCCGACCCGAAAGCTCACCGGCTCTACGTGGACGGCAGCCGGCTGAGCAGCCGAGGAAACCCGGAGGACCTTACGGCCGCCATCCAGCAGTTCGAAGAGTCGATCGCCATCGACTCGAACTACGCACTCTCTTTTGCGGGTCTGTCTGACGCGTACCTACAACTCTCCAGTACGCGCCTTCCTCCGCATGACGCGATGGACAAAGCGCGTGAGGCGGCTGAGAAGGCTATCGAAATCGACCCGACCCTCGACAAGGCCCATGCGGCCTTGGGCCACGTGCATCTCCGTTATGACTGGGACCGCAGAGCCGCGAAGGATCGGGTCAAGATCGCGATGGCTTTGAATCCGAAGTCAGCGGAGGCCCACATCCTTTACGCAGCAACGGTGACGTCGGAGGGACGGCTGGAAGAGGCCCTCTCCCATACTCGGCGCGCGCAGGAAATCGATCCCTATTCGGTGAAGGCCCGAATTCAGGCGCAGTTCACCTACTTATTTCTTCGTGACTACGAAGCCGCTATCGAGGAAGGTCTCAAGACCCTACAACTGGTAGATGGGTTTTCGCTTGGTCGAGCGCTGCTCGGCCTGGCTTACGCATTCCATGGAGACATGTCGGAAGGACTTGATCACCTCCACCGGGCTCGCGACGAGGAAGACGGCCCTTGGGAGATCCTATTTCTCCAACATGGCTATGCCCTAGCGGGCGAGGAAAAGCGGGCCATGCAACTGATTCGGAAACTGGAAGCGATGGCCGCGACGCGCTACATGTGTGCGTACGAAATCGGGCAGGCTTACGCCGTCATGGAGAATCAGGATGGGGCCTTCCGCTGGCTCGATACGGCTCTCGACGAGCGGTCCGATTGCATGGTCTTCCTCGAAGTAGAGCCATGGATGGACTGCCTACGAGCGGACGATCGCTATAAGGGCGTCGTAAACCGCCTGCTTCATCAGCCATCGTGTCCTGTGGCGACTTCGAATCGGTGGAGCGTCCAGGTCTCCCGATCGAGTGAGGCCTAGCGTCCCCGAAAGTCGTAGCACAGCAGCCGGGGCGGGTCACCATCCATGCTCTTTGTGTTCTGGCTGACGTAGAGCAGGCCACGGCTGAGCACCGGCAGCGCCCACGTCTCCCGCGCTTTCACGAGCCAAGTCCGCGAAAGTTCCTTGTAGCCTTCCGGACTGAGATCGAGCCATAGCAGATGACCCCATTCGCCGATCGCGAGGAAGCGTCCGTCAACCTGCATGAGCGAGCCGCGGAACGTGCTCATTGTGACTTCCTTCGACCCGCTGGCGAGCTCAACCGTATCCTTCCACTCGGGCTCGACGCGCCAGACCTGCTCGCCATTGCTCATGCGGATGCACGACAGACCCGCGTCGGGCTCATTACGTCCATCAAAGGCGTAGAGGTAACCGTCCTTCTCAATCGCGGTGGTGAAATGTAGGTCGAACTCAAGATTCGTCCAGAACACCTCGCGTGACATGTCCGGCAGGAGATCGAGCAGCACGGCGCCGGTGTTGTACGAGGCGGAGAGTAGGATCTGATTGCCGATCACGGTCGGCGTCGAGGCGTTTACGGATTCGGCGGTACGGCTTCGCCATGGGAACGCGAAGTCCACTTCTCCATTCGTCGGATCGACGGAGAGAACGCCCCCAGTTGGCGGCCGGCTTTCTCCTCCGGCGAACACGAACACACGGCGCTTGCCCTGAACCACGGCCGGAACCGGCGAGGCATAGCTCGGCCCCCACTCTTCGCCCGCACCCCAGACCAGCTTGCCCGTCGCTTTGTCGAAAGCTGCCACCGTCGGCCCGCCGGGTGCACCGACATTCACGATGAGCAGATCGCCTTCGACGAGCGGCGTATTCGAGATACCGAAGAAGTCTTGCGGGACCTTGAACTCCTCGGCGATGTTGCGCTTCCAAAGCAACGCGCCGGTCTTCAGATCCAGCGCATGCAGTTGCGCGAGCGCACCGTAGGTGTAGACGCGGTCGCCATCGATTACCGGGCTCGCGCGCGGCCCATTGTTGTATCCGTAGCGGTCACTGAAGTCGGTCGGGTACTCAAATTGCCAGTAGAGTTGACCGGTTTCCGGATGCAGGCACTCGACACGCTCGACGTTGCCGGCGCGGTGCAGGTAGACAAGGTACTCCCCTTGGATCGCTGGAGATGTGTAGGAGGTTCCCTTCTCCAGCGCCCACAGGAGCTTGGGCTCGCCGTCGCTGAAGTCCTTCAGTAGATGGGTTTCCGATGAAACGGCGTTATGGGACGGCCCCAGGAATGAGACCCAGTCGTGCGTAACGGCATCGGGGTGGAGCGGCTTGGGCTGCCCGTAGAACTCCACATCGGGATGGTCCTTGAGCTCCGGCGATGTTTCACCACTCGGCTCGCGGACTTCCGGTGGGGCGGGGTCAGCGAATACTTTGGGAGTCTGTGATCCTTTGTCGGCAGCCTGGGTTCCAGCTGGATTACAAGAAGCCGTCAGCACGACGAGCACAATGATGAACAGAATTTCGGGCAATCGTTTCATTGGCGCTTCCGGTTCGACTTCCCTATTCTCTGTGATGGGGTTCATGGTCGTCCAGCGGCGCAAACCTCATCCCGTACTTCGATGAATAACCGCTTCCATCCAGTCGAAATCGCTAAGCAGGTCTTCTCGATCGACGTACGCGCGCTAGCAGCATTGCGCATCTCCCTCGGCCTCTTGATTCTGATGGACCTTTGGCTACGCAGCGAATTCCTCACCGAGCACTACACCGATTCAGGCGTCCTGCCGAGAGCAGCGCTGGAACTAGCCAACTCCGGTTTCATTCCCTCGCTCTACATGCTCGACGGATCAACGTGGTTCGCGGGCCTTCTCTTCGTCACGACCGGACTCTTCGCGCTGATGCTGATCGCCGGTTATCGGACTCGCTTCGCGGTCGTCGCATGCCTGGTTCTCATGATTTCGCTACACCAGCGCAACGGCTTGGTTTGCAATGCGGGCGATCGACTACTTGAGATCCTGCTTTTCTGGTCACTCTTCTCGCCACTGGGGGCCGTCTGGGCGGCGGACCGTCACTCGGCAGCCTCGTCCGAACCTCCGCGAAGCATCTTCACGCCGGCTTCCGTGGGGCTTCTAGTACAGGTTGTCGCTATCTATTTCTTTTCGGCCTTGCACAAACTACATCCGGCCTGGACCGCGAATCACACAGCCATCTACTTCGCGCTCAGCAGCCCCTATGCAACAGATCTCGGCCGGCAGGCCGGCCAGTGGCCATTCCCATTTCTACAGTTCCTCACTGCCTCCGTATTCCGGCTCGAACTATATGGTTGGGTGCCGGCCTTCAGTCCCATCGCAACAAGTTTTCTGCGTGTCGCGGTCCTGTTTGCGTTCATCAGCTTTCACGCTGGGTTGGCGACATTCATGGGCCTTGGGATCTTTCCGTGGATCTCGATGGCATCGTGGCTCGTCTTCCTTCCGACGTCATTCTGGGACCGCGCCGAGAAAGCACACCTGCTCCGGGCGTTCTTTCGTAGCGTGAACCACGCCCTCAGCCGGCTTTCGCGCTGGGGAGATGCCCTCCCCAGCGCTGCTCGGTTCGCCCGTCCTTCGCCGGCTTACTCCAAACCTGGCCTAATCATCCGCTGGGCACCCCTTCTAGGAATGGCCTACGTGCTCTTCGTCAACGTCGCATCCATCCATCCGGCCATTCCGCTTCCCGGTGAGCTCCAACGCTGGGGCGCGTGGATCGGCATCCACCAGAGATGGCGCATGTTCGCACCCGCGCCGCGGCGAATCCACGGTTGGTACGTCGCCACGGCACAGCTTGCTGACGGTGCATCAGTCGACCTGATCCGTCCAGACAACCCGATCGAAATCGAGCCGGCTCCGTTCACGCAACGCGGGCAGCAGAGCAAACTGCAGCGCTGCTACCTCATTGCGCTCAATTCCGAATCCGGACACGACCATCTTCCCGCCTATGTCCGTTGGCTCCGCGGGCGCTGGGATGATTCCCACTCTCCCGACAGGCAAGTATGCTCGGTTGATCTACGCTTCGAGATCGAGTACGTCATGCCGCCGGGCCGCCCTCCCCTACGAACATCGGCCACCCTCTACGAATGGGCACACAGCGGCGACGAGCGTCTCGCGCCTTTGCAGGCGTCATGGAAGGCGGTACAGACCGCCATGCAGAGCAAGTACGACCGCGGACCGTAGCCGCCGCTGATCAGACCCCAGCTCCGCTTGAAACTATCCATTAACTCGTGTAACCTGACGGGGCGATCACTTGGCTCATACTGATCGCGGGCGATTTTTTCGGACCTACCCCGAAGGACCGCGAGTCCGGAGCGAAAACTCAGATCTCCGGCACGGATCGAGGCAAACAATGATTGGTTCCAGGTACTCGGCTAGGCGGCTCGTTATAGCATCCGTCCTGGCAATGGCACTCACCCTTTCGACGGCGCCACCACTGATCGCCGCGTCTCCACAGGCTGCGGGCGCACCCAAGTTGCGCATCGAAATCCTTGAGGGAGAGGGAGCGATCAACAACATCCGCCAGCGGACCGCGCGGGATCCGGTCGTCAAAGTAGTGGACGAAAACGACCGGCCGGTCGCAGGAGCCGTGGTCACGTTCACACTGCCGCTACGAGGCGCGGGTGGTACGTTTGCCAATGGCGCCCGTAGCGTCACGATGCTCACGAACCCTCAGGGTGTCGCCACGGCCACAGGGGTCGCACCGAACTCCGTCGCCGGTGAATTCGCCATCAACGTTAGCGCCTCGCATCAAGGGCAAACAGCGAGCACCACCATCGCCCAAACAAACGCCGCCGCCGCGGGTGCTTCCTCGGCAGCCACGATCGGCATTGTCGCCGCTATTGCCGCGGGCGCCGCTGTAGCTGTAGCTGTGGGCCTCTCGGGCGGAAATGGCGGAGGTGCACCGATCATCACGCCGACACCAACACCGCAACCTCCGTCCGCGACAGTAACCATTGGCTCACCGTCAGCCGGACCGGGCCGCTAATTCGGCTGGTTGACTAAGGAGAGGGAGTTCCCCATGAAGGTCAGAATCGCCGTTGTCACGCTATTCACAGCAGTCACGTGTTTCGCCGCCGCCGCAGTCGCCCAGAGTTCAGCGGCAGTAGGAGTCGCCGCGGCTCAGTCCAAGAGCAAGGCCGAACCGGGCTTGGCTGGGCGTGCTGTCGTTGGATATCTCGCGACTAGTTCCGGAACAGGCATACAGCCGATTGTCGGCGTCGCGGGTGCGTCCCGCGTCGGCGAGCAGATCGACTTTGGCCTGGCACTCGGAGCAGCAGCCGTCGCCCCGGCCGGAGGGTATGGGATCGGCGTCGCGGCGGAGACGGGCGAGGTCGTGATCCTAGACCTCGCAAGCGAGAGCGTTGCGGCTGGACTTGATGCGCCCATGAATCCGAACCGCATTCTCTTTAGCCCTTCCGGCGAAGTGGCCGCGCTGTACTATCGAGCCGGAGCGCAACTGAACGTCGTACGTGACCCGCTCGGCTCGCCGACTGTCGACGAGGCCTTGACCGTTAGCGGCCCGGGCGTAGTCACTGCCGTGGCAATCGCGGATTCCGGCGACATGGTTCTCGCCGCTTTTTCGTCGGAAGGCGGGGCCACCGTCTACTCCTTCAGCGATAGTGGCGCGCAATTCGTGACGCCGGCGAAACAAGTCGTGGATCTGCGATTCTCGCCGAACTCGCACGATGCGCTGATTACCGATGCCGGCGCCGCCGAGATAGTTCTCGTCACCAACGTCGGGGAGTCTTCCGCTGTACGGGTCGTGGCAGACGCCAAGAGCGGCCTGACGGCGCCGATCACCGCCGCATCCATCGACGGCGAGACAGCCTATGTCCTCAGCGCCGATGGGATTGCGAAATTGGATCTTGCGACCGGAGCGGCCGAATCGGTTGACTGCCGGTGCCAACCCTCAGGGCTGGATGCCGTGGGACGAGACTCCCGCTTCCATCTGACGGGCAGTCAACCAGGCGTGATTGCTTTGCTCGATGGCTCGGGTGACGAGGATGCGATCGTGCTTGTCCCGGCTCGTCCGGCGGCATCGTTGACCGTTTCAGCCCGACGCTCACCTGCCAGAAGCCGAAGCCGCTGAGTGGACCGATGCCGATGCAACGAAATACGGAGCCAAGAATCATGAAAGTGTGGAACACGACTCTAACCAAAGGCCGGCGCTCCTTGGTGAGCTTCGCTGCTTTCGCCCTGCTATTAGGATCGCTAGCATCGTTTGGCGCCGACGCAGTCCCTGAGCGCGAACAGGCCGTGCCCGATGCAGCGACGCGAAAGCGGATCGCCGCCGGCTACGGAAAGCTACCCCTTGCCTTTGAAGAAAATCTCGGACAGACGGATTCCCGCGTGAAGTACTTCTCGCGAGGCAATGACTACCGTCTGTTCTTGACCTCCGACAAGGCCGTTCTATCGCTGGACAAGCCGCGGAAGCACCAGGCCACCGATCTCCCCTCCGGCCTCGCGGATGGGTCGGGCGAGCTAGGCATGCGCGCGGACACCATGGAGGCCCCGGCCGTCGTAAGCATGGAGGTCGTCGGAGCAAACCCGGACTCGGCCGTCAGCGCGCGCGACGAACTTCCGGGCAAGAGCAATTACTTTATCGGTAACGACAGGTCGCGCTGGCGGACCGATGTGTCCCGCTATGAGCGCGTTCGGTACGAGGAAGTATACCCCGGCATCGACTTGGTGTACCACGGGCAGCGCGGACGTCTGGAGTACGATTTCGTGGTCACGCCCGGCGCGGACCCGTCACCGATCCGGCTCCGATTCGGCGGTTCGGATGCGATCAGCCTTGAGCCAGACGGCAGCCTACAGTTGACAACCGAGGGCGTGAGCGTTCGACAGAAGAAGCCGTTCCTCTATCAGGAACGCGGACATGGGCAAGTTGAGATCGCCGGCAACTTCGTCAGGTTAAGCGACAACGAGGTCGGATTCGAGATCGGCTCCTACGACCGAACACGCGAACTCGTGATCGATCCGGAGATCATCTATTCGACGTATCTGGGTGGAGGCACCACCGACCTGGGGCGGGCAATTGCCGTTGACACCCAGAAGAATGCGTACCTTGTCGGTACAACCGCCTCGCTTCCCTTCCCCGGTGGCGCCATCGGGAGCGCGCTTGATCCAGCGAAGGGGTTCCCGCCGGGTGAGATTACGGGAATCTCCGATGCCTACATTGTCAAGCTGGACCCATCCGGCACTAAGGTTCTATACAGCGCGTACCTAGGGGGCGACGAGATGGGGCAGTTGATCGATACCGCCGACTCGGTACAGGTTGACGCGGCCGGCAATGCCTACTTTGTGGGCCTGGGCACCTTGGGGTTTCCGATTACGAGCGGTTCGATGTCCGACTTGGCCGGCTTCGATGAGGAGTCGTACGTTCTTGCGAAGATCAACCCGGCGGGAAACGGCCTTGTCTTCTCGACGCGCATCATGCAAAACGTCGGCGGTATCTTTTCGCCGAATGTCACCTCCGGGTTTGTGTTCGATATCGCGCTTGACGCTGAGGCGAACACCTATTTCACCGGTGCCCGGCTGGCCGCAATGGGTACGCAGATATGGGTCGGCAAGATCAACTCGACCGGGACAGCTCTACTGGAAGGGATCGTGATCGGACCAGCCGGCGAAGACAGTGGGGGCGTGGGCATCTCCGTCGATACCGAGCGCAATATCTACGTCGCGGGCCGCACGGACCAAGATCTGCCGACCACGCAGTTCGCCTTTCAGGGGTTGCGGAACGGCGGCGCCACCGATGCCTTTGTCGCAAAGTTGAACTCGGATTTCGAGCTATTGTTCCTCACCTACCTCGGCGGGTCACAAGACGACGACGGCCGTTCAGTGGCCACCAACGCCGCCGGCAACGTGTATGTAACGGGATTTACTGGGTTGTCTTCTTTCATTGGGTCGACCAAGGATGGTAGTCGATCCAAGGGAATCACTACCGGCTTCACTCCGTTTCCGACAACGGCCTCAGGATTCGACCAGCAATGCTGCGGTGAAAGCCGCGCGGATGGATACCTGGCCGTGCTGAGCCCTGATGGCTCCCAACTGCTCTATGGAACATTGATCGGCGGCGACGATTTCACTAACGTTGGCGAGGCCGGTAGCGATGTGGCGGTTGACGCAAACGGCTTCGCGCATATCACGGGCACTGCGGCGACGAGCGATTTCCCCGTGACCGCCGACGCGTTTCAGCCGATGTTCGGCGGCGCCATCGATGGGTTCTACATGATCATCGATCCCGCCGCGGCAGGTCTCAAGGCATTGCGCTACTCGTCGTTCCTCGGAGGTGAGTCCACCGATCTGGGCTTCGGTCTCGCTTTGGACACCGCCGCTAACGCTTGCGTGACGGGGATCACCGCCTCGCGGGAGTTTCCGACCACCCCGGATAGCCTGCAACCGACCTCGGTGGACATGAGCAGTGAAGTTTTCTTCGATGCTTTCGTGACGAAAATCGGCCAACCCTGTCTCATTACGTCAGCCGATCCGCTCAACATCAACTTCGGTGTTGTACCGCCCTTGGTGCGTTCCGTGGCGATACCGGTCCGTCTCACTTTGGCGGAACCTGTCACCGACTTCCAGGCGGTGCTCAGCGATCAACTAAATTTCGAGGTAGCGACAACGCCCCGCTTTGTTTCTGACAGAGAAGTCGAGTTTGACGTTTTCTTTCTGCCGCGGCAAGAGGGTACCTTTAACGCCACCCTCGAACTGTTCGCAACAACGGAACAGTCGCGAACCGAGTGCCACCAGACCATCACGCTGCGAGGTCAAACGCTGACGATCGGCGCCGACCCAAGCCGCATTGATTTCACCCCACAAGAGATCTCGTGCGGGCAATCCTCCGGGCCACGCGTCCTCTCGGTGTTTAACGAAACCGAGTCGAGGCTTGTGCTCAACGTCGCCTGGCGCGATCGCTCCGCGCTCTCTGTGGAACCCAATGGAATCGTCGCACTCGGTCCCGCGGGTTCAGGAACCGATGTGGCACGGTTCGATGTGACCTATCTAGAACCGAGTGAGGTACCGTTCAACGACATCATCACGTTCACGGCTGATGGAACATTGGTCCTCGAAGTTCCCGTCACTGCTCCGGCCTGCGGCGCATTGTTGACGATTGATCCGCTGGTGTTGGCCTTCGGGAGTGTTCCCGTGGATGGGGCAGTCACCCTTCCCGTCACCATCTCAACGGCCCGACCGACCGCCCTGCCCGTGACGGTCGAGGTCCCTGAAGGTCAGCCCTTCAGCGTCTCGCAGTCATCGTTTGACGTCTCATCATCAGCACCCGTTGTGATCGACGTCACCTTCCAACCCGGCGCAGTGGGGTTCTTCGACACCGCGCTCGGATTCAATGCCGAAGGCGGAGCGGTCGAGTTGCCCGTCAGCGGCCTGGCATCCTTCGGCTCCATTCAGATCACGGGGGTTGAAGTCAGCGTGGATCCAACGCCTGACCCGGCTCCAACCGTAGGAGTGCAGTTCAATGGCGCTCCCACGGAGAACCTACGCGGACGCTTGGAATTCGATTTCGCCCCGGATAATCTCGACTTTCCACCCGATCCGCTGCTGGCCTTCCTTGACACTGGAACGAACAGCGTCGACTTCCGCCTTCCGGTAGGTTCGACTCAGGCCGAATTTCTCGTCAACGGTACGCCCATGCAAACGGCCTACCAACCTGGGACGTTGGCCGGCACAATCACTTTCCGGTTGAGCCAGCTAACCACCGAAGACGGCGGGGAGCCTGTCGATTTCGGCGGTGCGAGCGTCGCGTCGACGCGTGTCGAGCCGGCCGCCCCGGTGATTCAGGAAACGACCTGTAGCCGCAGTGGCACCACGCTCACGATCGTGGCCCGGGGGCTATCGACGACACGTGAAATCACCGGGGTGAACCTGAATCTGACCGCTGCTTCCGGCGCGAACTTGACCTTCACGCCCCCAAGCGCGGACTTCGCCAACGCCGCGATCTCAGAGTGGTACGGAAGCGAGGCTTCAACCGCATCAGGGAGTACAATCGCGCTAACGGTGCCGCTGCAGATACAGGGCGCGTTCAATGCCCTGGGGCAAGCGACCATCTCATTCTCGAACTCAGAGGGAACATCCAACACCGGACAGGTTTCCGTGAGCGCCTGCCAGTGATGAGGACGGCCCTAGCCTGAGGACAACCGAGAGTGCCGCAAATGCTGATGTAGAAAGTCTTCAAGTTCAGCGGTGATCTTCTCGCGGTCGAACCCACGTTCTACATAGCGACGCCCATTCTCGCCCATAGCTTTGCGTCGTTCCGGGTCGGCCGCCAATTCGCGAATCGCGAACTCGAGTTCCTGGGCGTCCTCGGGCGGGACCACGACTCCTCCACCTGATTCCTCCACAAGACGGGCGGGCTCGCCTCGACCCGCTAGCAAGACCGGCCGTGACGACGCCATGATTTCGAATATTTTGGACGGTCGAACACCTTCAAATACCTTGCGGTCCGCCAGCGGAACGATCCCCACGTCGATCGCCGATAGGATACTCGGAACTCGCCCGTGCGGCTCGGGAGCGTAGAACAACACGTTCCCCAAATCCAGTTGTTTGGCCCGTGCCTGGAGGCTCTCTTTCTCAGGGCCATCCCCGAACAGCGCAATCTGAATACGCGGCCGGTCCCGCAAGAGCTGGGCGGCGAGAATAACCTGTTCCAACGCCTGCGCATGGCCGTGTAGCCCGACATAGCCCACGATGAAGCTCTGCTCTGACCAGCCCAGTGCCCTGCGCGCAGCCGCACGCGATGGGGCACGTTTCCACAGATTCAGGTCAACCCCGTTGGGATAGAGATGTACGGTTTTCTTCGGGAAGCGCGCCGCGATGTCATCAACAATACCGTTCGACTGTCCCGTAATCAGTGCGGCCTGGCGATAACACCACTCCTCCAGGCGGACGGAAGCGCGTTCCAGCAGACCCGGCTGTAGCACGCCGAGACCGATGACCGAGGCCGGCCACAAGTCCGACACGTTCATCACAAACTGGGCTTTTAGCTTCCGCGCTAGGTAAGCGCCCGCCGGCGCCAGGAATAGCGGGGGCGACTCCGTGATGACGTAATCAGCCTGGCTCAGCAGGCCGGGGCCTCGCAGCGAGGCATGCAGCGCGAATGAGCAGTAGTGAGCAACTCTGCGTACAGGGGTCTTTCGCCCGGGCACGTAGAGACTGAGCCGCTTCGTCGGCACGCCGTCGAGTACCTCACGGACAACGGAGGCGGTCCGGTATGCGGGAAAGACGCGGTTCCCAGGATAGTTGGGCAGCGCCGTCAGAACCTCGATCGAGTGGCCGCGGTCGGTCAAACGCCGCGCCAAGTCCGATAGCCGATTCTGTGGAGCCCCGAGCTCCGGCGGATAGTACTGGCTGAGGATCGCTATGCGCATTTCGTGTGCGACGACACGCTCAAGGCGACGAACACTTCTCCAATGAACTCAACGGTGTACGCGCCGTCCTCCCTTGCGAGTGCCCCTCCCTGAGCTTGCATGAACTCATGTCCTGCTACTAGATTCGGCAATGCGCCAAGCCACGCTTCTCCAGGTAGCGCTGGTGATACTCTTCAGCACGATAGAACGTTGACGCCGGTGTGACTTCGGTGACGATCGGGCTGGGAAAACGCCCGGACTGTCCGAGCGCATCCTTGGATTCTTGTGCCGCCGCTTCCTGCTCGGCGCTATGAACGAAGATCGCCGAGCGGTACTGTGTTCCCATATCCGGCCCCTGTCGATTCAGCGTCGTCGGATCGTGCGACTGCCAGAAAACTTCGAGGATACGCTTGTAGCTAATCTCTGCTGGATCGAACTCAACCTCGACGACTTCAGCATGGCCTGTTTGCCCCGTGCACACATCCTGGTACGAGGGATTGTCGAGTGTGCCCCCCGCGTACCCGACCGCGGTGGCGGTTACGCCCTGCAATTCCCGGAAGCTTGCCTCGACGCCCCAGAAGCAACCAGCCCCGAAAGTGGCCTTTTCACGAGCCGAATTCCCGTTCGTTTCGGACGACATGTTTGCACTCCTCGGCGAATGCGCCTCGTTCTATCGTAACGGCTGTTGAATCGTAGCAGAGTTTGCCCGCCGGCCTGCCACGGTCGCGCTGACGGCCCGCAGTTGCGCGACCTTGGCGTCAACGCCAAGACAGAAATTCGCGTGATGCATGACGATATCTTTGGGAATCCGCATCTGCTCACCTGGTTCCCAGTTACCTCTCGAATTGAGGCCCTTCAAGAAGAACCGCCGCGGCAGATATCTCCATCGAAGTCCGAATTCGTTGCGAAACAGGAGGAGCACATGAGCAATTCGATAGGCCGGAACCCCATGCTCCGCGAGCCCGCATAAGTGGTACTGAGCCCAGTGATTGAACGGCAATGATCGAAAGGGGCGAGGGAACCGGCGGAACATGAGATGGTTGAGAGCATCCTGATCGTTCCAGTCAGTCCGTTCCCTGAGTGCGTCCTGAACGGCGGTCCACAACAGCCGCGTGCGCGCATTCGCTCGACAGATGAAGAAACCCGCATTAATCTCACCGTTCGCCTGATTCTGCTGGAAAGCGATGTCTCGATCCTTGATCGATTCTCTCAAGAGCTGCTCGGTCGGGCCGAAAAACTGGATGTCAACGTCGGAGATGATAAAGACATCACCCCAGTTCTCCTCGATGGCTCCCAGCGTCAGATCCACCTTGCGCATCGTCGTTCTATTGAATTCTCCCGTGCCATAGCGGTGGTGCTCAGGCGAACCGACCTGCTCTTCCCGCGAGAGCCGCACGTCATAGTCGTCCTGAAGCGTGGGCAAGAACCATTCCCTTGCCAGAACGCCATGAGTCGGCGTGTAGAGTCCGTATAACCTCAAGATCGTCGTTGTCCATGGGCCTCGCCCAAGGGTCAATTGTAACGCCGGGACGGACGCAACCCTATCGAAGTGGCGGCATCCACGCTAGAATCTAGGCCATGCTCACAAGAAGGAACTTTGTCGGCGCTCTGGCCGGCACGGCCGCGGCATCGGGGGCCACCAAGCAGCCCAACGTTCTATCCATCTCGGTAGACGACATGAATGACTGGGTAGGCTGTCTAGGCGGGTATCCCGGCGTTCAGACCCCCAACATCGACGCGCTGGCGCGGAGAGGCGTCCTCTTTCGGGACGCACACTGTTCCTCCCCAGTCTGCAATCCTTCCCGGACAGCCCTAATGACCGGCAAGCGTCCGTCGACCACCGGTGTCTATCGCAACGATCAGTACTGGCGGCCGGCGCATCCCGACATCCAGACACTGCCGATGTTCTTCCGCGACAACGGCTATCACGTCGCCGGTGCCGGTAAGATCTTTCACCACGTGGCAGGGTTCAATCCGCCGGATCAGTGGGATGAGTTCAACATCCAGGATTTCGATGATCCGTGGTATCGCCGCCTGTCGTACTATCCCTGGGTCAACAAGATTCCCAACCCGCCCGGGCATCCGTTCAATGGTATGGCGGGGGACAACTTCGCCGGTGAGTTCGACTGGGGTGTACTGCCGAATCGTCCGGAGCGAACCTATGGCGACATGTCGGCGGTCCGCTACGGGCAGGACTTTCTCAAGAAAGAGCACGACAAACCGTTCTTCTTGGCGGTGGGGCTCTGGCATCCGCACATCCCACTCTTCGCGCCACAGAACTACTTTGACCAGTATCCGAAGGACAAGGTGCGCGTGCCCGAAGTACCCGGTAACGATCTCGATGACATCCCGCCGATCCCGCAGAAGTGGGCTGCCGTGCGCCGTGCCGAACACGAGCGTATTGTGCCCGAGGGTAGATGGAACGACGGCGTACAGGCCTATCTCGCCAGCATCAGCTTCGCGGACGCGATGGTCGGATATGTACTCGACGCGCTTGAGCAGAGCGATTATGCGGACAATACGATCGTTGTATTCTGGAGCGACCACGGCTGGCATCTTGGCGAAAAACGCCATTGGCACAAGAGTACGCTCTGGCAGCGGTCCACTCACGTTCCCATGATTTGGGCCGGCCCTGGCGTGGGGCAAACCGGCCAGGACCGAACGCAGCCCGTCGAGCTACTCGACATCTACCCGACATTGGCGGACCTTTGCAATCTGCCGAAGGCCAATGATCTCGAGGGTGCAAGTCTGGCTCCGCAACTTCGTGACGCCGAGGCCAAGCGGCGACCGGCCGTGACGACGTATCTGCCGGACAACCACGCGGTCGTCACCGAGAACTGGCGTTACATCCGCTACGCCGATGGGACGGATGAGTTGTACGACCGTGTGAAGGATCCGAATGAGTGGGACAACATTACCGGTGAATCCCGGTACAGCTCACTCAAGAAGCGACTCGCCTACTGGATGCCGGAGAAGAGTGCTCCCCATGTGCCGGGGCGCAATGCGTATGATTTCGACTTCGACTCGTATACGTGGACGCGCAAGTAGGCAGGTCAGATGATGGGCCGACTAAGTGATGTATACTCTTAGTATGCGGCGTATACAGATATATATCGACGAAGAGATGGACGAAGTCCTTCAGGCTGAAGCCGCCAGTCGCGGACAATCAAAGGCTGCGCTCATTCGGGAATGCGTCTCGTCCCGCTATGGCCGACGCCAACCCCGGGACGGCGACCCCCTCACCGCCCTAATCGGAAGTGTTGATGTCGAGCCCGCTGACGTTGACGATGTCGTGTACGGGCGATGAGGTTCGTCGATACGAGCTACTGGGTCGGGCTTCTGCTCCCTCGAGATCAGCATCACAGTCAAGCGAAGGCTATCTGGATCGACGATCCCGGCCCCTTGATCGCCACGAATCACGTCGTGGGCGAAACTTGGACGTTTCTCCGTCGCCGCTCAGGACATCAAGCGGCGGTCGCGTTCCTGGACGCCGTTAATCAATCAGATTCAGTCGCCGTCACACATGTCGAGCCGTCCATCGAAGATGAGGCCCAACGCTGGCTGCGCCGGCACGCTGAGCGTGAGTATTCCTTCGTCGACGCTGTGAGCTTCGCTGTAATGCGTCGGCGACGCCTAACGGAGGTGCTTGCGTTCGACGGCGACTTCGCCGCAGCAGGCTTTACTGAGGTTCGGCTGCCCTAATCGACGTCCTCGCCGCACATCGTATTCCCGTTCCAGAAAGGTAGGCCAATCATTCGGGGATTCCCCGATACGCACCGTAGGGGGGCTTCCGGCAATTCTCATCTCCGCGGGGTGATTTGAATGGCCCGACAGGGTGGAATTGCGCATTCGGTAGGGGCTTGGCCCGATTGTTTGGTACGCCAATCTGCCCCACAATAGACCCAGTGTCGCTCGACGCGGCGGTCGAACTATGGGTACCGCACTCTGGATTTCTTTTCTCTTCCTGACGGCTGTGGGTGCATCCCTCACAGCGCTCTTCCTGTGGCAAAAGTGGTTCGCTAAGCTCGTGGATGAACATGCTTCGCTTGTTAAGTCGCACCGAGCTCTTGAGGCGGAACGGGCGTGGTTCGAGGAAGGTCGCCGATTCGTACGCAAACGGCCGCAGCAAGCCTTCCTCTGTTTGGGAGAAACCAGGATTGAGCAGCGGCGCTCGTTCCGCCATGACGCGGGTGTCCGTTATCTGGTGATCCACGAGCGTGTCATCTTCCGCAATATTGCCCTTTCAAATTGGCTGGAACAGGAAGCCGTGCTAGAGCCAAGCGACAATGTCGACGAGCTCGCGCAAGCCGTGTCCCTCTTTGCATCAAGCATTCTCGGCTCGCCGGTAGAGCCGGTGAAGCCCTACGTCGACGAGTTGCAGCCGCCCCCCTTCGCTTTGGAAACGGTCTCAGCGCCAGAGCGCGTAGCCCAGACCTAACGCGGCAATCAGGACACTTGCGGCGAGGCCCAGCATGAAGGGGCGGGCGCCGCCCATACGCAGGGTCCGGAACTCCGTCATGAGTCCGACGCCGGCAATGGCCGCTGTGATGACCCATTGTCCGGCGGTACCGAGCACCTCCGCAAGATCCAAGGTTCGGTCCCCTGCCCCAAATACAAAGCGTTCCGTCATGTGCAGTGTGATCTCGGGAAAGAAACCCATCGTCCGCAGGAACGCCATCCCGACGAAGAACAGCACAAACGTTGGGACGAGCTGGCGGTAGTTCACGTTCGGCGCAACGAAGACGGCCTTCTTGCGGCGGTTGTGGGCATAGATCGCTCCGATGACGAACACCACGGGCCCTAGCAGCGAGATGCGGGTTAGCTTAACGATCGTCGCGATCTCGCCGGCGGTTTCGCCATCCAAGTGATGCGCGAACCCAGCCGCGATTACCTGCGGCGTGGCATGGATCGCCAGGCCGCACCATTCGCCGTACACCTCAGCCGGAAGTGCGAGTAAGGCCCCCGCGAACGGAAACACGAACATTGCCAGTGCGCCAAGCAGGTTGACGGCGGTAATTGAGATAACGATGTCCTTCTCTTTCGACTCGACAACGGGAGCCGTCGCTACGATCGCCGAGGTGCCGCAGATCGCCGTCCCAATTCCGAGCAAGAGCCCCTGCTCGGGGTCCACTTTGAAAATGTGAGATAGATATCGCGTGAGCAGGATGATGACGACGATCAGAACGACGGCGCCAAACAAGACGCGAAAGCCAACTCGGACGAGGTCGTAGAAGTCGAGATCAGCTCCGAGCAGCACAATCCCGACCGGCAACAGCTTCTTGATGACAACATCAATGCCGGGCTTGAGCCGGATTGCGGCAGGAATGGCATTGCGAAGCGCAAGCCCCAGAAGCAGCGCCAGCAGAACAGCACTCAGCGGGTGGGTGCCATTCAGCGTAAACGGCGCAAACGGAAGTGCGTACAGATAGAACGCAAGCCAGGTGAGAAATACGCAGGCACAGACACCCCACCAACTGGGATCGGCCGGCACGAACAGCTTCTTACGGAAGCGGTCTTCAAACTTCTTTTCCTTCTTGCTGAGATTCAAGTTGCCGGGTCCTTCAAACTAGAGCAGACTGCCCACCGGATCGTCGTCACGGCGGAAGTATTCCTCGACGCTGAAGTAGCGTGTACCTGTATCACAGAGGATCGTGACGACGGTGTCTCCCGGCGAAAGCTTCTCAGCAACGCGTTGCGCGGCCAACACGTTCGCTCCGGACGAGATTCCGACCAGGAGCGATTCCTTGCTCGCCAGCATCTCGGTCATCTCGAACGCCTCTCTATCCTCGATGGTGACCACATCATCGAGGATGTCGCGGTTCAAGATACTCGGGATAAACCCCGCACCGATGCCCTCAATCGCGTGGGGAGAGGCCGGCCTGCCGCTCAGCACCGCGGAGACAGCCGGCTCCACCGCGATCACCTTGACGTTCGGGATCGCGGCCTTCAATACTTCTCCGGCGCCCGTGATCGTGCCCCCTGTACCGACGCCCGCTACGAAAGCCGTGACCTCACCACCGGTCGCTTCGAGAATTTCCGGACCGGTGGTCTTACGATGCATGTCGACGTTGGCTGGATTCTCAAACTGCTTGAGCTGGATGCAGCCCGAATTCTGCTCCACGATTTCGTACGCCCTCCGCACCGCGCCCGTCATGTCATCATCACCTGGGGTCAGAACAACCTGCGCACCGTAACGTTTGACGAGAGAGCGGCGCTCGAAACTCATCGTCTCGGGCATCGTGAGGATCAAGTTGTAATCGAACTTGGCGCACAACATCGCCAGGCCGATGCCGGTGTTCCCGCTGGTCGCCTCGACAATCGTCATCCCCGGCTTGAGGCGTCCCGTCGACTCCGCGTCGCGGATCATGTTCAGCGCCGGCCGATCCTTGACGCTGCCGCTCGGGTTCAAGTATTCGAGCTTCCCGATGATCGTTGCGCCACCGGGTGGCGATAGGACGCCCAGGCGAACCATCGGTGTCCGCCCGATGAGGTCAGCAACTTGGTCGTAGATCTGTTTCGGCATGTGGTTGTGTTCGATCAGCATCGCATATGACGCACCGAGGCGGCGGGGTCGGTCACCGGCGGATGCGTTACAATCTCTCGCGATGAAACGTTACGTCTTTCTCCTAGCCTGCTTCACTCTCGTTCCGCTGTTCGGCGCCGAGATCCCTGATGTCGATCAGCGCAAAGCGCTCATCCGGCACACCGACATGAAGTACTCGATGCCGCGGTACGACTCGCTGGCCGCCTGGAAAAAACGCGCCGCCCATCTACGGAAACAGGTGAAGTTCGCATCCGGGGTTCTGCCGATGCCCGACAAGACGCCGCTCAACCCACAGGTCTTCGGTAGGACCGACTACGACGGCTATTCCATCGAGAAAGTACTGCTAGAAACGTGGCCCGGATTCTTCCTCGGCGGAAACCTCTACCGACCGACCGGTAAGACCGGTCCCTTTCCGGGTATTGTTTCACCGCACGGGCACTGGGGTTCCGGCCGCTTCGAGAATTCAGAGAGAGGTTCAGTGCCGGCTCGCGGCATTAGCCTCGCCAAGCAAGGGTATGTCGTCCTCACCTACGACATGATCGGCTACAACGACACCGCGCAGCTTCCACACGGCTTCGAGGGCCCGCGTGAACAGCTCTGGAGCCTCGGGATGCTCGGACTACAGACATGGAACAGCATCCGCGCGGTGGATTTCCTGCTCTCGCTCTCCGATGTCGATCCGCAACGGATCGGCGCGACCGGAGCGTCCGGCGGCGGTACGCAGACGTTCATTCTGACTGCCATCGATGACCGAATTCGGTTCTCCGCGCCCGTCAACATGATCTCGGGGATCATGCAGGGCGGTTCCGTGTGTGAGAACGCGCCCAACCTGCGCATCGATACCTACAACGTCGAAATCGGTGCGCTGATGGCGCCACGCCCGATGCTGATGGTCTCGGCGAGTGGCGACTGGACGCGCAATACTCCGACCGACGAATACCCCGCCATCCGGAGCATCTACCAGTTGTACGATGCGGAGTCGCAGCTCGAACAAGTCCAAATCGATGCGCCGCACAACTACAATCAGCAAAGTCGCGAAGAGGTCTACAAGTTCTTCGCCAACAGGGCCTTCGCTACTCCGCCGGACGATCTCAACGATTACGGACTCAGCATCCGCGGATTGCAGAGCTTGGTCAGCCTTTGGAATCGGAAACTGCCACCCCATGCGGTCGACCAAGCCGGGTTGATCGACTCATGGATCGAAGAGGCCGAACGCCAGACCGAGGAGTTGAGACCAACCGACAGCACAACGCTCGCGTCGGCCCAAGGGGCTTTTCGTGAACGCCTAGGACTGGCGCTCATGGCTGAGATGCCCGCCGCGGATGATCTCCTCATCGAGGAGACCGAGCCGCTTGCCAATGGCAAGATGCTGCTACTGGGCCGTGACGGAAAAGGCGATCGTGTCCCGGCCTTGCTCTTGAAGCCTCGGCTGCCAAAGGCCGCCGTTGCTCCGACTCTGATCGTTCACCCCGAGGGGCTCGCCTGGGTCCTGAGTTCATCGGAGAGCCGCGAAGGGCTTGTGCAAGGCCTGTTGACGCGCGGCGGTATCGTTATGGGCTTGGACGCATTCCAGACCGGGCGCTCGAAGACGACGGTCGAACTCACCGACGGAAGCAATCCCGGTACGCGCTATTTCACAACGTTCAACCGCACCGACGACGCGAATCGGGTCCAAGATATTCTCACGGCGATCGCCGCTCTCAGGCGAGAGACGGGACAGGAGTCCGTCAACTTGGTCGGGATGGGCCAGGCGGGCGTCTGGTCGCTCTTCGCGAGAGCACTAGCGGATTCTCACGTGGCTCTCATCGCGGACCTGGCACAG
>Ga0302123_10001066_pt1 | contig 19878 bp, 14 predicted proteins | sample CB21_321_MG_FD_203109 | JGI IMG/M metagenome (GOLD analysis project Ga0302123, IMG submission 203109) | Marine microbial communities from Western Arctic Ocean, Canada - CB21_32.1 | ecosystem: Environmental > Aquatic > Marine > Oceanic | place: Canada: Western Arctic Ocean | collected 2017-09-28 | reverse complement strand
TCTGCAAGCGACCTGGAGCTGCTCGACGCAGGGGATATGCGTCCGAATCTGTCCGACGTCGCAATGCATGTCGATCTGGCGCGGGTACGGAAAGACTTTCCCCGGCGCTGGGAACATCAGGGCGCGGTCTATCATTGCGCCGTCGATATCCGGCGACGCGAAGTTGTACTGCAGCCGATCAACGGTCAAGCAAAAAAGGCTCCTGATCCGTCTGTGACTGTATTGCCGCGGTTCCGCAGTTTTCGCGTGCGTCATCAGAAAGCCAGCCGGATCACGACGATCCGGGATTGACCGCGTATTTCTTGATTTCGCTTATAGTGTGTTCAAGGCTCACCGGTAGCCGCCCGACTCGGAAGAGGGTTCTTGGGGAGCGTGGGATGCAACCGGACAAATACAGGCTGGAATTGACCCAACCGATATCGCCGGCCTGGAGGACAGCGCTACGTTGCACTACACGGTCAACCCTGGGCTGACATACGGAACGCCTTGGCATAGAAATGCCCCCCCCCCTACTCCGCCAGCCCTTCCGGTGCGAGATCGCCGATGGAAGTCGCAACACCATCGCCATCGGCCGGTGCCGTTACCTCGCTCTCCTCAGTCACAGCCGGGCGAGCGCTGGGCGGCAACGGGGTGTTGAACTCGTAGGCCGGGTCTTCGTTCTGGCGATGCCAGGTCTCACGCATCTCGCGCCAGGCACCAACCAAAGAGCGGGGTGCCGGCATGTCGTCCTTGACTACTTCGTGCAGTTTCCGAAGATTGTAACATGGTACCGCCGCGAACATGTGATGCTCGGTGTGCCAGTTCATTCGCCAGTACAGGAATTCGGAAATCCGGTCGAGCCGAATCGTGCGCACGCAGAGACGGAAATCCGGCACGTTATCGCGGAGTCCGCAATGCATCGGCAAACCAACGAAATACTTGAGCCAGTTCCCGATGAAGATGTGCCCGGATGTCAGTACAGCCAGAATCCACATGTCGGAGGCGATCGCTACGGTGATGGCAACGACATGGATCAGTACGACGAGGCGCATCCACGCAACGGCTTTGGCGCGCTGCTTCGGCTGATCTTCATAGAGCGCGACTAACCACTCCTCGTCGTACCGGTTGAACGCGGTCAGGATCACTTTCTTGAAGTGCGGAATAATTCCGGTCGACTCGGGGCCGCCGGTGATATTGACTGTAAACAACTGCAGCAAGTACAGGATTCGCAGGCTGGGGTGGCGTGGCAGCACGACTTCCCGGTCGCCGTCCGGGTGCAGGGTGTAACGGTGATGGTAGGTGTGGCTCATCGCGTAGTCGTGGAAGTTCCACCAACCCAGCACACTGAAGATACGCAGAAACAGAGCGTTCAGCCATTTGCTGCGAAAGACGGTACCGTGGCCAAGCTCGTGTACTGCAATCCCCTTCATAAAGGTGCCGACAGTACCATGCAAAAAGAGCCCGACGAAGACCAGCGGCCACGCTTCCAAACGAAATGCAAAACAGGTGAACGCGCCCGTACACAGCCACAGGCCGATATGACCGCAGGCCTGGAAAAGGCCGCGCAAGTTATTGCGCTGCACTAGCGTCCGCAACGTTTCCGGATCAAGCGGTGATCGATACCAGTTGATGCGAAGTTTCTTGCGAACTTCAGTAAGTCGTGGATGGCTGGCATTCAACGCGGTTCCTCGGTAGTGACAAGAGGAAATAGACGCGGTCAAATTAGAAAAGGCAAAAGGTCACCGGGTAAAATAATTGGCACGGAGAGAACACAAACGGTAAAAACAGTCCGTGATGGTGCCGCTGGTACGAGCGCTCGGTTGGAGTTCTCGGCTTTATAGGGCTGTCGATTTACTCGGAAGTTACGCCCCAAGGGGGCATTCGCAACGTAGCCCCAGGCTACGATGAGAGTGGCCGTTGCCTCTGGCTCTCTCGCAAGCTCGGGTCAGGCCGAGAAACCGCCGTGCGGCGGGGTTAATCGACAGCCCCCTTTAGCGTGCTCACCGTCGCAGCGCGAATCCCGCGGCACGTCCGTTGAACCACCGCGCACACCAACGACCCGGGTGGCTACCGCGAGTTTTACACCATTACGTATTATGCAGTCGGTAAATGTACACCTCAACTCGTTACGGATAGCCGCGTTACATCCTGTAGAAATGATTCGTTTTCTGAACTACGGTAAACCCAAACCAACCACGAGGAACGGATATGCCTGCCTACGATTATCATTGCGAGGCGAACGACCAGACTATCGAAGTACGCCATAGCATTACCGCGACACTGACGACCTGGAGTGACCTGTGTGAAGCTGCCGGCATCGACCTCGGCAACACCTCGGCGGACGCCGCTGTCAAACGGGCGATCGGCGGCGGCATTCTCAATGTCGCAAAACGCACCGGCGGTCCGGCACAGGCACCGGCACCCGCAGGTGGTCACCAATGCGGTGGCGGTTGCCGGCATTGATCGGGACCCGCAAATGAAGAAACGACTTGCCGTCGGCTGTCGGGGTGTCCGCAATAAGAGCTGTACCGTGGTATAGCCTTTGACTCGACTTTGTCTATACGGCCGCGTACTATTCATGAGGCAAAACAAAGCCCCGACCACGAGGATGAAGATGAACGTTCATACGGTTGCAACAGACAAGGCGCCGGCAGCGATCGGCCCCTACTCACAGGCGATAGTCGCCGGTGATACGATCTACGTGTCGGGACAGATCCCGCTGGATCCGCAAACAGGAGAGCTGGTAAGCCAAGATGTCGCGGTTCAGATCGAGCAGACGCTGAAGAACATGGCAGCAGTGCTCAATGCAGCAGGGAGCGCTATGGACTGCGTCGTGAAGGTCGAGATATTTCTCAAGGACATGACGGACTTCCCAATCCTAAACGAAATCTACGGTAAACACTTTGCTGGATCGACCCCACCCGCCCGCCAGGCAATCGAGGCAGCACGACTGCCGAAGGATGTGCTGGTAGAAATTTCGTGCGTAGCGGTGAAGTGCGAAGCGTGAAGTGCGAAGCGTGAAGTGCGAAGCGTGAAGCGTGAAGTGCGAAGCGTGAAGTGCGAAGCGTGAAGTGCGAAGCGTGAAGCGTGAAGCGCGAAGCGTGAAGTGCAAAGCGTGAAGTGCAAAGCGCGAAGCGAGACGCTTTAGTTCCGAAAGCTCTTCTTCTGCTCGGCAGTCGCCCACTGCCTGAAGAATCGCAGCAGCTTCGGACGCACTTTCTCACCGTAGGTGCTCATTGCGTCGGTATGCTGCCCGCCCCTGATCGTCCACATCTGCTTGGGCTCCTCCGCCTTGTCAAACAGCGCTTTGCCGTGACGATAAGGAACGACGCGATCAGCAGTCCCGTGGATGACGATGAGCGGCACGCCGAGACGGTCAACGACGTCAATCGGGCTGTAAGAATCATCGACGACCGCCGTGCTCAATAGTCTGGCACTATTGCCCGAAGACGCAGCAACATGGTCGCCCGCGATCGTCTCGTAGGAAGCAAATGGTGAATCTGCGACGACACCAAGTATGCCCCTGAACCGCTCGCGGCCAACTACAGAAATCGCATTGGCCGCGCCCAGACTTTGCCCAAGGATGATGATCTTGTGGGGATCCAGATCCTCACGGGCCTGGACATAGGTAATCGCCGCGATGCAATCCTCGTAAACGCCCTTCCGACTCGGCGTGCCGTCTGATTTTCCGTACCCGCGATAATCGAACACAAACAGATTAAATCCCTCGTCAGCGATCCATGAAACAGCCCGGTAATGTGATGTCATGTTCTGGGCGTTCCCGTGAAAATGGATGACGGTACCGCGCGACTCGTAGGTTGCAGGTATGAACCAGCCAGTGAGGCTGGTGCCATCGCGACTCAGGAAGGTTACGTCTTCGTAGTCCAGGTCGTCTTTATCGGGGGTCGTGTAAACCCGGCTATTCGGGTAGTAGAATGATTTGTCGACAGTGCCACAACCTGCTGCAAGGGCCAGGGTGGCCAAAAGTGTTAGTAGACGCACGAATCCGCTCCTTTGGGTTTCCTTACTATAAATTGCCTGACCGAAAACACCTGCGATCGAAATTGCGAATGGGCTATCCTCGCTGTCACACCGCAACTATATACCGCGCGAGTGTGACAAGTCTTAGCCTGGACCGAATGAATAGATCGCCGCTATTCCATCTTTTGTCACATCTCCCGCTCCAGCGCCCTGTTCCCGCGCACCTTCCCGTGCTATATTAATTGACTAATCCTAACTGCTGTCTGGACTGTATATCCAACGATTTCTCAGAGATGTCCAATGACCCTCGACGAACTGAAAAACTGCGCCACGAATGCAGCCGATCGTATCGAGCATCTCAGGGGGTTCCTTTGACATCGCCAACAAGCGGGAACGAGCAGGCGAGCTCGAAGTTCAGATGTCGGATCCGACGTTCTGGAACGACAAGGAAACTGCTCGGATAGTAGTCGGCAAAGTCAGCGCCTGCAAATCCATCATCGAGCCCTTCGGAAAAGTCGCTGACGATATAGAGAATTTCGAGGTCTTGGCAGAACTTGCGGCCGAAGAAGGCGTCGAGTCAGACATGATCGCCGAAGCCGACGGCGAGTGGGAGCGCATCCAGAAAGCGCTGGATCGCCTCGAGCTCGTGAGTTTCCTCGGCAATGAATTCGACAAGAACAATGCGATCATCGGCTTCAACTCCGGCGCCGGCGGCACAGAATCGTGCGACTGGTGCAACATGATGTACCGCATGTACACGCGCTGGATCGAGCGGCGCGGATTCACCGCAGAAATTCTGGATCTGCAGAAAGATGAAGTGGCAGGCATCAAGAGTGCGACGATTATGGTGACAGGCGAATATGCATACGGCTACCTGCAGGCGGAGCGCGGCGTCCACCGGCTCGTGCGCATTTCGCCATTCGATAGCAACAAGCGCCGCCACACATCCTTCGCAGCGCTCGAAGTGACCCCTGAAATCGACGACGATGTTGAAGTCGACATTGACGACAAGGACCTGCGCATCGATTACTACCGCAGCAGTGGCGCCGGCGGCCAGCACGTGAACGTCACGGACAGCGCCGTACGAATTACGCATAACCCGACCGGAATTGTCGTGACCTGCCAGAATGAGCGGTCGCAACACAAAAACAAATCTACCGCGATGAAGGTCCTGCGATCGAAGCTGTACGAACTACAGCGCCTCGCACTCCAGGCGCAGCAGCGCAATGCGAGCGGACCGAAAGAAGACAACGCCTGGGGCAGCCAGATCCGCTCCTACGTCTTGCACCCGTACCAGATGGTAAAGGACCTGCGCACAGAACAGGAAACGAGCAACACCAGCGCTGTGCTTGATGGGGACCTCGACCAATTCATCGAGGCATGGCTGAGGAGCAATCGTAGCAATGAGCGACAATAAATCCGAGTTACTGAAAAAGATCGGCAGCGAGACTTGGTTTCTGCGGCGCCACAAGCTGCTCCTGGTTATCGTGGCGACTCTCGCCGTCTTCATCGCCCCCGCCCTCATCCTGGGGCTGGTAGACATCAACTTTCCTGTACGCGAACGCACCGCACTGGTTGTGATGCTAGTACCGGCCGCGGTAGCTGTCTTGTTTCTCCTGGCGAGCCTCGTGCGGTTCGCCACGCGGCTACCCGGCGCCCGGGATGTCGCGTTGAAAGTGGAGGGATCACAGCCTGAACTGATGGACTCTTTGATCTGTGCAGTTGAACTCCTGCGCGACAAACCCGCTGCCAGCCTCTCGGGGATTCAGCAGGCCCTGGTGGTGAGCGTCGAGGACCGGCTGAAAAACAAGAACCTGCGACCACTGGTTGCCGGCACCGCGATCGGTACCGGTTCAATTGTGGTGCTGGTCGCGGTCGGCGGCGCACTCATGTATCTACTCGCCGGACTACCATTGGCCGAGAAGGCATCGGCGCGCGTCGGCGACATGGTGACCGGCAACTTCACCGGTCTTACGATCACCCCGGGCGATATCGAGATCGCAATCGGCGAAACGATGATTATCGAAGTCGCGATCGAACGCGGCCCGAAGGAGGCGAAAATCATCTTCGAGTTTGCCGATGGCCCGGCAGTCTATGAGATGTACGAGAAAAGCGAAGGCGTTCGGTACTTCGAACTGTTCGCGATCGACGCTCCTTTTACTTATCGTGTCGTCACGCCGTGGTTAGAGAGTCCTGTGCATGCCGTGACAACGTTCCAGAACCCGGCGATCATTGCGACCACGATCAAGGTGGAACCACCGGCGTACACAGGGATCGAGGCCCAGCTTTTCGACGAACTCAAAGACGTCGCGGTACCGGAGGGAACGAAGGTGAGTCTGGAATTCACCGCCAACATGCCGTCTGCCGTGACGCTCGACTGGGAGGAGCGTCCAGACACCATCTTGTCGTCGAACGTGGATGATGTCTACAGCACTATCGTCACTGCGACGCAAAGCGACTCCTACACGTATGCACTCGAAGACAAGGCCGGCCACGCGATCAAGCATCCAAAGATGTACCAACTGGAAGTCGTCGAGGATTTTCCGCCGTTGATCGAACCGATTACGCCGGAGGAAGACGCCACGTACAAGCCGGATGCAGACGTCGCGTTTTCCTGCAAAGTCACAGACGAATACGGTATCGCGGCGGCGATGCTTCACTACTCGATCAGTGGCCGCGATTGGGCGCACGTGATGCTGTACGAGAACGATAGCGAATCGATCGAGAAAACGAAAACACTGGTCCACGCCATGGCACTGGCAAAGTTCGACATCTACGAAGGCGACGTTATTTCATACTACTACGAGGCCGCGGACAACGAAGTAAAGGAAGGCCCGGATGGCACCATCTCGAGCGGCTATGCATTCGCGGATTTCGGTGACGCCAACGGTGCAGCGCAAACCGGCGCAAACGTCGCGTCGACCGATGTTCGTTTCATCGAGGTGCGGCCCGAGCCGCCGGCCCCGGGAGACGCCCCGGGGGGAGAAGGGGAATGCCCCGCCGTGAGCCTGAGTGTAGCCAACTTGATCACCGAGCAGAAGTACCTGATCCAGCAGACCGTGCATGCGCAGCGTCTGCCGCTGCCCTCCGAACAGGGCAAGGAACTCTTGTCCAGCTTAGCGACAGCGGCGGACGAGCTGCATGACGCGACCGAGAAGGTACTGCTGGACGCCAAGAAAGACGCGGGCGACATTCATCTGGGCGTCCTCGAAAACCTGTTCGGCGATGCGCTGGTCCATATGAAATCTACGCATACCGAATTATTTGAATCACGCCCGGGCCCTGCCCTTTCGCCCGAGCAGAAGGCACTTAAGAAACTCGTCGAGATCGAGATCGAGATCGCGGCGACCCCAAAAAATACACAACCAAGCGAGTCAGAGAGTTCAGAACAGTCCGAGGCCGCCGAACAGGAAGAGCAGGAGGAACGCGAGGCGGACCTGGACAAGATCAAGGAAGCCCTTGAGCGGCTCAATGATCTCATCGGTCGTCAGGAGAACCTCAACGACAAATTTGCGATGCGCGCACGCAGCATTATGAGCCCTGCCGCCCGAGGATTCATGCGCGGCACCCAGGGCAAGGTCCAGGAAGACGCGGACGAACTGAAAGAGGAACTCGCACCAATCGGACGCGCCGTCGACGCCGTCAAGGAGCTGTCGAAAGCCTCGCGAACGATGACCTACTGGCAGAAACATATCACAATGGCACGCGACCCGGAAGTCACAGCCAGCGGCGATCAGACGTTGGCATTCCTGCAACGTGCCAAAGACTTGCTCGAGTCAGTCCAGGACGAGCTCAGCGGCGACGAAGTCGAAAAATTGAACGAAGACCTGCAGGCTCTGCGCAAGGAACAAAAAGAGCTGCGCAAAGAAACGCAAAAGCCGGCATCCGAAGACAAGGCAGAGCGTCGCGAAATGGCAGGCAACCAGAAACAGATCCGTGAAAAGTTCGAAGAACTGATGGGGAACATATCCCAGTGCTCCGGAAAAATGGAGGCGGAGAATCCGGAAGCATCCGAAAGTCTCTCGAAATGCCGTAACGCGGGCAACAACGCGGGCACCAGCGGTGCGATGAAGCGGGCCGAGAACGGTCTCAAATACGGCCGCAACGAAAAAGCATCGGGATTTCAGGGCGAGGCAGAAAAGGCGCTGGCGGAAATGTCGCAGCATATGCAGGACGCCATGAATTCACGCCCCGGACTGAGCAACGAACAACTCACTCGGATGCTCGGCGAAACCCTGCAGGACATCGAGAAAGCGCGAGCCGCAACCGATGACGAGGAAACGACCGAGGAATCGGAGCAGGAACTGCTCGGCGAATTTGCCGAGGACCTGGAGGCTATCGCAGACGAGATGCAGGATCCGCAGATGTCCGAGCTTTCAATGCAGATGCACGGCTGGAATATCAGCGGCTCCAGCGACGGCGATCGCCCGGTCAACGAGGCACTCGCTCTCCTTATTCAGACGGCACAGTTGCTGGAAGCCAAGCTCTTCAAGAACGCCGTCCAGCGACGCCTCGATCTGGCGCAGGTCAACGGACGCGAACCACCGGACGAATACAAGAAACGAGTACAGGAATACTTCATCCGCCTCAGCAACAATCCGTTCTAAACAGCACGCTGGATGCATGGAACCCTCGCGCCTAGTAAAACAAAGCTCGCGCCAGTAGCCGTCCAAGCCTTACCGCGCAATGATGTTGCTCCCCTACAGGGAGAGGTCCGTGGAGACAACCAAACCCAGGGATTCTCCCTGGGCTCAAATGTGTGTCCCCGCTGGGGACAAGCGCTCCCCAACGGGGGGTACATCTCAGCCGGGGGAGAATCCCCCGGGTCATGAACAAACCAATTCCGTTCCCTGAAGGGGAGCAACATAAATCCTTGAGTCAGTGCTATTGAACCGTTATACGGACTTAGAACGCGTCGGTTGCTCCGACAGCAACACTTCTCGGAATTCTCTACGAGGGGCTACTCCGAATCAAAAATCGTCCTACCAAATCCCCGATGTTACCTGACATTGAAACCTTCTCCTTATGACTATCCGCCTTGATCCCCTTATTCCGACGATGGCGTTGCTGGCTGGCCTGTTGTGCTATCTGGCTGCCGTGGGCTTTTTTTACCGGCGGCATATTGCCATCGTATCGCGCCGGTACTGGGCCTTTCTACTGGCGGCGAAAATACTGTCTGCGCTTGGCCTTGTTGTCTTGCTGTTGAACCCGTATTTCGTGCGGCAGATGCCGGACACCACCACCTTCAACGTCGCGATGCTGGTCGATGGCACGGCCAGCATGGATACACGCGACTGCGCGGGCGCGTCGCGACTGGAGACAGTCAAGGAACAACTACTGGGGCCGGACGCGCGATTTCGAAAGGAGGTTCTGGAGAGCCGCGACAACATCAATTCATATCTATTCGCAGGCGACGAGCTGCGACGATTCGATACAAGCATCGATTTCGAGTCGTTGCCCGGCGACTCGGACATCGATGTCGCGCTCCGCAAGTTGATCAGCAACAATGCGGACAGCAATACCGTCGGCGCCGTGCTTCTGGTCTCCGATGGTCTGGACAATCGCGGCTTCAGCCTGATCGAAGGCAGCAAGCCATACGAGGCCCTGGGTATCCCGATTCACTGTATCGGGGTCGGCGACAACCGGCAGAAGAACGACCTGGGCATCACCTGGACGTCCGTTCCTGACACCGCGGAAAAGAGCAAGGCGTTCCAGCTCAAGGCGCTCGTCCAGCGGAATTTCGAAGGCGACTACACGGCGCGTGTCGAAGTGCACGATGGCGTCCGACTCGTCCACGAACAGAAAGTGGAATTTACCGGCACCGTCACTGAGATGCCTGTCGAAATCCAGCACACCGCTTTCGTAGCCGGCTTCGAGCCGCTCAAGATTCGGGTGCTGGCGCTGCCGGAAGAAGTCAACAAACTGAACAATATTGATTTCGCCGGAACGGATGTCACTAACCCGTATGTGTTCGAAGCATTCTATTACAGCGCCAACCTCGACTGGGACTACAAGTACCTGAAGTTTTTCATGGAAGGGGAAGAGCGAATGCGGCTGTCCGCCGTTATACGCGTCGGCGAAGAGTCTTATTACGCCCGCGGTATCAACCGCGACGCGAAAGGCGAAAAATCCGAACCCGAGGCAGAGACCGCACTCGAGGAAGAGTCCGCACGGGAGGAACCTGGCGAGACCGGCGCGGAAGATGTCGCCCCCGCATCCCCTCCCCTGTTGCCGATGCGCATTGATGGGTTTCCGGACCACACGATCATCAATAGCCACAGCTGTTTGATCGTTGACCTCAACAGCCTGTACCTGATGGACGAAGAAGACTTGGAGGTACTGGTCAAGTTCGTCGAGAACCGTGGCGGCGGCATCATTTTCACGGGCATCGCCAAAGAGGTTCCGCAGCCGATTCGTCAACTATTGCCGGTACGCACGATTCCGGACGAGCTGATCAGCATTGAAAAGGCGCGGGTCGCGTTCCGCCATTCAAGTGTTCTGGCCCGCCGCAGCCTCGACAATCTCGAAGAGGTGGCCGATCGCTTGTCGATGCCACCCGACTCCTTCTTCTACAAACTGACTGGCGACCATTTGAAGCCGGGCGCGCTGACCGTCGCAACCGTTGGCGGCTCACCGTACGTCATTGTAGCAGCGCACAACTACGGCGCGGGGAAAGTGGCGTTTGTAAACCTCGACGATACCTGGAAGTGGGTCATGAACCATGACGACGGCGACCGCCATTTCGCTGTATTCTGGGGGCAACTCATATCCTGGATTTCGTCGTCATCAAAGCAGCGCATAACGGTCAAGCCAACCACGACGCGACTCGACCTCGCCAACGAACAGGAATTCTCCGTCGAGGTGCTGGACGTCGATTACATACCGGACAATCATGCCGAGGTGCTCGCCACAATCACTACGCCTGACGGCGACGAAGAAACCATGCGTCTGTTTCCGAATCCGAAAATTGACGGACGCTATATCGGCAAGTTCATTCCGCGTACGATCGGTGAGTATCGATTCCGATTTGAAGCAAAACTCAAAAACGGCGACAAGCTACGTGACAGTTCAGACTACCTCGTCGTAAACCTGAGCCCTGAGGCAGAGCCGCGCCCGATTGCCGAAACCCGCCTGCAGAGCCTGGCACGACTTACGGGCGGCCAGTACTGGAACTATCACGACATTGACGAGATTGATGATCTCCCAATCAATCGCAAAGTCAGTTTCATCGAAGAGAAACAGGCGTGGTTGAAGTATTGGGCGTATCTCGCCGTATTGATCGCCGCTGTCCTCCCCGACTGGATTCTGCGGCGCCGCATCGGGCTGCGCTAAGTCCTGCTGGAGAGCCGGCATTTCCATGCCGGGCGAGGTGGCTTCAGCTGATATCGACAAACGCAGCTTTGCGCGCATCGACCTCTGCCGTGATCTCGTCCAGCATCACCTGTGACACGGCCGAATTCACCTTCAGCACAGCCATCGACTCGCCGGTCCTCGGATCGTTGGGTGCGCGTATATCATCGATATTGATACCGTGCTTCGCCATCACTCCGGTGATCTTCGCGAGCACGCCGGGGCGATCCTGGTAAACGACCAGCACGCTGTACCCTTTCGGGTCGAAATAGAGCTTGTCGAAATCATCGATCCGCGACACCATCGGGTTCGACTCCGCCAGTGTCCCGCGAACACTTACCTTCGAGAATGACGTACCGCTTCCCTCGAACAGGTCGATCGTCATCGAGCGCCCGTACTTTTTCTTGACATCGAAGGGGCGCTTCTCGTAGACGATGCCTTTGTCTTCCAGGTATTCGGCCGCGTCCTTGTAGTCGAAAAGTGCATCGAAGTGCGCGCACATCCCCGATACGATCGGCGCCAGCAGCCAGTTCGAATAATCATCGAGACCGCCGTAATAACTCACTTCCAACCGCCGCGGCGGTGCGTCGACACCGAGATAGCTACGTGCGACCTTGGCGAGATAAAATGCCAGCAGCACATGCTCCTCATCCAGCCCGTCCGGTATTGCCAGATTGACGACGTACGGACTGGAGCCGTGCTCGAGAATTGCTGTCAATTGTTCGGCAGCGCGACGAGCAGCGTTATGACTGGCCTCTCTCGTGCTAGCGCCGAGATGTGGCAACATGATGTCTGCTATGTCCGCAACACTCTTGTCGCCGGCCTCGTCTTTGGGATAAACATCATTGCAGAAAATCAGTTCTTTCTCTTCTTTGATCGCCCGAATGTCATCTTCGTTAACGACACCGGCGCGAGCACAATTGATCAACATCATCCCGGGCTTCGCCAAATCTAATAGTCGTCGGTTGATCATGCCGCGCGTATCATCCGTCTCCGGCAGGTGCAACGTGATGATATCCGATTGCGCGAAAAGGTCTTCGAGCGAACACAACTCGATCTCGAGCTGTTCTGCTTTGCCGGCGGATACGACGGGATCATACGCGAGCAGACGCGGCTCGAACCCGACCAGCCGTCGGGCAACAAGCTGTCCGATATTGCCAAGCCCAACGATGCCGACGGTCTTCCGCGCCAGCTCGCGCCCCATGTAGCCTTTCTTTTCCCACAACCCGGCGCGCGTCGAGGCATCGCCCGGCACCACATGCCGGTACGCCGCGAGTGCCAGGGCGATGACTTCTTCCGCTACAGCGTTGGCGTTGGCACCTGGGGTGTTCATCACATCAATGCCCTGGCGACGGGCATGCTTGATGTCGATGTTGTCGTAGCCGGCGCCGGCACGGACGATCACCTTGAGAATTGGCAACGCGTCAATGACCGCTTCCGTAACCTTTTCGCTACGCACGATCAGACCGGCAGCGTCATCATGGTCACGGACCAGCTCGTCGAGCGGCGTATCCGTGTCCTGGATGACATCGAACCCTTTTTCCCGCAGCAACTCTGCAGCAACCGAGTCGAGTTTTGTCGGTATAAGAATCTTTCGCATCACGTAATATAGGGACGTGCAGCGCAGGCGCAACGTGAAGGAAGAATGGGCAGGTCGATAGGGGCAGACTGGCCAGGGCCACTGGCGGCGATATTACGTGGATATATCGCCAGCCGGGCCAAGATAGCTTGGGCTTTATTGCGATGCGTCTGCGACGTGCGCCTGGAGGGCATCTAAAACGATACTAGGGGTCAGGATGTTGGGAAGGATTACCGGTGCGGCATCGGCGCTGGGGCCGTACAACACATAGACAGGTACACCAGTGCGGCCGTATCCGTTCAGTACCTCCAGCAATTCCGGGTCTTTCTTCGAGAAGTCCGCTATCAGCGGCACCACGCCCAGTTCATGCATTCGATCAAGGGTGGACTCACGTAGCGACGTCTTCTTGTTGACCTGGCATGTGACACACCAGCTCGCGGTGAAATCGATGAAGACGGGAGTGCCCGCCGCCCGCAACTCCTGCAGGCGCTCGGGCGAGAACAGTTCCCAACCGGATGTCGGCTGCAAAAAGGGGATGCCGAGCGCACCGATCACGAGAAATACGGCGCAGAGTCGGGCGATATTGCGGGTGGCAGATTTATTCGTGACGGTGCCCCAGGCACCATACATCCAGGCCGCGACACTCGTGAGAAGCAGGCACGCGAGCATCAATGTCATGCCCATCTGCCCGGCCTCAAGAGTGCCGAACACATAGAGCAGCCAGACGACGGTCGCCATCAGCAGAAACCCCATGAACTGCTTGAACCGGATCATCCAGGCACCGGGCCTGGGCAGGAACTTCAGGAACTCAGGAAAAATGGAAAGCAGCAGGTACGGACAAGCCATGCCGAGAGCCAGTGCTGTAAAGATCAACAGCCCGATCTGCGGCGGCATTGTCGTGGCAGCAAAAAGCGCGGTCGCCATAAAAGGCGCCGTGCATGGCGTCGCAACAACCGTTGCAATCACGCCGTTGAAGAACGATCCGGAGAGCCCCGATGTTTTGACTTTTGTCCCCACGGACGTGAGTGCACCGCCAACCTCAAAAACACCAAATAGATTGAGTCCGAACAAAAACAGAAACACCGTCATCACCGCGACGAACCCGGGGTTCTGCATCTGGAAGCCCCAGCCAACAGCAGAGCCGGTCTGCTGCAACCCAATCATGACGCCCGCGACGATCCAAAATGAAATCAGGACTCCCAGCGTGAAAGCAATGCCGTGCGCACGGATCTTGGCCTTGTCCTCGCCAGCCTGTTCAACGAAATTGAGGATCTTCAGAGACAGCACCGGCAGCACACAGGGCATGAGGTTGAGGATCAGCCCACCGAGGAAAGCGCCAAACAACAGGACGATCAGGCCGCCGGAATCAGCGTCGGAATCGACTGGTGCGGAGTCCGCAACGACTGGAGCGGAGGCGCCGGCGATCTCGGAAAAGGCGTTCAGCAAAGGCAGGTCGACCGCTAAGGCAGTGGTTGCGGAGTCCGCATTCCAGGGCTGGTCTGAAATCAGCAGGCCCGTCAATCTGGTGACGGGTTGTTCCGGCTCCGGGTAGCCGCTCAGGGTCAGATACCCGGCGCCGCCAGTCGACTCGAGAGGCTGAACAAGCTTTTCGAAGATCATCGCCATCGAGTCCGGAACGAAAGTCAGTTTGGCGGGCACGGTCGAACCCGCGGGCGGCACGACGCGGATTTTGAGAACAGCGCACGGTTTCTCCTGGTTGTAAATTTCTTCCGTCACAAAATCCTCTGTAGCGATCGCCTCCACATGCCAGCGCCTACTTGTCGCGGGGAACTTTGCGCGGGCGTTTGCGAACTCCGCAGCATTGGTCTTGTGGACTATTGCGGAATCCGCAATCGGGAGGCTGAGGTTCAAGCCTTCGACGTAGCCGGGAATACATTCCTCGCAGCACATCAACCAGCTGACATCGGCCTTCAGCGTCAAATTCGCCCCGGGCTTCGCGGTCGCGGGAACAGCGATATCGACGACCAGCAGCACCGCATCGGAGTACCCGTAGTTGATGAGTCCAGCCATTTCGAAGATTTTTGGCGCAGGCCATTGAATCGGGCCGGCGGTGTAGCCGTCCGGCAATGACCATTCGATGGCGGAGGGATATCCGATCTCACCGGCATAACGCCAGTACGTGTGCCAGTGCTTATCCATCCGCAGCCGGACACCGGCGGTAAGCGTCTGGCCCGGTACCGCCTGCTGCGTTTCGGTGATAATCTCCGCCTCGACATGCTCGTGCCGCATAGGCGCAGCATAGATCGACGCAGCAACGAGAATCAGCAGAATTGGTAGGCAATGTCGCATCAGGCCTCTGGGGTTTGCACACGGTTCGACACATCCGGCACAGATTCGGTTCCGCTCAGCAAAAAAACCGTGAGGAACGCATAGATACCAACGAAATACATCAAGAAACCGCAGGATACCCGAGCGAATACATCCCATTTTGCACCTGGTTTGAGCACGGCGGTTGCCGGGTTTTGCGGATCATAATAGACTCGTACCAATGCGCCGATGGGCAACGCATGGATAATCGCCTGCGCGACCTCCTCACGGTTACTGCGCAGTCCGAATCCTGGCGCCTGTAGATCACTTTCGGCAGCGTAGGGCTGACCGTCAACAACGAATTCGTATCCGATAATCGGGTGGCGCGCGCGTTTACCGACAATCTCTGATCGTACAACAACGCCGTCGCAGATCGGCCACTGCCGGCGTTCCATGAAATCACTCAAGTATCCAAACTGAAAGGCCATCAGCACAAGTCCGGCGACCGGCGCAATAGCAGCCAGTATAATCAGCGGCATGCGCTTGGCGGGGCGCAGCAACACGGTCGGCGGCACCAGCTTGAAAATAGCTATGCTGAGCAGCCCCGATATCACAACGAATGTAGTAGCGATCACGTGAGATCTCCGTCACGGTATGAATTCCGGTTGGCGGCCGGATTAAGTCAACCCAGATACTTGCCGAACACCGGACGCAACCGTTCGACTGCTTCGGCGGGTATCAGATCGGGGGCAGTGATGATGGCATTCGCCAGGGCACTACCGCAGCCGCAATCACGTTCGACTGCTTCGAGTGCAGGCAGCGCGAGTTTGATAATCTCTTTGGCGTGCGCGGCGTTTTGCAGGAGCGTCTTGATGACCATTTCGACGGAAACAGCTTCGTGGGTCTCGTGCCAGCAGTCGTAATCCGTGACCATCGCGACCGTGAGATAACACATCTCCGCTTCGCGCGACAATCGGGCCTCCGCCATATTCGTCATGCCAATGACATCCATGCCCCAGCCCTTGTACAACATCGATTCGGCCAGGGTCGAAAAGGCCGGCCCCTCCATATTGAGGTACGTACCACCGTTGTGGACATTGGCGGTTTTGCTGTGCTGCGGCAGGTACGCACGGCACACCTCGTGCAGGGCTTGTCGCTGGACGTCACAGGTCGGATGCGAAAACCCAATGTGTCCGGCCAGACCGTCGCCGAAAAACGTATGGCGTGGCGTATGCCGGGTGCGGTCGACAAATTGGTCGACAAGCACGAAATCGCCGGGCGCCATTTCCTCTTTGAAACTACCGACCGCCGAGAAGCTGAGCACACGCTCAACACCCAGCGACTTCAACGCAAAGATATTGGCGCGATGATTGAGCTCGCCCGGCAACAATCTGTGGCCACGCCCATGGCGCGGCAGAAAAAACACCTCGCTAGCGCCGAGCTGGCCGGTGATCAATTTGTCGGAGGGCGGGCCAAACGGGGTGTCGACTTCGATTTTCTGTAGGCCGGTAATGCCGTCGATCTCGTATAAACCGCTGCCGCCGATGATTCCGATCTTCATGAGTGTTCACCGCTGTGTGTGGGGGTTGATCGAATCACTGGCCACACGAGGCGCCGTTTTATATGCGGAAGCATTTACGTCACCCAGTCCTACTCGTCCAGGATTGCTTCGCTGACAATCATCACAGGGATTCCGCCATCGACCGGGTACTTCCGTTTGCAGGCTGTGCACTGGAGGAACTTGCCATCCGCAACGGATTCGACTGGCGGGCGCCGGTCACAGGCGGGACAGGCCAGGCGTTCAATCAGTTGCCTCGACAAATCGGTCGGCTCAGTCCCAGCGGTCGACATCACCATCGCCCCCGTCGCCGCCATCACCAGCGGGCTCATCCTCGAAGAATTCGTCGGCGCCCCCGTCGAACGGCTGGCGCTGAAGCTCGAAATCTTCCGCCTGCGCTCGCTGCATCCATTCGCCGTTGTACAAAACTAAGCCGTTTTCGTAATAAACCTTAGTCTTGAGCGGTCCGTCCAGGATCACCGCGAGATCCTTTCGCAGTTGCTCGATGCGACTGCGGAAGAATTTTTTTCGGGCCTTCCATTCGCCGTTAATCTGTATATAGCCGGAGGCGATATACAATTCGTCGCTGATGCGCTCGGCTTCAACCATCTCAAGGGCTTGGCGCTGCTCGCCCAATTCAGTCAATTTAACTCGGACATACGCCTTCTTGCGGCGGGCTGCGACCTTCGCGTCAACGCGTGCTAAAGAGTCAATGTCCAAGTCCGCAACGCGGATCTTTTCGTTGTTGTCGACATGCAGAAACTTCGCGTTGACACCGCGCAGCACGCCTTTAATCATGGTGCCGTCCTTGAGCATTACTTTGACCTTGGACGGGCGCTTAAAGAGCTGAAATAACGCTTCTGCGTCCTGCCGGAAACCCTGCTCCAACGAGCGCGGGTACTCCTTGTAGGCGATATCCCGGGCGCGGCGCATGACTTCGTCATTGATCGATTTCGGCTGCTTACTCGGTGATCGCAACGGCCAGGTCATCCCGAGGTCTTCGCAAACGCGGCGTTCATCTATCAACGAGTCCACAGCTTCCGCAAGCTGGCGCTTGATCTCAGGCTTCATACTCTTCTCGACCTCGACAGAGATCGCCGCATCGACGAAGCATGGGGTACAGCAAACCATGAGTCCAAAGATAAAGAGAAACGCAAAAAAACGTATTGTCATGACCATACCAACTGATTTGGAAGGTAATTGATTCGGATACCCGAACCGTTATGTCAGAAAAGTAGTCAGACCCTGAATGGAATGCAACTCGGCCGACACAATTTAGCTCTGGCTGGCATCCTGAAAATGAGTCACCAGCCGCCTGATCGTGAGCCCCTGTACCAGGATCGAAAATACAACGACAGTATATGTGACCGTCAGCAGAGCATCCCGTGTCGGGCCGAACGGCAGCGCCAGCACCAAAGCGATGGAAATACCGCCCCGGATTCCGGCCCACGTGATGATCGGGATAGCACCGCGGCTGAATATCCGAAGTCGTCTCAGCAGCTTTACGCAGCCCGCGACGCAAAGGAACCGGGCCAAAAGCACGATTCCGATAGCGATAATCCCCGCAACCAGCGCCTTGCTAGTCAGGGTAACAACCAGCATTTCCATGCCGATAAGAACGAACAAAACAGCATTAAGAATTTCGTCAACGAGCTCCCAGAAACTGTCGAGATGCTCGCGGGTACGTGCCGACATACCCAGACTGCGGCCAGTGTTGCCGATCATCAGACCGGCGACGACAATAGCGATCGGCGCGCACAGATGGAGATGTGCGGCCAAGGCATAGCCACCGGTTACCAGGGCGAGTGTAAGCAGAATCTCGACCTGATAGTTATCGACCGTACGAATCATCAGAAACGCCAGCCAGCCGATGACCAATCCAAACACCGCACCGCCCACCGCCTCCTGCAGAAACAGCTTGACGATATATTCGGCAGACAACTGGTGCTCGCCAGTCGCAATCCCAAGCAAAGCAAGGAAAACAACTACGGCCATACCGTCGTTGAACAGTGACTCCCCGACGATCTTCGTCTCCAGCGACTTTGGCGCCTTGGCGCTCTTGAGGATACTGAGCACGGCAACAGGGTCTGTAGGCGTGATCAAAGCGCCGAACACCAGGCACCAAATATACCCGAGCTCCAGCCCGATCAGGCCGAACAACCACCATGACAGGGTGCCAACGATAAACGTCGAACCTACCACTCCGACCGTCGCCAACACGCCAACAACGCGCATCTGCTGTTTCAGGTCTGCCAGGTTGACGTGGAGTGCCCCTGCAAACAGCAAATAGCTCAACATGCCTTGGAGCAGTGTCGCGCTGAAATCTACCTGCACCAGGATCGCCGCCGCCTTCTCCTCGACGCCAAACCCGAGTTTGCCCAGGCCGATCAGCGACAGCGACAGTACCAACGCGATAAACATCAATCCGATCGCGGTAGGCATACGAATCCAACGGTAGTTCACGTAGCTCAGCAACGCGGCGACCGTGACAAGGATTGCGATGATATCAAATACTGACATAACTACATGAGGTCCGGGAATTCAGAGATGAGATTGCACCATACGGTAGCACATCTGCCACCGCACGCCGAACCGAACCGAACCCAAAATCTCCCACAGCCTCTGGACAGATCCATAAACTCAAAGATCTTAACATAGCTCACAGCCTATTAAGCTATCTGATAATGCAATTTTTCGTCTGTAAAGTTTTTGATGTGGGTCATTGATTATTCATGGTCAGATAGCGTTTCCCAGGGTTACGCGTTGAGCGCACCGCTGCGCTCAACGCCATCGCCTCGGTCAGTAAGATCGACATCGCCGATCCCATGCCCTCGAGCCCCTTGCACAGCAAAATTTGCAGGGCCTCGGTCATCGTTTTACTGTTTTATTCGTGGGGCATGTTGGGTCTTGCTCTTTTGTGGCAAAAAGAACGATCCATCATGACCCGGATCTTTCAAACTCATTACCAGGGCACCTAGTTACTTACGGTTGCCTCCTTGACTCCGACAAGTTGGTGGCCCCATTCTCCTCTTCGACGGCAGCCATAATAATTCTACCGGCTTGGCCTGGCCTTAGCCTGGTCTGGATAAATGACAGAAAAGAAATTACACCCCCGTCAATCTGGCACAGGGCTGCAAGGGTAACTATAGGGAAGTCATAACCT
>Ga0302123_10001064_pt1 | contig 19904 bp, 18 predicted proteins | sample CB21_321_MG_FD_203109 | JGI IMG/M metagenome (GOLD analysis project Ga0302123, IMG submission 203109) | Marine microbial communities from Western Arctic Ocean, Canada - CB21_32.1 | ecosystem: Environmental > Aquatic > Marine > Oceanic | place: Canada: Western Arctic Ocean | collected 2017-09-28 | reverse complement strand
CCCCATAGGTGGTGGAACTGCGGCATGAGACACAGGTCGAAGCTTACGAACTGGGCAGGTAAACCCGCATGCCTGTCTGCCACGACTCCTGGAGGGCGTCGGTGAATTCCATGTACTTCAGGGAGTCGGTGAAGTTCGATCGGGTTACCGGCTCGATTCCTCGAATGGCGTTGATGAACTCTTCCTCAGCCCGCCAGCTGCCGCGCTTGTCGTCGGGAACCGTGATCGCTGACATTGCATCGTCGCCCTTGCGACCTCCGGTCACCTTTGGGTCTTCACCGAGACTGCCAGCCTCAATGTGAATTGTGCCTTCTGTGCCGAATATCCATATCTGGTTCGGGGGAGTGAACGGACCCGAAACGGTCGTTACCGAGAGGTTGACCAATCCGCCGTTGTGCAGCGTGTAGATGGCGTCGAGCTGGTCAGGAATTGTCATCTGCTGACGGGTTCCATCCCAACCGCGGCGGTGCGGTACTACGACCTGCGCGTTTGCTGACACAGAGCTTGCTGTTCCGACGAGTCGCATGATGTTCTCGTACCAGATACCGGTAGTCATCACGTTATTGCCGGACAGTTCACGAATCTGTCGCCAGTGAGAATCGGCGTCGGAATCCGGGAATTCACTTCCAGCGGTAATCCATGCGTTGACGTTGACGATATCGCCGACATAGCCATCAGTGATCAGATCGATGACGTGCTGTTCGCATGCCATCAGGTGTGGCGGCGGAACGATCTGTGTGATCAGGTCGGGGTTCGCCAACGATGCCGCCAGCATGTCCCGGCCTTCCGATGCGTTCATCGCCATTCGAGCCTCACACAGCACGTGCTTGCCATTGTGGAGGGCTGTCAGGGTGATAGTGGAGTGCATGTATGGCCATGTGCCGATGCATATCGCGTCGATATCGGGATCTTCGACCAGATCGAGCCAGGTCGGGTATGCCTCGCCGAGTTCGTACTTATCGGCAGCTATCTGACTTGACTCTATCGATCGGTTGGCCACTCCCACCAACTCGACTCCCTGCATGGCGCGCAGTCCGGGAATGTGCCGTAACGCCGTGTTGGCCCCTGCCCCAATGAAACCGACTTTTATCGTTTCGTTTGCCATCTGGCGATAATCCTCTACTGTGGATGAATATAAACGCGCAACGCAGCGGCAAAACGACGGTTCGCCACGAGCGTGTGAGGGGCAGTTTACGTCAATCTGTGCCGAGAGCCATCCCCGCAGCGCCGTGGTTGCACCAATACAGCCAGAATCGCCAAAACCAAACGAAAGCACAAATAATTTATGTCGCCGATGAACAGCGAATACTCAGGAAACGTGAAGAGTGTGCCGACTCAGGTTGAAATGACCGGGATAGGCGTGCAAATAGCCTGGGACGATGGGCGAACCTGCACGTATCCGTATCGTTATCTGCGGTTGCAGTGCGCTTGTGCCGCCTGCATTGAGGAAATGACCGGGCGACCGTTGCTGAACATTTCGGCTGTTCCGGACGACATCATCGCTGCCGATCACCTGATGGTGGGCAAGTACGCTATCCAGTTCCTCTGGACCGATGGCCACGACTCCGGCATTTACCCGTACGAGATGCTTCTTCGGCTCGCGGGCAACGACGACGCTGTTATTTGCGAGGGTGGTTAGTGGCTGAGTCAGATCGAACACCCGATCATCGGGATGTAACCCTGCGGTCGATCGATGATTACGGTCGACAGTTGCAGCGCGCGTTGAGTGGCCTGTCGATTGAAGAGGCGCGCTGGATGCCTACGCCTGAATCGAATCACATCCTTTGGATCCTGTGGCACATGGGCCGGATGGAAGATATGTGGGCATGGTACTTGCGTGGCGATGGTCCGAGTGCGTGGATCGAGGGCGGCTGGGCTGAGCGACTTGGGATTGACCCTGATCGAAACGGCGTTGACGATTCGATCGAGCAGGTTCGTCATTTTCCTGATGTTTCTGTCGAAGAAGTAACCGGTTACTGGCAGGCGGCACGGGATTTGTTGATCCCTTCTGTCGAAGGCGTTACCACTGACATGTTTGGCATCAAGCGACCTGAGGCGTGGCTTTACGCGCCGGATAGAGCGCCTGACTTATTGTTTGCACTTGGCAGGATTCCGGTTGAGAACAGCCAACATCTTGGGCAGATCGCTTACATTCGTGGGTTGTACGCAGCGAAGTTTGGGTAGGGCTTAGCTTGGCGTCGCACGGTGTCCGTATTTCCTCGTCTCGACCGAAGCGGGGAGACACAGGTCAATGGCGAATGACCGAAGTTGTAGATGTACGACAGTGATTGCCACGTCACTCGTACCTCGTTCCTCGCAATGACAGAATGCCAACCCTAAAACTTTGGTTTGCTGGCTCCGAACGATTGCACTGCGTTGGCGAGGTATGACGAGCGGAACTGCACGCCCCATTTCCCTTCGATTTTCGTGAATATCCACATGGTGTCGAAGCCGTTGTACTCGGTGCCGTCCTCGTATTGGCGGGAACCCCGAATGGCGATGTGTACCTTGTCGGGCCTGGACTGAATGGCTGTGATCGATTTGTTGATCGTGATGTGCCAGTTTTCTTTTTCCAGAGCCTTTGTCATGGCATCCTGTACGGAGTGGAAGTCGTCCGGGGTTACCCAAGTTTGAAACTCGGTGCCTGACAGTCTCAGGTGAGGAAAGTGCATTTCAGCGACCATCGTATCGGCGTCGCGTGCGTTGAATGCCAGCGCCCATCGCTTGAAAGTTTCGATCGCTTCATCTGCAGGATTACTCATATTTGATTTCTTCTCATCAGGCTGTGGTTCCGCCAGCAAATTAACTGAGCGGTTGTCGAATAATAACGTGCTGAGCGCTCATAGCCAGTACGTGAGTCGGTTTACTACAGCTGATCAGATAGTGGGGTGCGCAATGACACTGGGTTTAGTCGCCTGTAAATTCTGCTAGCGGCGGTCTGGGATTTTCCTATTACGTTCACTTGTTCTCGGCAACAAACTAAATGCCATGGGAACCGCCATCGCACAAATGATCGGGCTCATGTTGGTCATCGGAACTGCTATTACCGCGGTCAACACTGTCCTGACTACCTCGGCAGATCGGTCAGCATCGATTGCCGCCAGTAACGAGCGTCTTATCGAAGAGTTGGAAACGTCGATCAGCATCGTCAGAGCGGCCACGGTGAGTGGTTCAGGCGATTCTCAGTTCGACGTAGTTGTTACCAATGATGGACGCAGAAGTTTAGGTAGTTTCGACGATTGGAACATTACCGTACGCTACGACCAGGTGGGGGCACCAAGCGAAACGTTCGCTTCGCCAGCGCACTCCGACACACTTCTGGATGACACCTGGATCGCGCACTCGTTTTGACTCGACTACGATATTTCTCAACCTGAGTTGATCGAAGCAAAACGCCTTAACGTCCACGAAGAGGTTGTGTTGCGTATTCAAGTGGATCCGACATTTCAAAGTGAAACTCCGGTCGTCATCACGGTCACTACCCCGAACGTCCTTACCGATATCATCATCTTCGAGTCGTAGTGGCGGAATCCTCGTGCGGGCATCAAGAGACACAGCGGCTTGTTAGATTAATCCAGCCCATCTGCCCGTATACCGCATCATCCACTCGCATCGGTGCAGTTCAGCCGCGCTTGCCGAAAACCACCGCCGCCCGTTTGCGCGCTCCCCTGTTTGCGCGCTCCATGGACGGTCGGCAGACAATCGGCAGGAGATCAGGAGATAAAGGTAGCCCTACCGACTGAAATCGCTAGATCGCAGTGATCGCCTTGATCGCACACGAGCTCACGCTGATAGTATTCGCCGCGCATCAGGCAATCAGCTCTCAACATCGACTCCGACGAACGGTCACTTATCGAATCGACTGACTCGGGTTGCTTTCAAACCTGCTGTCAGTTGGAGATTATTGACTGAAGAATGCGACGCGATCTGTCGACGCAAATACCGAATATCAGTGACATTTAGGAATGGATAATGGCAAAACGTATCAACAGGATTATCGAACTCATCGAGGCAGGCGAGCCGGTTTACTACACCGGCACGGGAGATCTGACTTACGAGAATGGTCTGAAGCAGGCCAGCACGTGGGCTGATTTCCTTATTACAGATTTCGAACACTACGCATTCGATATTGCCGGACTCATGGCGTTCATGAAGGGGTTGGTTGATGGCGGCCCGACAAAATCTGGTCACCGAACTCCTGCCGTAATTTCAACACTGCCTTCTAATTGCCGAACTATCGAAGAGGTTCGGGCCAACGCCTGGCAGATTCGTCAGGTTCTGTCAGCCGGGGTTCACGGAATTCTCCACACGCACGCTCGACAGGCAGAAGCGGTTCGTGCATTCATCGAAGAGTGCCGATACCCGTTCCACAAAGAGGGCCGAGAGGGCCTCGGTGAGGGTCAGCGTGGTGCCGGTGGACAGGGACGCCCTGCTGAAATATGGGGTGTCTCAGCGCAGGAATACACGAAGATCGCCGATCCGTGGCCGCTCAACCCAGATGGCGAGTTGATTTTGGGTCTCAAGCTGGAAAATCAGGAATCGGCTGCGAATTCAGATGCTATTTGCCGAGTGCCTGGACTGGCGTTCGTCGAGTGGGGTCCGGGTGACATGGGAATGTCGTTCGGAAACTCCGATGCTCACGACCCGCCGTACTCGGCAGAGATGGATCGGGTGCGAAACCAGATCAAGGACGCGGCGGATGTGAACGATCTGGCATTCCTGTGCTCGTGGAACGACAAGAGCAAGGACGATGCTGGAAACCTGCAGGTGCTTATAGATATGGGAGCGAAGATGTTCTCTGGTGGCGGGGAAGAACGAGCGATTATCGGTCGAAAGATGACCAACCGCCAGATGCCCGTGTAGGCGGCGTGCCGCTTGCTCTGCGAGGTCGGGTGTGGTGATGGTTTAATCGTTGGCTGGGGCCACTGGATTCTTTTCTGGCTGCCCTGGCCGACATCCCGACTGCAGTGGAGGGAATCGTTCGGAGTCTCCTCGCAGTTAGCTTTCTCACTCAACCTAGCCTTCTCCCCAGGGGAGAAGGAATAAGGGGATAGAACGTGGCGATTTCTTGCCGCCCTATATCCCGACTCCTGTGGAGAGATCTTCGGTAGTTGGGTGCGGCGGTGCTCTGGAAGCGTAAATAAAAAAGCGAGTGGCTCGTTGTGAGGCACTCGCTTTTCTTTTTAAGTCTCTGACTTGACCCGGCCGTCTACTCGCGGCCGAGTATGTTTTTTACGGTCCCCACGATGTCCTCGGGTTGGGGCATGAATGCCTGCTCGAGGTCTCGGTTGTATGGGACAGGGGCGTGAGGACCTGTGACTCGTTTTACCGGGGAATCGAGTGCGTCGAATGCCTTGTCGGCGATGACGGCAGCAAACTCGGAAGCCATCGATGCACGAGGGGTGTCCTCGTCAACAATAACCACGTTGTTCGTCTTGTTGACGGACTCAATGAGAATGTCTTCATCGAACGGTGAAAGCGACATCATGTCGATTACTTCAGCTTCGATACCAACCTCGGCAAGCTGATCGGCAGCCTTCTGACAGGCGATCGATGTGTACGATATTCCGACGAGTGTGACGTCGGTTCCGCGTCGCATATAGCGGCCCTTGCCAAGCTCGATGACGTAATCCTCGTCAGGCACAAATCCTGTGAGGTTTATCAGCTTCTTATCGTTGACGAGGAACACGGGGTCGTCGTCACGAATCGCGGCTGCGAGCAGCCCTTTTACTGAGTAAGGATCGGATGGCACAACGACTTTCAGGCCGGGGATGTGCGCCAGCATCGAGTAGAAACTCTCGGAGTGCTGAGCAGCATGACCAGTGCCTGCACCAGACCGTGCGAACAGGGTCAATGGGACTCGGGTTTGACCACCGAACATGTAGCGACTCTTAGCTGCATTTGAGAGTAGCTGGTCGAATGCTACGGTTACGAAGTCGAAGTACATGAGGTCGACTACTGGTCGAAGACCGGTGAGTGCGGAACCTACCGCAGCACCAACGAATCCTGCCTCGGAAATCGGTGCGTCACGAACTCTTTCGGGACCAAATTCCTGAACAAGGCCCTTGGTGGCTGCGAACGGCCCGCCCCATGCGTCGAGTGGTTCCTTAGTTTCTTTGTCGAATCCGCCGGAGATGTCTTCGCCCATGAGGAACACATCTTCGTCGCGAATCATTTCGGCTCTGAGGGTGTCGCGAAACACGTCACGGAATCGAAGCTCTTTACCGGCTACTCCTTCGTAGCCGGGTCCAAGCGGGTTATTTGCCTGTGAGGTCGTCATATCTGTTTGTTTTTCTTTTCGTTGAATCTGATGAAATTTTTACGAGTAGCTGGCGTTATCGCAGACCCGGAATCGGGTTCGAATAGCTAACGTATACGTCTTCGTAAAGAGCTGAAGGATCGGGCATTGGGCTGTTCATTCCGAACTCGACCGCATCAAGCATTTCCTTCTCGACAGCATCGCGAATGCTTTTCAGTTTCTTGGCTGTCATCAACTTCTGCTTGGTGACAGTTCTTTCGAAGTGCTTGATGGCATCTTTATCGCGGTAGTACTTTTCTTCCTCTTCTGTGCGGTAGTTCAGGGGCACGTCGGCGTGGAAGTGACCGTGGTAGCGGTATGTCTTGAGTTCAAGGAAAGTTGGGCCTTCGCCGGCTCGTGCTCGGGCGATTGCTTCGCCGGCGGCATCGTAAACAGCAAATACGTCCATGCCATCGACCACAACACCGGGCATTCCATAGCCTTCTGCCCTTGAGGCAATATCTTCAGCAGAGACCGCGTACCAGGATGGGGTGGCTTCGGCATAGCCGTTGTTTTCGCAGGCGAAGATCACGGGGAGCTTCCAGACGGATGCCAGGTTCATCGATTCGTGAAGCACGCCCTGTGAAGAGGCACCGTCACCGAAGAACGAAACTCCAACCGACTCGTTCTCGATTCCTTTGTACTTTGCAGTGAGTGCGGCACCGACAGCGAGTGGGATCGAGGCTCCGACGATTGCGTTGGCTCCGAGCATCCCTTTCGAGAAGTCGGCGATGTGCATCGAGCCGCCCTTGCCTCCGCACTGACCGGTCGCCTTTCCCATGATTTCGGCCATCATGGCGCTGGTGTCGAGCCCCTTGGCGATGCAGTGACCGTGACCACGGTGGGTCGATCCGATCCAGTCCTTATCGGTGAGATGTGCACAGATACCGGTAGGAGGTGCTTCCTGTCCGTCCGAGGGGTGAGTTACACCCATCGCATTTCCCTTAAAGGTTTGCTCGAGCATCGTCTCCTCGAAGCGGCGGATCCGATACATCGTGCTGTATATCCACTCCAGCTTCTCTTTGGAGATATCCATCTTTAAGTGCCTCCGGCGTGCATTTGTGGCCCTTCTTGGCACGGCAAAATAACCGCGCTGGGCGCAAATTTCAGATCAAGACATGTGTCATTTTTCGTTTCCGAGTGACAGACGGTAAAACGACAGTGGAACTTTAGCATCGGCGAAGAGGGCATGTGCGTTCGATTACGTCACTTCACGCAAATTCTTGTGGCCTGAGCGTGCACGAACCAGTTTTTCGAACTCGTCTGGTTTGTCCACTGCGACGTTGATTATCCGAACAGGGCTGCCCATTTTGAGGAATCCTCGCGGCCGGATCATCGAGTTTAGTTCGATCGTGACATCCGTCTGCCCCGCCGACATGAGCCAGGCTTCGATTTCACCCAATTCAGATCGGAAGCCATCCCCGGATTTACTCGATTTTGCAGTTCTTGCATTTATCGCAGCGATACTGGTGATTGGCACGATGATCTCGCCGAGGATCCTATAGCGCAGTACAAGTTCATGTTCGTTGATCTCATCCGGCATTGTCCGAGTCGATGTGTACATACCAAAAATCCAAAAAATACCGTACGCACTAACCGCGGTAACCACCCACACTACGGTCTCTGACTGGATCAGCACGTGGACTAATAGCAATTCGACCGGTGCTGTGATTATTGTGAAGACAACTAGATAGCCGAGGATAGATCGATTGGCGGGATAAAAATTTTCTGGCGCACGCCGAACAAAAATAAACCGCCAAACAGCGACCCAAATCTCCAGTTCGACTATTACAAACCGTAGTACGATTCGTGGAATAAGTCGCGAACTCATTTTGGCCGATCCGGACCGCTTTCGTCGCACGAATATAACGATGATGGCAATTACGATCAGCACTTCGATCGCGATGACAAGCCCTGCGCCAAGTTCAGACACTAGCTACTACCCTCGACCAATAAATCGACCCAGTGATTTCTTGAGCGAGACTTCCTCAGGGTTTTCGTCGTGCATCACTCCATCGAGTAGTGAGTCGTATGGCGATGATTCAGTGCTCACCGCGGGAGTGACCGTGAAAAGTATGGTGTCTTCTTTGCCAGTTTCTTTGCAGCGCAGCGCTTCTTCGATCACCTCTTTGACGGTGTACATCGCATGTGGTGAAAGCACGATTCCTTCCAACCGAGTGAACATGAGCCCGGCGCTATAGGACTCGATCTGACCATGTGCGATGGCTTCGACGATCTTCTCTTTGAATAAGGATGAAACGATCGGTGCTACCCCGTGATATCGCATCGCCCCGGCGAGTACACCGGGTGGCGCGTATTCACGGCCGAGGGTGTACATGGGAACCTGCGGCATGAGGCCTGCAGCATCGGCAGAGTCTTCTGTGTAAACGCCTCGGGTTAGGCTTGGCGTTGAGGCTTCTTCGACCGCTACAAATCGGGTGTTGCGACCCTGAATTCGAGCTGGAACGAAGGGCGCTATCAGGCCGCCAAAATGAGAACCTGCGCCAATTGAACCGATGATGTGGTCGGGTGCTTCGTTTACAGCGGCGAGCTGGCGCTGGGCTTCGAGGCCAACGATGGTCTGGTGGATAAGCGTGTTACCCATCAGGGTCGGGATAGCGAACTTCACATCGGGGTCGATCGTCGCTTCCTCGTATGCCTCGGCAAGTGCGGTTGCTATCGATCCTGAATCGGCTCCCTGTGTTTTGAGTTGATGCTTTCCGACCCGGGTGTTTTCTGACGGACTTGCCTGAACGTCGACTCCCCACACACGGCCGTACGCATCACCCCATGCAAGATCAGATTCAGGTTTTCGGACGCTGTAGATACGGCTCTTGAGCCCGAACAACGAAGCAGCGTGGCCTATCGCGCTGATCCAGACTCCTCCAGCACCGCCGGTGACGATTCCTTTGGCCCCGGTCTGTTTGGTGTAGTAGGCCTGCGGGATGGCTGTGTTTGATTCATACGACCCGCTCGGGCTGCCGCCTTCGACCTTGTAATAGAGCTTCGCCGTGGTGCCCAGTTCTCGCTCGAGTGCTGCCGCCCTGAACATGGGAGTGGGCCGCCACTGTTGATATGCGGCGCGAACTTCTTTGGGAATGTTGAACGTTCGGCTTTTGGCGTTGAGTTCTTGTTCGATGATTTGCCGCGGAAATAGCGGTGCCAGTTCGCGGGCAGTTATTGGGTATCCCGAGGGCGACATCATCGGTGGCACGCGGAACGGTAGATCGGCTTCGACGTTGTACCAGCGAGAAGGCATTTCGCGCGGGCTCAGCGTAATTCGGTTGCCTGTGACTGTTGCCATCCGTTGGTCGTCCTTATCTATAGGGGAGTCTGATGAACCAATGTTTCTGATCGTTCAGACTCTCGTGAGATTCATTCCAGATCACGCCAGATCGCGACCAGATCGCAAAAGGGTATCGCGAAGAACCGACGTAGAGCGGATCGAAACTCAGCTAATTCGTTTTTCGAATATTTCCCAGCTTTACATGGTCGGGCGCCTCGTTCTGGTAGTTGGGCTGTCAATTAGGTTTGAACTCGTGAATATTTCTGGGCGACAGTACAATTCGAGCGTTCGAGAGACGAACTTAATCGTGCAGTCAAACCAGTAATTCAGCGTGGAAATCCATGAACAGTCGAGTACTTTCTACCTCGAAATTCGGAGTGTTAATTCTCGCCATTGGCGTGCTTGCTTTGGTTATTAGCGCCTGTAGTGGTGATCAAGGGGATGCTGGCCCGCAAGGTCCGGCTGGTTCAGAGGGTAAAGCTGGAGCCCGAGGAGACTCGGGTTCCACAGGGCTTACGGGGCCTGCCGGTCTTCAAGGATTTCCTGGCCCGGCAGGACCAACGGGTGAAGACGGTGAAGACGGTGAAGACGGTGAAGACGGTGAAGACGGCACGAAAGGTGCTAGAGGTACGAAAGGTGCTATAGGTACGACCGGAACCAGCGGTGACGACGGTAGGTCGGGCGTGCTGGCGATCGGGACCGGTTTGACGACGGATGGGTCGATCGAAGGCGATGTTGCTTTTGTCGATTTTGCGGGGCCGGGTGAAGCCGACACCGTCGCACGAAGCGACCATGATCACGATTTTGATTTCCTGACGGCCGCTGACATTACTTCAGGGTCGACCGATATTCCCTGGTCTTCGTTAACCGGGGTTCCCGGTGACTTGAGTTCTGGCGGTAACGCAGCCTCGGTCGACTGGGAAAACATCACCAACCGTCCTGAGGGCCTCGATGATGGCGATGATTCACTGACGACTGTTAACTGGACCGATGTTCAGAATCGGCCGAGCTCGCTAAACACGACTCTCGGTGGCATGAGCTGTGGTTCGAGCGAGATAGCGATATACAACGGCTCGTCATGGGTTTGCGGTGACGTGGGACCGTCGATAGGCGATTACGCGAGTTCTGATCAGTCTTGTGGTTCCGGACTAGTCGCAATCGGGATCGATCCGACCGGAAATATTCTTTGCACAACCCTGACATCAAATGACACGGTTCCGTTCCAGAGGGCCAAACACCAGGTTACGACGCTTGCTCTCGGGCCCGGTGATGCGGGGTTGTGGAATTCAGTGACTATCGGTGACGACGGTCTGCCTGTCATGGCGTATGAGGCAAACGAAACGTTGTATGTGGCGCAGTGCGATGACGCGGCATGTTCTGCGTTCACACCGTCTATTGTCGAAACCACTGGAGCTGGCGATCTCCACGCCTCGATAATTATTGGAACCGATGGATTGCCCCTTGTTGCCTATAAGGACTCCACTGGTTCGAATCTCAAGGTGGCCCACTGTGAAACTGTTGATTGCGCGACAAGTTCGACGTCGACGGTGGAAGCTACCGGCGATATTGGTGCGTTCACTTCGATTGCTATCGGTACAGATGGCCTCGGGATTATCAGCTACTACGATGCGACTAACGGCAACTTGAAAGTGGCTCACTGCAACAACACGTCGTGCTCTTCTGCTGACAACACGATAGTGGATGAATCGGGTGATGTCGGCCAGTACACCTCGATTGCGATCGGTAGCGATGGTTTTGCACTTATCAGTTACTACGATGTGACGAATGGCGCGCTGAAAGTTGCTCATTGCACAAACATCGATTGCTCGACAAAGATCACCCAGGCCGTCGACCTTGATGGCGATATCGGCAAGCAGACGTCGATCGTTATCGGAAGCGATGGGTACGGACTGATCGGTTATTTTGACGATACCAGCGACGACTTGAAGATGGCGCACTGCCTGAGTGTTTCCTGCTCCTCGTGGGCCATTTCGTCGGCGGTAACGAGCCAGGGTGCCGGCGACTGGAACTCGATGGCTGTTGGAACGGATGGCAATGTAATTGTTAGCTACTACGATTCATTCAACGGTGCGCTTGAAGTAGCCCATTGTGTGAATGTTGCCTGTACATCAGCTACCAGCGTGGATGTCGACACCGCTGGGCTGGTCGGACAGCACACGTCGATAACGATAGGTGCTGACGGGTTGCCCCTGATTGTGTATCACGACGTGACTTCACGGAACCTGAAGGCTGTCCACTGCTCGAACACGCGCTGCACGCCTAATGTAAGGGCCCGGTAGAAAGCTGTCTCTCAACATCAGGGCGTTCCAGCAGGTTGATCTGGACATCGTTCTCGATATCGCGGTGGCTGCATGGCAACCTGTTTTCGAATCGTCGCGAGAAATCGTTGGCGATGCTTTGTTCGACCTGATCTACACAGACCCTGACACGAGAAAGCGCGAACAGGTAGCGAGCGCATGCCGCGACGATGTGCCAACACAAGTGTGGGTGGCTGAGTTCGAAGACGAAATAGCCGGATTTGTTACTTTCGACATGGATCACGAAAGGCTGGTCGGTGAAATCGGCAACAACGCAGTTTCACCCAACTTTCAAGGTCAGGGTATCGGGACCCAGATGTACAAGTTCGTTCTTGGCAAAATGAAAGAAGCTGGAATGGATAGTGCGATTGTGGAGACTGGGGGTGATGCTGCGCATGTTCCCGCGAGACAGGCCTACGAAAAGGTTGGCTTCACTGGAGCGTTCCCGTCGATCACCTACCACTTCGAGCTCTAGGGCTGTCCCCATTGCCCGGGAATCGTTCACCTGATGATCGGGCACTGCGTGCGGGCGGAGCGATACTGAACTAAATTCAGCATGACAGTGCTGGGCAACACTGGAAGGTGTTGCATATTCTGCGACTTAGTAAGGGCTGTTGGTATGGATCAGTTGATGCTCGATATTGAAGACAACGATAACTGCGGTTATTTCCCAATTCAGGTTTTCGAAACTCAGAGCGAGCCTCGTTCAGCAGCGGTTATCACCATTCCAAATATTCCCCAGAGCGACGAGCCGCACGATGTGGTCGGATGGTGTTCAGACGAAGGCGGACCTGCGTGTGAAGCCACTGCCGTGGTTGTGGGGGATTCGGGTTCGGGGCAAGCGTTGATGATCCACGGCGGCGACCACGGTGTGCGCTTACGACCTTCAAATTCGAGTTCACCATGGTCTCTTGACTCGGCCGATCAGATCGGCGAACCGTACTTACTACTACAGAGTTCAGTAGAACTCGTTTTTTCATAAAAATACGTGCCTGCTCTCCGACTGCCCTGAAATGACCCGCCGGACTGTTGACACTGAAAAATCACTCGTGATAGTTTTCACTTGCGCTCATTTTGAAGGATAAGCGCTGTGCCGGCGCGTACGCTTTAAATCCTTCGTGTTTTTTCTATTGGGAGCTTTGGTAGCAGGGTATGGATCCTAAACCGTTAACCACGGCCGAATGGGCTGAAGTCGGTAATGCGCTTAAGTTCCTTTGGCTTGCGTTGGGATTCGCTTTCGTGGCAGGCCCATCGCTTCTCACAGCACATGCGATCATCCCTTCAATTGTCGACACCAAGACTGTTGCAGCCAAGTGGTCGAAATTGCGCGCGCCCCTCTACGTGGTAGGCATCATTTGCTTCATCGGTATTTTTGCGTCGTTCTACATGGCGTCGGAAAACACCGACTTTTTGCATAGAATTTATTCAAGGTGGTGGCAGTAAACACTGCCCTAACCTTTACTTTAGTAGCTAGCTTCGGCTCGCTAGGACTGGAAAGAACGCTTGGCGTCGGAAAACGATAACTCGAACTCCAAATCGTCATCTTTACCAAAGATGCTCGTACCGGTACTGGCTATCGGCGGTCTTGGTGTAATGGCGGTTATGGGTGTTGTAGCAGCGTTCGTAATTACAGGCTGGATTGGCCAGCCGATTCCAGTGCTCGGGTTTGAACAGACCTTCGACCAGCCGATCGACTTCCCGCACACGGTTCATGCTTCTTTGTTGCCTCTCGACCGAATCGCGGCCGACGGCCAGAAGATGGAAGGTCTCGGGCTTGATTGCACGTTCTGTCACAGGACTGTTACGACGCAGGCGAACGCAGGGGTTCCCCCGGTGGGATTCTGTGCGACCTGCCACCAGGTGATTGGTGCTGCAGACAACGTGCAGTTATCGATTTTGCGCGATGCAGCAGACATCATTGGCGATGACGGCCCATCACCTGTCAACTGGAAGCGTGTACACCGCCTCCCGGATCATGTTCGGTTCGTGCATGAACCTCATATCAGGTATCTCACTCAGAATCCGTCTCAAGTCAAGGGCACCACGGACGGTGTTACCGAAGGCGCTGCTGGCGTCTGCTCTACCTGCCACGGCAACGTCGCAGCTATGGAGCAGGTCGAACAGGTCGAATCTCTCAAAATGGGTCAGTGTGTCGATTGCCACCGTGATAACGGTGCACCGACCGACTGTGCAGCTTGCCACTACTAAGGAATCGTTTTCACTCGGGTATTACCCAGTCTCAGATATAGAAACTGCGACAACAGGAACACTACTGACCAGATGAAGCTAAATCGACGAGAATTTCTAGCGCTGACCGGTAAAACGGCTGCAGGAGCTGTGATATTCGCAGCCTGCGGACTACCTGAGCGCGAGCTTATTGTTCAGAGTCCTGTAGACCTGCCAGAAGACCTAGTTCGTGGTGAAGATGCCTGGTATGCCACTTCTATGGGCGACTACGGTAGTGGCGATGGCGTGCTGGTCCGTATCATGCAGGGCCGAGCGAAGAAGATCGAGGGAAACCCTGATCACCCTGTAACCCGCGGCAAGGCAACTGCCCGATTTGATTCCCCGCTGCAGATTCTTTACCACCCCGATCGTATTGCTGAACCGATGGTTCGTTATTCCAAGAGCGGAAATCTTGTAAGTACCACCTGGGATCAGGCTGATTCACGATTTGCAGAAGCGCTTGCTAACGCCAGTGGGTCGCTGACCGTTGTTACGAACCCATTGCGAGGTCACCTCGGTGCTGTAGCGAGCAAGTTCGCTGCCCAGTACAACGGCAAGCACATGGCGTTCGATCCTGTCGAGCAAGGTGTATTGCACGGAGCAGTCAAGGCGGTTTTAGGCCAGGACCAGCTCCCAACATTTGATATCGCAAACGCACAGACCGTTCTGTCGTTTGGTGCCGACTGGCTTGGCACATGGGGTTCTCCGACGCAGTTCGGTGTGAAGTACGGTGAATTCCGTGAACAGCACGATCGTGGCTACCTTATCCATGCCGAACCTCGTATGTCTCTGACCGCAGCGGCAGCCGATCTCTGGTTGGCTCCTGTTCCGGGAACTGAAGGCGAACTTGCGCTCGCTATCGCTTCGGTGATTATCGAAGCGGGGCTTGCAAGCCCGCAGAACGTTGCAGCATATGAAGCGGCAGTTCCTGGTGGCGTAAGCAGAATATCGCTCTCGAACACAGCTGCTGTTACCGGTGTAGACGAACACCGAATCGAGAAGGCAGCCAAGCACTTTGGAGAGCACACGCCTTCAGTCGCCTTCGGTGGCGGTTCGGCCGGTGCTCACACTAACGGTAGCTTCAACCTCGGAGCGATCTACGCACTCAACATTCTCGTTGGTGCTGTCGACGCTAAGGGTGGAATCGTTTCGAACCCAGACTCGGCTATCGATGGGCTGTCGGCTTCGGCTACCGGTGCATCGTTTGAATCATGGGAAGCTGAACTCGCAGAGTGGCGAGCCGGCAACGTGGAAACTGTCATCATACGTGGTGTCGACATTGTTCACGGCATGCCCAACTCAGTCGTAATTCGTGAAGCCCTTGAGCACGTTCCTAACGTTATTGCTTTCGGTGCTGTTCACGACGACACAATGGACTTCGCAGACCTCGTACTTCCGGAGCAGACGTTCCTTGAGGCATGGGGCACCGTTATTCCAGAACCGGGTCCTGGCTACCAGGTTGTTGGCACGCAGCAGCCGGTTGTTGGCCCGACTATTTCACAGGACGAATCAGGGCTCATCAGTGATGCTCGTGGATTCGGCGACGTGCTTCTTGCGATGTCGGATGGTTCGTACGGTTCCAGTATGGAATCGCTCGTCAAGGGTTCGCTTTCCGATATTCACGCCACAGGCCGTGGTTCGGTTTCTGCCTCATCGGCAACGCTTTTCACCAACGGTGTATTGCAACGTGGTGGCTGGTGGGATACCGCCATGGGCGGTTCAGCCAAGGTCGGCAAGATCAGCGCATCGAGAGACAGCGCAAGCTACTCGAACACCGATGGAACTGGCGATGGTACTTTCATGCACCTCGTTCCTTTCGTGTCGAACTCACTTGGCGATGGCAGCCTCGCTGCAGCTCCATGGGCACAGCAGACGCCTGATCCTATTTCATCGGCTTCATGGTCGACATGGGCAGAGATCAACAGCATTTACGCTGACCAGATCGGAATTAAAGAGGGCGATGTCCTTTTGATTCGCTCTACTTCAGGTGAGATCGAAGTCCTCGCATACCCGCACCCTGGTATTCGCCCCGGCGTGATCGGCATCCCCATGGGACAAGGTCACCACAGAAGTGGTCGATACGCTGAGGAGCGCGGTTCGAATGTTCTTTCAATTCTCGTTGACAAGAAAGATGCTGAGACTGGTGCCCTTGCGTGGGCTGCAACCCGAGTAACGGTTCAGCGTGCAGGCAAGCGAGTCAAGGTTCCGAAGTTCGAAGGTAACGTTGAGGCTCGACCGGTTGAACCGGGTGTGCCAGTTCTGGTTGTTGGTCTTGGCGAAACTGCTCATGATGCGCAGGAAGCTAATCACCACGAGTACCAGCAAAACTTCCTCCTCGAAGGCGAGGGCGATCGTGAATAATATGCAGAATCAGTTCAGCCGGAAACTAGAGGCAGCAGCCCAATGACAACAACAGGATTCGGTACCCATAACTGGGGCATGGTTGTCGATGTAGATAAGTGCATCGGTTGCAACGCATGTGTTATCGCCTGCCAGGCAGAGAACAACATTCCGATCAACACACAGGATCGCGTCGAGCGGGCTCGTTCGATCGCGTGGATACGTGTTGAGCGGTACTGGGAAGGCGACTTCCCCGATGCCAAGGCTCGGTTTATTCCGATTATGTGTCAGCACTGTGAGAATGCTCCGTGTGAGCCGGTATGCCCGGTTTACGCCACATATCACAACTCTGAAGGCAACAACGTTCAGGTTTACAACCGTTGTGTCGGTACCAGATACTGCGCCAACGCTTGCCCTTACATTGTTCGATTCTTCAACTACTGGGAGCCAGTATGGCCGGAGTCGCTCCGTAACCACCTGAACCCGGATGTAACTGTTCGAAGTCGTGGAATTATGGAGAAGTGCAGCTTCTGCGTACACCGAATTCGCCGTGGTACCCGAGAGGCTCGAAGTGAAGGTCGTGATGTGTTCGATGGCGAGATCCAGACCGCCTGCACATCGGCTTGCCCGACGAGTGCACTAAACTTCGGTAACTTCAATGACCCGAATAGCAAGGTGTCGAAGATGAAGGCCGATCAGCGTCACTACACGCTTCTCGACCAGTTCGCGACCGACCCCAACGTTATCTACCTAGCGAAGATCGATGCCGACAAGAAGGTCGGCGCAGGAGAAGCTGCAACGCATGGCTAGTGAAGCTGTGGCAACAGGCCACCAAGCCGCCGATCATCATGCACCGCCGCCACAGGTGGCTGCTGAGGTGGTTGCGCGAGAGTTGGTCGCCACCACAACAGGTGCAAGCGGTCGGTTCAAGGCGTGGACGTGGGGATTGGGCATTCTTTCGATCATTGGTATCGTTGCGCTGATTCTGAAATTCATTGATGTCGGCAACGACAGCACCAAGTGGGGCTACGTTGCGGCGATGGTGTCGTTCCTGCTTTCGGTAGCTGGAGGCGCACCGATGGTGGCTATGGCTCCAGTGGTGGCAAAGGCCAACTGGGTACGACCTGTCACACGCATCGCTTCTATCTTCTCGTTTGCAGGTGTTGCGACGCTGATCATGCTCATCCCGCTGGTGGCAATACTGCCTCCGCTGGTGACTGAAGGTGCTCGACGACGAACTGTCTGGTTCATGGCACCCGACTACTCTCCGCATATCTGGACAACACTGGCACTGGTGCTCTTGTTGCTGACCGGCATCATGCTGTTCTACTCGGCAGCGCTGCCTGACTTCGCTTCGATGCGTGACCACTCGACTGGTTGGCGTCAGCGTTTGGGCAAGCGGCTCGCTCGTGGTTGGGTTGGCACGGATGTTCAGTGGCGAACGCTTCGCATGCGTATCGGCATGTTCGGAACGTTCTACTTCCTGATCCTCGTATTCGTGAACTTCTTGATCTCAACTGACTTTGGTCAGAGCCTGGTTCCGGGATGGCGTGATGCTATTTTCCCGATGTACCACACGGTTTCTGGTTTCCAGGCCGGTGTTGCGGGTGTTGTGATTGCGCTCTACTTCTCACGCAAGTACATGAAGCTAGAGAAGTACGTGCACATGGATGCATTCTGGTCGCTGGGTCGGCTGCTGTTTGCACTGACGCTGCTGTGGATTTATTTCTTCTACTCTTCGTTCATCGTGTTCTGGTACGGCCGGTCGGCAAACGACATTGCAACACTTGATCTGCTGATCAGGGGCCCGATGATCTACGCCTTCTTCGGCGGTCTGATACTGATGTGGTTTGTACCATGGTGGATTCTCATCTGGAACAAGGTACGTCGTGGAACTGGTGCGATGGTTGTCGGATCATTCGTCATTCTTGTCGGTCTGCTTCTCGACCGTATTCGTACGTTCGTTCCTGCGTGGTCTGTCCCGCCGGAGCGGATTCATGAGAAATGGCTAACAGTCATTCCAGACACGTACTGGCCAACCCTCTTTGACGTACTCATCATGATCGGTGGTATTTCTATGGTTGCTGTGATCGTGATGCTCATGACTCGTGTAATCCCGGTCCTGTCGGTTTGGCAGGTACAGGAATTCAACCTTCTTTCGAAACCCATTAAGTACATTCGAGGCCACGCTACGCTAGTCGCGAAGCCAGATTAAGAAATTTCAGTAACGAACTTGCCTAAACGTGGCGACTAACTACAGGTAACTGACTAACAGATGCAACAGCGACGAGAACTAGATCAGGTCTACACCAACCGTAAGCTCCTTAACGGTCAACTAGACACGCCCAAGTGGTGGCTGCCTACGGTCAGCTTTCTTGGTGTTGTGGTGCTGATCGGCCTGGTTGTTATCGCGGTGATGATCAACAAGGGTCTCGGTGTAACGGGTCTTGCACGACCGGTTTACTGGGGCCTGTTCATCACAACGTTCGTGTTCTGGGTTGGTATTTCACACGCTGGAATTATGATTTCGGCCATTCTTCGCCTTACACAGGCTGAATGGCGCCGACCGGTAACGAGGGCTGCCGAGCTACTCACGGTGTTCTCGTTGTTGACGGCACTGGTGTTCCCGCTGATTCACGCTGGTCGACCGTGGCGTATCGCTTACTGGATCATGCCGTACGACCTGTCTCGTGGCATCTACCCGAACATTCGCTCGCCGCTCATCATGGACCCGGTGGCAATTAGCACGTACTTGACAGGTTCGACCCTGTTCCTGTACATCGCTCTGCTTCCTGACCTTGGTAACTTGCGTGACCGCACGACGGGTTGGAAGAACGCTATGTACACGGTTCTGTCGCTCGGCTGGAGAGGTAACCCTCGACAGTGGAAGATGCAGACTGTTGGTGGAATTCTTCTTTCGGCGTTGATGCTTCCGATTTTCGTATCGGTTCACTCAATCGTTTCGTGGGACTTTGCAATCGCATCAGCGGTTGAAGGTTGGCACTCAACTATCTTTGCGCCTTACTTCGTTATCGGTGCTGTGCACTCTGGTGTATCGGCTGTGGTGACGATGATGGCCTTGATGAGATGGCTGTGGAAGTGGGACGACTTTATTCGCCCGGAGCACTTCGACGCACTTGCACGACTACTTATTGTTGTTGCGACAGGTTGGTTGGGATTCACGTTCCTCGAACTGACCTTCGCCCTTTACGGACAGGATGCCCCTGAGATCGCTCTCCGAGAGATGCAGATGATGCAATGGCCTTGGAATGGGCTGTTCATACTGTTCTTCCTGACCGCTTATGCGATTCCTGTGCCCATGTGGCTGTTCAAGAGGGTTCGAACGAACATCGCTCTGATGTTTTGGACTTCGATTCTTGTGAACATTGGCATGTGGCTTGAACGATTCCTGATTATCGTGCCTGGTCTGGCACGC
>Ga0302123_10001063_pt1 | contig 19928 bp, 19 predicted proteins | sample CB21_321_MG_FD_203109 | JGI IMG/M metagenome (GOLD analysis project Ga0302123, IMG submission 203109) | Marine microbial communities from Western Arctic Ocean, Canada - CB21_32.1 | ecosystem: Environmental > Aquatic > Marine > Oceanic | place: Canada: Western Arctic Ocean | collected 2017-09-28 | reverse complement strand
GCTCATCGCATCCTGGAGCTGGAGCAGGTTCCAAGGGTTCGGCTGTTCGCCGATTAAAGCGGTACGTGAGCTGGGTTTAGAACGTCGCGAGACAGTTCGGTCCCTATCTGCCATGGGCGTAGGAGATTTGAGGGGGGCTGTCCCTAGTACGAGAGGACCGGGATGGACGGACCTCTGGTGTACCAGTTGTCGCGCCAGCGGCAGCGCTGGGTAGCTACGTTCGGAAGGGAGAAATGCTGAAAGCATCTAAGCGTGAAACCCTCCCCAAGATGAGATCTCCCGAGCTTCGGCTCCTGAAGGCTCCTGGAAGATTACCAGGTGATAGGCCAGGTGTGTAAGGCCCGCGAGGGTTTGAGCTAACTGGTACTAATCAGCCGTGAGGCTTGACCATTTACTCTCATTTACGCTGTTGACGTTGTGCGAGGAGAAACTACCGTTTGTAGGATATTTAGTTGTCCGCCGGATGCCCGGCGTATGTCCGGGGTCTGGTGTCGTTTGGGATCTTTGAAAGATACGGCCGAGCGCTGGCTCGGTCCACGATTTCCCGGTGGCGATAGGAGAGGGGTCACACCCGTTCCCATGTCGAACACGGTAGTTAAGCCCTCTACCGCCGATGGTACTGCACGGGCAACTGTGTGGGAGAGTAGGTCACTGCCGGGATTTTTTCGATTAGCCCGCTGATTCTAACGAGTCAGCGGGCTTTTTACTTTTAGAATAAACACTTTACAGTCACGCCGTGTTCGGTCGTCCTGATCGAATACCACAGTTTGCTAACTGGACAAAACTGGACAAAAATACCTCCAAGACGTAACGTTTCTGCGCTGTTGTCTCTCCCGAGGTTGGAGGAGACCCGCTTCTGTGGCTGAGCGGTGGACTCTCCTGGCTGCTTGGCGGCGTGTTCTTCCCGACCGACATGCTGCCGGGCGGTTTACGGCAGGCGGCGCTAGTGCTACCGATCACCCATGCGCTCGAGGCACTGCGCGCCACTCTGGGGGATGTCGCGTCGCACGTGGCGGTCCTGGCCATGTTCGCGCTCGTCGGTCTGCCGTTGGCGATGACGCTGTTCGCCGCAGCCGTCGGGTGGGGGAAACGCTCGGGTACACTCGGGCACTACTAGGGTGACGCCCTGAGGAGGCCAGCGGCAGAACGAATGGTCCGAAGCGGCGCTCGACCACGTCGCAGATCTGTCCGTACGGTATAAAAGTTGATGTGACTGTCGAAAACACCGTGCCAGCAACAGCGGAAGGAATCCCCGTCGAGCTCGCCAGCGAACGGAAGATCCGATACCGCAACAAGACCCACTACCGCTTCTCCCACTGGCCAATCTGGATCTTCGTCTTTTTCATCATGCCGGGGCCGCTCACCTTCGACCTCTTTGAGAGCGGGTTCGACAGCCGCATGGCGATCTGGCTCGGCGTGGTCCTGGTCGGGACCGGGATCGCCGGGCTGCGGGGCCGGCTGCCAGGGTGCGAGCCGAGACCCTACATCATCAGGTTCACCGAGGACCGGCCCAACCCGTTCTATCGCCGGGTCTGCTACACGTTCGCCTGGAGCGCGATCCTCACGTTCGGGGTGCTCAACATCACCGGACTCGCGGTGGCGGTCCTTACCGGCGTGTGGAGTCAGCGTCAGCTCTATAACTTCGGATATTTTCCGCTGGCGATCGCGGTCTGGGTGCTCGGGGCGGCCGGATGGTTGCCGCGCGTGAAGCCATCAACCAAGGGCGAGGGGGTCGAGCGGCGCTATTTTTACGGGTCAACCTGGGCAATGTGCATCGCCCAGCCGATCGGCTGGTTGCTGTGGAGCGTGCTGCCGTATGGGCGGGCAGGCGATGTGCTGAAGCTGGTGGTTTTCGTCGGCGTCCTCGCGTTCGTCGGCTGGTTGTCGTATCTCGGAAAGCTGCCTCGCACCCGCCCGATCGTCCCGGGCGAGCTGGCCGTGTCGGATTGACTCGGACGGGTATTCCGGCGCCTTAGGCCTCACCCCGGCACTTGCCGGCCCTCGTCTCGCCGTCGCGCTGTGCAACATGTACCTTTACCTTTATCTTGCCAGGCGCATCTTGGTCGTGTGGGACTGCGTCGATGACGAGCGACTTCATGGCCGTGGTCGCCGCAGGTGCCATGCGTAGCGGAGGGTGACGACGGTGATCGGGATGCCGACCAGCACCCAAGTCCATTTCCAGTCTTCCGACCTCCAGTAGCCGTAGCCGATCATGGCCAGCAACAGGAGGTTGAGCCCGACACCGATCGCGGTGTGCTTGGTTGGGCCGTCGGGCGCCGCGTCGTGATTGGGTGGCTGTGCAGTCATTATTTTGGGCGGTCGAGGCGCAGCTTGCCTGAACATCTTCTAGAATACCGCCATGCGTCGCTCTCGACATCGACTCGCCGCCGGCATGCCGGCTGCCCTGGTTGTTGCGCTCGCGCTCGGCGGGCAAATCGCCGGGCAGGTGCCGCCCGACTTCGACACCTTCTTTCGGGACAAGACGATGCGAGTGGACTACATGCACTCGGGCGGATTGGGCCAGGAGATCATCGGGCTGGATCAAGTGGTGTCGGACGGGTCGTGGGCCGGTAGCCGTACTCGCCTGGTGGACGGTCTGAACCTGGGGAAGTATCTGTTCGAAGTGCTTGACCGGCGAACAAACAGGGTCCTGTACTCGCGTGGGTTCGCGTCGATCTACGGCGAATGGGAGACCACCGCCGAGTCGCGGGAGGTCTACCGGAGCTTTCATGAGTCGCTGCGGTTTCCCTGGCCGAAGGCGCCTGTCCAGGTGGTGCTGAAGACCCGCGATGCCGAGAACAGCTTCCACGAGATCTGGTCCACCGTAATCGACCCGGACTCGCGTGTCGTCAACCCGATCGACCGGGAGCCGATGGGCGAGGTGTGGCCGCTGTTCGAGAACGGCCAGCCGTCCCAGAAGGTCGACCTGCTGGTGATCGGCGAGGGCTACACCGCGGTCGAGATCCCCAAGTTCCATGCCGATGCGACCCGGCTTGTGAACGCGTTGTTCGAGGAGGAGCCGTTCCGGAGCCGGAAGGGTGACTTCAACGTGTGGGGGCTCGACTTGCCGTCGGCCGAGTCCGGTGTCAGCCGACCACGCGCCGGGCAGTTCCGTCGGACGCCGCTGTCGGCCGAGTACAACATCTTCGATTCGGAGCGCTACGTTCTGACCTACGACAACCGTGCACTCCGGGATGCGGCGTCGGCGGCTCCGTACGAGTTTCTTGAGATTCTCGTCAACGAGGAGCAGTATGGCGGCGGTGGGATCTTCAATTTCCAGGCGACGGCGGCGGCCGACACCGCGTTCGCCGAGTACGTGTTCGTCCACGAGTTCGGTCATCACTTTGCCGGGCTGGCCGACGAGTATTACACGTCGGACGTGGCCTACGAGACCGGCGCCGCGTATCACCCTGAGCCGTGGGAGCCGAACGTCACCGCGCTGCACGACCCCACTGGCGTGAAGTGGGGCGATCTCATTGGGGTAGATGTCCCGATGCCGACGCCGTGGGACAAAGATCTGTTTGAGGCCGGGAGTGTCGCGGCCCAACAGGAGCGTAGCGGGTTGCGGGCCGACGGTGCTCCCGAGACTGCGATGGACGAGCTGTTCACCGAGCAGATGGAGCGCGAAACCACGCTGCTAGGTGGGATGGAGCATGCCGGCGCGGTCGGGGCGTTCGAGGGGGCCTCCTACGAATCGACCGGCCTGTATCGGTCCGAGGTCGATTGCATCATGTTCACGCGCAACCCTGTCGGATTCTGCCGCGTGTGCCGCCGGGCGATCGAGCGCGTCGTCGACCTGTACGCCAGACCGTGATGGACGCCGTCTTCCTTGCCGATCTCGAGCGGATTGTCGGACCGGACGGGTTGGTCCGGGACGGCGGCGAGCTGTTGACCTACGAGTCAGACGGACTTGTCCGTCTGCGCGAGAGGCCGGCGGCGGCGGTGTTGCCCGTCACGGTCGACCAGGTTCAACGGGTGGTCCGGCTCTGTCATCGGTCGCAGGTGCCGTTTGTGGCGCGTGGCTCGGGCACAGGGTTGTCGGGCGGCGCGCTGCCGCATCCCGACGGAGTGTTGATCGTCCTGACCCGGCTGAATCGCGTGCTCGACATCGATATCCCGAACCAGCGCATTACGGTCGAGCCGGGGGTGACGAATCTGGAGGTGACCCGGCAGGTGGCGTCCGCGGGTTACTACTACGCGCCCGACCCATCCAGCCAGGTCATCTGCTCCATCGGGGGCAACGTCGCCGAGAACTCCGGGGGTGCCCATTGCCTCAAGTACGGGTTCACGGTCCATCACGTGCTCGGGGTCGAGGCGGTGCTGCCGGATGGCGAGCTGGTGCACCTGGGCGGCAAGGCGCTCGACAGCCCAGGGCTCGACCTGCTGGGGGTCATTGTCGGGTCAGAGGGCACGCTGGCGGTCGTCACTAAGGTGACGCTCAGGCTGGTCCGCTGCTCCGAGGCGGTGCGGACGCTGCTGGCCGCGTTCGACTCGACCGACGCCGCCGGAAACGCGGTGTCCGACATTATCTCGGATGGAATCATCCCGGCGGCGATCGAGATGATGGACCGCACCACAATCCGGGCCGCCGAGGCGGCGGTGCACCCAGGGTTCCCTGATGCCGAGGCGGTCCTCATCGTCGAGCTCGACGGACCGCAGAGTGAAGTGGCGGCCCTGTTCGAGAAGGTCGAGGCGGTGTGCGTCCGGAATGGTGGCTGGGGTCTGCAGGTGGCGCGCGATGAGGCGCAGCGGGGTCGTATCTGGATGGGGCGCAAGGCGGCCTTCGCTGCGATGGGGCGAATCGCCCCCAACTACTACGTCCAGGACGGCGTGATCCCACGGAGCAAGCTGCCGGAGGTACTCCGGCGGATCCGTCAGCTCGAGATCGAGTCCGGGCTCACGATTGGCAACGTGTTCCATGCGGGCGACGGCAATTTGCACCCGCTCGTCTGCTATGACGACGGCGTCGACGGGCAGGCCGAGCAGGCCGAGCAGGTGGCCACCCAGATTTTGACCTACTGCCTCGATGTCGGCGGGTCCCTCACCGGCGAGCACGGCATCGGCGCCGACAAAGCGTGTCACATGCCCAAGATGTTCTCTGCCGGAGATCTCGAGACGATGCAGCTCGTGCGTGCCGCGTTCGATCCCGACCAGATCTGCAACCCCGACAAACTGTTTCCCACCCCGCGTCTGTGTGGTGAGGTTCCCGGGCCGTATCGTGCCCACCCTGCAGAGAGTGCCGGTCTCGCCGAGCGGGTTTGAGAGGATCCCCGGGACGCGCAATGTCCAGTAGGTCACCTTCGCCCGCCGCCGCCGCCGCCGCCGCCGCCGCCGCCCTGGTCACTGAGGTGGATGCACGGGCAGGAGCCGGGGTTGCGCGCCCGGGCGTGGCAGCGGACGCCATTGATGGCGCTGTGCCCGGTGTCGTCGCCGAGCCGGCGACGCCCGAAGCGCTCGCGAAGATCCTTGCCTGGGCAACCGAGACCGGGCGCACCGTGGTCGTGCGGGGTGGGGGCACCAAGCTGGGCTGGGGGCCGTCGTCCGAATCCGTCGACCTTCTGCTGTCGACCGCAGCGATGAGCGCCGTCGTCGAGCATCGCCACGGCGATCTAACCGCCACGGTGCAGGCCGGCGCGACCCTCGCCGAGACGAACGCCGTGCTCAGCCGACACCGCCAGTGGCTGCCGCTTGACCCGCCGTGGGGTGACCGGGCCACGATCGGCGGGATCGTTGCTTCGAACGACAGCGGGCCCCGCCGCCAGCGTCACGGGGCGCCGCGCGACCTGATCATCGGGATGACGCTGGCGCGGGCCGACGGCCTCCTGGCGAAGACCGGCGGCATCGTGGTGAAGAACGTCGCGGGGTACGACCTGGCTCGGCTACTGACCGGCTCGTTCGGATGCCTGGGCGTCATCCTGACCGCGACCTTCAAGCTCGCGCCGCTGGAAGAGGTCTCGCGGACGGTGTCGGTGGAGTTCCCCTCGAGTGCACTGTGCGGTGCGCTTGTTGCCGAATTGCTCGCGCACGCCTCGACGCCGACGGCGCTGGAGCTGGCCACGCCCCCGGCGACGATGCTCATCCGGTTCGAGTCGGTCGAGGCGGTAGCGGTCGAGCTGGCTGAGCAGGCCGCCACGCTGGCCAGGGCCCACGGCGGTACAGTCGTCATTTTGGCCGGAGAGGACGAGGCCGTGGCCTGGCGCGCGCACGACGCCCGTGTGTTCGACCGTGAGGGGACCATCGTGAAGCTCGTGGTGGTACCGAGCGAGGTGTCGTCAATTCTCGCCTGGCTGGACGCAACCGCGAAGACGAACGAACTCGACTACGTCGTGACCGGCCGCGCCGGTCTCGGGGTGCTGTATGTCCGACTGAATGGCGCGGTGTCTGAACAAGCGGCGTTCGTCACGGCACTCCGCGAGCGCCTGCCGCTCGGTCGCGGCAGCGCGATCATAGAGCGCGCCGATTTCGAGCTGAAGGCGCTGGTCGACGTCTGGGGTCCGGTCGGCGACGGCCGGCGAATCATGCAAGAGGTCAAGCGGCGTTTTGACCCAACCGGCACTCTGAACCCTGGCCGCGGCCCTGGCGGGCTGTGACTACGAGCGCCCGAATCAGGTTCTGGAACGGCGAACCTCACAGCCGTTCCCGCCAGGGTGCTTGCCCCGGGCGGTGTGACCCGTGTCATTTTGAATGTGGCCTGTACGGTGAAGCGGCTGCGCTGGGGCTTCCCCGGAGCGATGCCCCAAAGCCGATCGTTCAGTGCGCAAGTGTCTCTCCTCGGATCGACACATCCAGCAGCTCCACCATGTGGTAGGTGCGCATCGGTGTGCCCGCCTGATCCAAGCGACTCGCGATCTGGAGGAGGCAACCAGGGTTGCTCGACACCACCGCCTCGGCGCCGGTTGTTAGGATGTGCCGCGTCTTACGGTCACCGAGCTCAACGGCGGTGTCGGGCTCGACCAGATTGTAAACGCCGGCCGAGCCGCAACATATGTCCGCTTCCGGAATTTCGCACACCTCCAGCCCCGGGATGGTTCGCAGCACGCGTCTTGGCTCAGCGCGAACGCCCTGGGCGTGCTGCAGGTGGCAGGCGTCGTGATACGCGACCCTTAGCGGCACTGGGTGCCGCGGTGCTCGCGGCTCAAGGTCGTCGAGCAACTCGGAGACGTCCTGGCACTTGTCGGCCAGCGCGCGCGCCCGGTCGGCGTAGACCGGGTCGTCTCGGAGCAGATGACCATACTGCTTCAGTGTCGAGCCGCAGCCTGCGGCGTTGATCACGATGGTATCGACGTCGGCCGCCTCCGATTCGAACGCGTCAATGAAACGTCGTGCCATCTCCGCGGCGTCCGCTTCGAGCCCGCTGTGCAGCATCAGGGCGCCGCAGCAGCCCTGGGACCGCGGGATGACGACCTCGCAACCTTCCGCTGCCAGCACCCGGATGGTGGCCGCGTTCACCTCCTCGAAGAACACCCGCTGCACGCAGCCGAGCAGCAGCCCAACCCGCTTTCGCCGCTCGCCGATGGCCGGCACCCGCACGGGCGGGGTCGACCATGCTCGGCGGAGCGACACTGGCGGCAGCACCGCCTCCATGGCGCGCAGCCGTGCCGGCAGCAGGTGCAAGAGGCCGGTCGCGCGGACCAGTCGTTGCAGCCCGAGCCGTTGATATGCCCACAGCTTCACGGCGGCGAGTCGCAAACGGCCCGGGTACGGGAACAACGCGAAGATGATCTGCCGGAACAGGCGGTCGGCCAGCGTGCGGTCGGCCTGTCGTTCGATCTGCTGTCGCGTGGCCTCGATCAGCTTGTCGTACTGCACTCCGGATGGGCAGGAGGTGACACAGGCCATGCAGCCCAGGCAGGTGTCGAAATGGTGGACGAAATGGTCGGTGATGGTCGTCTCGCCTGCGAGCCCGCCCTTGATGAGCGCGATCCGGCCCCGCGGCGAGTCGGTCTCCCGGCCCCAGAGCAGATAGGTCGGGCAAGTTGGCAGACAGAACCCGCAATGGACGCAATCCGCAACCAGCGCCGGGTCCGGCGGACCGTGCGTGTCGAAGGCTGAATGTGCCATGCCGTGACAGTGTGCCCAAATGGAGCCGGCTTGTCACCCGCCTTCGCTCACCGAGAGGCGCCGACCGGAGGTCCGCACGGCTTCGTGTCGTGGTGTCGTGAGCGGTAAAGTAGGTATGATTTCGGTGCCCAATTCGCCTGGGCACTCGGATGCTGGAGCAGATCCGGAGCAGAAAAAGATGACGAGAGCGATTCGTATTCACGAGCACGGTGGACCCGACGTGTTGCGATGGGACGAGGTGGACCCAGGGACACCGGGCGCCGGTCAGGCGCTGATCCGGCAGACGGCGGCCGGACTCAATTTCATCGACGTGTATCACCGCACCGGGCTGTACCCGGTCCCGGCGATGCCCGCCATCATCGGTAGCGAAGGCGCCGGTGTGGTGGAGGCGGTGGGCGACGGGGTGTCGGAGGTGCGCGTCGGCGACCGGGTGGCCTATTGCATGAGCCTGGGCGGCTATGCCGAGCAGCGGCTCATCGATGCGGCGCGGCTTGTCCGGCTCCCTGACGACATCACCGACCAGCAGGCGGCCGCCATGATGCTCAAGGGGTGTACGGTGCAGTACCTCGTGCGGCGGATCTACCCGGTGAAGGCGGGGGACACCATCCTGCTGCAGGCCGCGGCCGGCGGTGTCGGGCTGATCGCCTGTCAGTGGGCGAAGCATCTTGGCGCGACGGTGATCGGCACGGTCGGCAGTGACGAAAAGGCGGAGTTGGCGCGTTCGCACGGGTGCGACCACCCGATCGTCTACTCCCGGGAGAATGTCGTCGAGCGGGTCAAGGCGCTCACCGATGGTGCGGGGGTGCCGGTCGTGTTCGACTCGGTGGGGCGGGACACTTTCATGGCGTCGCTTGACTGTCTACAGCCACGGGGCCTGATGGTCAGCTATGGCAACGCGTCCGGCGCGGTGGAGCCGTTCAGCCCAGGAGTCCTGGCGGCGAAGGGCTCGCTGTTCTTGACCCGGCCGACGCTGGCCACTTATATCGGTACCCGCGCGGAGCTTGAGGCGACCACGGCGGAACTGTTCGACGTCGTGCAAAGCGGCGCGGTCAAAGTGGAAGTGAGCCAGGTAGTCCCGCTCGAAGATGTGGCGCAGGCCCATCGCGACCTGGAAGCACGGAAGACGACCGGCTCGACCGTGCTGACGATGCGGTCAGACGCTCGTAGCGACGACGACCGATGACCAGACGGTTCATCCTGCCATTCTCCTAGACCGGGGGGCGACATGCCGGCTGTAGCACGGGTGTAAGCGAGGGCGCACATCCGATTCATCCGCACTCTCAAGGGGAGGCACCCCGATGCGACAGTGTCACAAGTCTCTCGCGGTGCTGGCTATCGCGGTCCTGACGGCCGGCTGCTCCGGAGGCGACGTGCCGGTCGCCGCGCCCGATGACCCGGCCCCGCTGCTGAGCGCAGAGCCGATCACCGATGGACTGACGGCGCACCGGCCGGCCGTGCCTGGTGTCCAAGGGCTGATCACGGCCGGTCATCCGCTCGCGTCGATGGCCGGCATGCGCATTCTGATGCAGGGCGGCACCGCGGCAGACGCCACCGTGGCGGTGCTGGCGACGCTAAACCAGGTCGAGCCGATGATGTCTGGCGCCGGCGGAAACGGCTTCATGACGATCTATGACGCCGAGACCGATCGCGTCTATTCATTGAATGCGACCGGTGCGGCGCCGATGGGGCTCGACGCGGCCGCAATCTCGTCGGACGAGCTGAACCGCGGCGTGAAGGCCGGGGTGGTGCCAGGGCTGTTCGGCGGCTGGATCGCCCTGCTGGAGCGGTTCGGAAGGATGACACTCGGGCAGGTGCTCGAGCCGGCGATCGAGTACGCCGAACGCGGTCATCCGCTGAGCGCGTTCGGCGCCAGCTCGATTACCCGCTCTCGGGACCTCCTTGAACGATATCCCTCGACCGCCGCGGTGTTTCTGCCGGATGGTGAGCCGCCTGTCGAGGGACAGCTGCTCCGCTACCCGGATCTGGCCAGAACGTTTCACAAGCTGGTGGAGGCAGAGGAGACGGCACGCCTGGACGGAGGCGCACGCAAAATCGGTCTGCGGGCCGCGTTCAACCGCTTTTATCGCGGCGACATCGCCCGCGACATGACCCGGTTCTATCAGCGGAACGGCGGACTGTTCACCCGTGAGGACTTCGCCGCCTATGAGCCGATCTGGGCCGAGCCGGTCCACACGACCTACCGCGGCTACGACGTGTATTCCAGCCCTACTACGTCCCGTGGCGGGCTTGAGGTTGTGATGCAGCTCAACCTGATTGAGGCTTTCGACATGGCCTCGCTGGGACACAACTCGGCCGAGGCGCTGCATCTGATCGCCGAGTCGATCAAGATAGCCAAATCGGACATCTATCACTTCGTGACCGACCCGAAGCACGCCGACATGCCGACCGCCGGCATGACGTCCAAAGCGTTTGCCGACACGCGGCGCGCGTTGATCTCGCCGGGGCACGCCATCCCCTATCCCGACCACGGCACGCCGCCAGGTGCCCTGTCGTCGTCAGTGACGCCGCCGCTGATGTCGGCCTCGCTCGGCGTGCCGGTGCCCGGACCGCTGCTCGCCGAGACCGCCTACCCCGGCAGTACGACCAGCTTTTCGATTGTCGATCGCCAGGGGAACGTCGTCGTGGCCACCCCGACCCTCGGCAGCAGCTGGGGAACCGGGGTCGTGGTGGGGAGTACCGGGCTGTTCTTTAACAACGGCACCCGGATCGGGTCGACCTCGCCATATCCCGACGACGTGAACTACGTGCGTGGCGGCCAGATTCCGATTTTGAACAACGCGCCGACGTTGGTCATGAAGGACGGAGCGTTGTTTTTAACGCTGGGCACACCGGGCGGCGAGACGATCGGGCAGACACAGTTTCAGATGCTGTTGAACGTGGTCGACTTCGACATGAGTATCCAGGAGGCAATCGAGGCGCCCCGTCTCTCGCTGAACGCCGATCCGAGCTTCTACTTGCCTGGCGCCGCGGTGAGGGTGCGTGTCGAGGGCCGGGTCGCGCCGCTCGTGATCAGCCGACTGGTGGAGATGGGGCACGACGTGCAGGTGGTCCCGGAGTACTCCATGGGCAGCATGCAGGGGATCTTGCGGAACCCGAAGACCGGCACGATGATGGCGGGCGCCGACCCGCGCCGGATGATGTATGCCATAGGGTGGTGAGGTCCCCGGCGCTTGCGCTGGTAGCGGCTAGCATGGGATTCTCTGTGACGAAAAGGGAGCCTGGATATGACACCTTCCACGCAGGGTAAGTCACGGCGGCGGTTCATGAAACAGGCGGTGTTCGGTGCCGGTGCCACGGCAGCCACGCTTGGCGCCGGCACGGCCGGGCTGACCGCTGCCGAGGAGGATGACGCGAACCCGATCAGGGTGCCGGCCGAGTTCGAGGCCGCCAAGACGGCGCCCTTACCGACGGTCGAGTTCCCGATGACCGGCGCGCAGGTGTTCGCGCGTGCCTGCAAGGAGGAAGGGGTCGCGGCGCTGTTCTGTTGTCCCGGCAACTACACGGTGGTCAACGCGATTTGCGACACCGGAATCCCGACTTATGGGGGCCGGCACGAGGGTGCGCTCTGTCACGCTGCCGACGCCTTCTGCCGTGTGACCGGCGAGATTGCCGCCACCTCCGGCACGGAGGGACCGGGATTCACAAACATGATCTGCGGGGTCGCCACCGCCAACGCGGCGCGGTCGCCGGTCCTGGTGCTGGCCAGCAACAAGACCATTTTCGCCGAAGACTCCGAGCGCGGAATCCAGGACGGTTATCAGCAGCCGATAACCGAGGGGCTGCGCAAGTACGGGAAGCGGCTCATCACGGGCGCCCGCATCCACGAGTACGCTGGCTACGCGTTCAGACAGCTGCGGAGCGGCGTGCCAAAACCAGTGCACCTGGATTTCCCGGCCGAAATCGCGAGCGCACGGTTCCAGGATGCCAGCGAGATCGAATACTTTTACGACAAGACGAAGTATCGAACCGACACAAAGCCCCACCCGGATCCCCAAGCCATTGACCGGGCGGTCGCGTTGCTTCGGGCGGCCGAGCGCCCGATCATCGTGTCGAGCAACGGTGTCTTCTACGGTCGCGCGTGGGACGCTCTGCGCCGTCTGGCCGAGCGAGCCCAGATTCCTGTTGTTGAGTCAGGGGCGACCAAGGGGCAGTTTCCGGCGGACCACGAGCTGTCCGCCGATGCCGCGCCCGGTGCGCTGGCCAGCGCCGACTTGGTGCTGCTGGTGGGGCAGTACTGCATGCCGACGCTGGGCGAGTTCGCCTTCGGTCCGGATGCGAAATACATCCGGATCGACCCGTCTGCCGAGGACATCGGCCGGAACCTGCCGATTGATCTCGGTATCGTCAGCGACGAGCGCGCCGCGCTCGAGGCGTTGGCCGACGCCGTGCCGCGGATGCGACACGGGGCGTGGGTGACCGAGGTGGCCGCTGCACGGGCCGAGTTCGAGGCGGAAAACGAGCAGTACTACCAGACCGGCCTGGGCTACACCGATGCCGTGCATCCGGCGGTCATCGGTAAAGAGCTGTCCGACTTCTTGCAAGCCGGCAACTTACCACGGGATCGGACCACGATCGCGCAGGGTGGCTACGGCATCGCGCGCTACACACGGCGGTATCTGCGCGGGTTCCGGCCGGGCCAGATCATGAACGGCGCCTATCAGTACGGCGCGATCGGTCCGGATGTTGGCTACACGCTAGGCGTGGCGGCGGCGGTGCAGCAGGGCACGGGACCGCAGGCCGACTATCAGGGTCACCCGGTGATCGGCATCACTGGCGATGCCGGATTTGGCTACACCGGCATGGAGATCGAGACCATGGCCAAGTATCGCCTGCCCGCGATTGTCATCGTCTACAACAACAACGCCTGGGGCACCTGGAACGGGCAGCGCAACAACCAGATCGGTCTCCCGGTGCACCTGTTCCAGGAGAACGTCCGCTACGACAAGATGGGCGAGGCACTCGGCGCGCACGGCGAATATGTGACCCAGCCGGCCCAATTCCGACCGGCGCTCGAGCGGGCCTATCAGGTGGCGCTCGACGAGCGTCGCCCGTCGGTCATCAACGTGCAGGCGAAGAAGGAGTTTTGGCTACGGGATCAGTATCCGCCAGGGTTCCTCGGCAAGATCGAGCCGGGCGTGATGTCGTATTACCACTGATGGTCGCGACCGAGCGCCGGCCCCTTAGACCTCGACTGACACCGGCGCAGTCGTTGGCGGTGGTGCGCGAGCGGCTCCAAGCCTACGCCGACCGTGGCGTGTTTCGCGGGTTCAGCGAGCAGCCTCCGGCGGCTGGGCGACACCGGTTCCGATTCTCGTGGTTGGGGACGCGACCGGTGTTCCTCGTCTACACGCCCACGACCGGAACCTTTGTGTTCCGGAACCTGCTGCCCAACGTGACGGCGCGTTCGCCGCTCCATCGAGACTTGCAAGCGTTCGTCGCCGGTCGGGCCTCTCCGCATCTGCCGGCGCATCGACGGGTGAATCGCCGTCGTGCAAGGATACGGTGTCTGTTGTCCCGCGGCGCCGTGTCGCTGGAGCTCATGGCGACACGCAATTTCCACGAGTACGGCGTGAACCGGGTCGTCAACCTCGTCCACGAGATATTCGTGTATCTTCACGCGTATCACCCCGAGTACATGTGGGAGAGTTTCGACGCGCCGGAAGAGTGAACGGAGCCTTAATGGTCGATGACTGCGCGCGGTTGGCCGTTGTGCTCGGTGTCGTCGGTACCGCGGTCCTCACCGCCGCCGGCTTCCAGAACCACCCTCCCGAGCCGCACCGGCACGCGGAAGGACAAGCGATCGAGAATCCAGTGCCCGCGACTCGGGACTCGATGTCGACCGGCCGACAGCGGTACGTCTTCATGTGCCGCGAGTGTCACGGCAACAGCGGGCTCGGTGACGGGGATATGGCGCATGCGGGTGGCGAGGTGCCGGACTTTACAGACGATGCCTGGCTGCACGGGCCGAGCGACGGCGAGATCTTCCTCGTTATCAGAGACGGGGTCACGGCCGACATGCAGCCTTACGTGAACCGACTCAGCGATGAGGAGATTTGGCATCTCGTCAACTATCTGAAAACCCTATCCGTATCTGATCGATGAGCATGTCGACCGAGTCAGGAGGAGCTTCGGTAGAACGATGACCGACGCAATCGTGTTCATCCCGATGGCGCATCGGCTGGGTCCGTATCCCGCCAAAATATGTAGCCTGTGACGCAGACCACAGTCCAGTGGCGCACTCCAGTGCCCTATCTCGGCGCCGTGATCTCGGGTGCGGAGGGCAGGCGGTCCGGCATTGTCCACAGCTGCGGGCCAGACGATGGGACGGTGGCGACACCGAGACCGTGGCGGAACACGAGCTGGCCCCCATGATCGGCAGTTTTCACAAGCATACCGAAGCCGGCCAGCGCGGCCACAAGCACCACTACCGCTGCCCACCGGGCGGTTGGTCGCCAGATGTAGGAGAGGGCTATTCGGAGCGAGGCGAAGAAAACAAAGAACCACGTGGTGCGGTCCGCCCACGTAAAGTGCGCTGTCACCGCCGCGCTCTCCTCGGGGGACACCGGGGTCCCCTGGGCGGCGGTGAGCCCGCTGAAGTACGCGGCCAACGCCATGAACGCCCCGGCGCAATAGAACAGGGTGGCGGTCTCTCGGAGGGTCGGCCTGGCCGGCACCAGCAGGCTTGCCATGTCCACCGACACCGCGCAGGCCAGCAGCGTCACCGGAAAATGGACGAGCAGCGGGTGCAGATTGGGCGCCCAGGTAGGGATGAGGGCCATCATGACGCGCCCTAATAATACTCCCCCCTTACGCGATGTACCGATACCGGGAAATGTCTAGCCCAAGCGCAGCGGGGCTGTGAGGAAAGCACTTACTCGCGACGCTGTGTCGTCCGTCGTCTTTGCGATTTGAGACGCAGCTTCGCGAGCGAGCCACGACATGGAAGGCTGGCACGGCTGGGACGGTTATGCGCCGTTCTACGACTGGGAGAACGCGCGCACGGTTGGGCGTCGGTAAATTCGGTTCTGGTAGCGTCTGGCGGAGCGGTGCGGCGGACCGGTGCTCGAGCTGGGGTGTGGCACCGGTCGCGTGGCGGTGCCGGTCGCCAGAACGGTGGGCGGGACCTTCGCCATGGACCTCGTCCCGAACCTCCAGCGGTGGAGCGAATACGACCGCCGCGTCAGTCTGCGCGGACGCCGGCGCGGTCACACACGGACCGCGCACCGGTTCTCGCTGGTGTTTCGCACGCTGTCGGTGCGCCAGATGACCGGGAGTTTGCGCCGAGCCGGGTTCACGGTCGAGACGGTATCTGGCGATTACACCGGAGGCGAGTAACATCCGGAGGTTGAGGCCTGGATCGTCCTGGCGCGAAAGCCCTAGCTCAGGCTGGCACCGGTGGTCGGTGATCCGGCGGAGACCTCGCACCACCGTCCTGTCGCCGCAATGTGCGTCGAAGGGACGGGTCCGGCGTGACGTGTGGAGTCTGGTCCAGGAACCAGGCGTGATAGAATTCATCGATTTACCTCTCGCACACTGACGGAGCCCTGCCATGTCCGGCCATTCCAAGTGGCATTCGATCAAGCACAAGAAGGGCGCGGCCGACGCCAAGCGCGGCAAGCTGTTCACCCGCATTATCAAGGAGCTCACTGTCGCTGCTCGCAACGGCGGGGGTGATCCGGACTGCAACCCCCGGTTGCGGACCGTGATCGCCGACGCCAAGGCGGGCAACATGCCGGCCGACAACATCAAGCGCGCGATTCGCAGAGGCACGGGCGAGGAGCCTGGGGTGAGCTACGACGAGGTGACCTACGAAGGCTATGGACCTGGCGGCGTGGCCCTGCTGCTCGAGGTGTTGACCGACAACAAGAACCGGGCCGTCGGCGAGATCCGGCATCTGCTAACCAAGCACGGCGGGAATCTCGCCTCGACGAACAGCGTGGCCTGGTTGTTCGACAAGCGGGGCTACATCCTGGTGGAGAAGGAAGATGCTGACGAGGAGACGCTAATGAACACCGCCATCGACGCCGGTGCCGACGACCTTCGCGACGAAGAGCGGAGTTGGGAGATCGTCAGCACGCCCGAGACGTTCGACGAGGTCGCCGCGGCGGTCCGGGCGCTCGGGGTCGAGCCGACGGCGGCCCAGGTTTCGATGCTGCCAAAGAACTACGTCACGCTCGAGGGGAAGCCGGCCCAGCAGATGTTGAAGTTGATGGGCGCGCTCGAGGATCTGGACGATATCCGGCACGTCTGGTCGAATGTCGACATCAGCGAAGAGGAGATCGAGGCTTCGCTGGCGTGAGGATATTCGGGATTGACCCCGGGTCTCAGCGCACCGGGTATGGCTGCATCGACACCGACGGAAGCAGGTGCCGTGTCGTGGTCTGCGGTGCTGTCACCCTATCGGCTCGCACCCCGTTTCCGGACAAGCTGCTCCGTATTCACGACGAGCTGGCGTCGTTGCTGGCCCAGCACCGACCCGCGTGCGTGGCGATCGAAGAGGTTTTTTTCGGCCGAAACGCACGTAGCGTATTGATGCTGGGCCATGTCCGTGGAGTGGCCATGCTGGCGGCATCCAAGGCGGGGCTGCCCGTTGCCGAGTACGCGCCCACCGAAGTCAAGCGCGCGGTCGTGGGGTACGGGCGGGCGGATAAGAAACAGGTCCAGCAGATGGTCGCGTTGCTGCTCGGACTCGATGAGGCGCCAAGCCCGCATGATGTATCAGACGCATTGGCCATCGCGGTCTGCCATGCCCACACCGTGTCATCCCCGCTGGCGGCCGCGCGCCCGGTCGGGCGCGGCGGCGGTCGGAGCTGGCGTCAGTATCGTCCGGAGGGGTGACGGATGATCGCGCAGCTCCGCGGCCGATTGGTCGAGAAACACCCGAACCGAGTCATTGTCGATGTCCAGGGTGTCGGCTACGACGTGCAAGTACCGTTGTCGACGTTCTATGGGCTTGGTGAATCGGGGTCTGAGGTGGCCTTCCGCGTGCACACGCACGTGCGGGAGGATGCCCTTGCGCTGTTCGGTTTTTCGACTTTGCTCGAGATCCAGCTCTTCCAGCGGTTGATCGGTATCACCGGCATCGGTCCAAGGCTCGCGCTTGCGGTGCTGTCCGGAATCGAGGCGGCCGACCTCGTCAGGGCCGTGCGCCAGGGGGACGTGGCGCGGCTGACGGGGATCCCGGGCGTTGGCAAGAAGACCGCCGAGCGGATCGGATTGGAGCTGAAGGACAGGCTGCCGGCGGAGCTCGATCTCGAACCCGACGGGCCGGACCTGTCAGTAGGCGAGACCAGTTTGCGGGCCGACCTGCTGTCGGCGCTGTTGAACCTCGGCTATCAGCGGCCGGTGGCGGAACGTGCTGTGAGCGCTGCGATTGAGGATGGGGACGGCACGATCGAGCAGACGCTGAGACAGGCACTGAAAGAGCTCGCCCGATGACCGATGAAGTTTCCCCGATGAGCGACGAGGCCCCCCCTAGCCGTGTGGTCAGCTCCGCCCGGCTTGGAGATGATGATCAGTTTGAGGTGGGACTGCGGCCTCGGTCCCTAGACGCCTATATCGGACAGGAGCGGCTGCGCGAGAACCTCGAGGTCTCGATTGCGGCGACACGCAAGCGTGGCGAAGCGCTCGACCATGTGCTGCTCTACGGTCCGCCTGGGCTCGGTAAGACCACCCTGGCGTACGTCATTGCGAACGAGCTTGGCGTGCCGATCCGGACGACGGCTGGGCCCGTCCTCGAGAGGCCGGGCGACCTGGCCGCGATCCTGACTAATCTCGCTGAGCACGAGGTGCTGTTCATCGACGAGATTCACAGGATGAGCCCAGTCATCGAGGAGATTCTGTATCCGGCGATGGAGGACTACGAGCTTGACATCGTCATCGGCCAGGGCCCGGGCGCGCGGTCGGTCAAAGTGCCGGTGCAGCGGTTCACGTTGATCGGCGCGACCACACGGGCTGGGCTTTTGACAGCGCCGCTCCGCGCCCGATTCGGCATCGTGCACCGCCTGGACTTCTATCGCGATGTGGATATCCAGGAGATCGTGGGGCGGTCGGCCGGGATCTTCGGGGTGCCGATCGACGACGACGCGACCGCCGAGATTGCGCGCCGCTCGCGCGGGACACCGCGGGTCGCCAACAGGTTGTTGCGGAGAGTGCGGGACTTCGCCGAGGTGCGGGCCGACGGCGCGATTACGCAGCCGGTGGCCCTGCGGGCGCTGGATTTACTCGAGGTGGACAGCAACGGCTTCGACGAGGCGGACCGTCGGCTGCTGCGCGCCATTATCGACAAGTTCGGGGGGGGACCGGTCGGGTTGAACAGCATCGCCGCCGCCATCAGCGAGGAGAAAGAGGCGATCGAGGACATCTACGAGCCGTTCCTGATCCAGATTGGGTTTCTCGACCGCACCCCGCGTGGGCGGGTTGCCACCGCCCGCGCCTACGACTACTTCAACCTGCCGGCGCCGGACCGCGAGAGCCGGCTCTGGTAACCCAGGAGGTAAGGGCTCTTAGTGAGGAGACGTTAGATGAACGATGCGGCATCGAGCCGACCGGGTGACGATCGGGTGCGGAAGGTCCGACGGGTACAGATCTCCTCGCTGGCTGTCGCCGTGCCACCGCGGGTGCTGACGAACAAAGACCTCGAGGCGCTGGTCGACACGTCGAACGAGTGGATTCTCAAGCGCACCGGTGTCCGTGAGCGCCACATCGCCGACGACGGAGTGGCGACGTCTGATCTGGCGGCCGAGGCGGCGCTGGCCGCCATCGCCCAGGCGCGTCTGATCCCGTCCGACATCGAATTTCTCGTGGTCGGGACGACCACGCCGGACATGTTCTTCCCGAGCACCGCCTGTTTGGTCCAGGACAAGATCGGCGCCGGCTCGGCCTGGGGGTTCGATCTGGGCGCCGCCTGTTCCGGATTCACCTACTCTCTGACCACCGCCGTGCAGATGGTGGCCACCGGGGCACACGAGCATGTGCTCGCCATTGGGGCCGACGTCATGTCCCGGATCATCGACTACCAGGATCGCACCACATGCGTGATCTTTGGTGACGGCGCGGGGGCGGTCGTCGTGGAAGCTGCGGCAGACCCGGAGCTCGGTATCATCGATTTTGCCCACGAGGTGGACGGCAGCGGCGGACAGGCGCTCCGGATGCCGGCCGGGGGCAGCCTGTTGCCGGCTTCTCACGACACGATTGACCAACGGCTGCACTACGTGCATCAGGATGGCGCGGCCGTCTTCAAATTCGCCGTGCGCAAGACCAGCGAGATCAGCCTCCGCATTCTCAAGCGGAACCGGTTGCAGCCGAACGACATCGCTCTCTTCGTGTCGCATCAGGCGAACCGGCGGATCATCGAGGCCGCCGCCAAACAGCTCGGCCTGCCCGACGAGAAGGTCGTCATCAACATCGAGCGGTACGGCAACACCACCGGCGCGACCATACCGCTGGCGCTGGCCGACGCACTTTCCGCTGGGCGGCTGAAGAAGGGCGATCTGGTGCTGCTCGCTTCGGTCGGTGCCGGGTTCACCGTCGGCGCTGTGCTCCTGCGGTGGGCATACTAGCCATCGTCGCCGGGTCACTCGAACAGCAAGTTTTCATGCGATGCGGAGATGTCTAGCCAGGCATGCTTCTCTCTGATTTCGATTTCGACCTGCCGGCGGACCACATTGCGCAGTCTCCGACGCCCGATCGTGAGGCGGCCCGGCTGCTGGTCCTCGACCGCGGCCGCGGCACCGTGTGCCATCGGACTGTTGCCGATCTGCCCGAGTTGCTGACGCCGGGCGACCTGCTCGTCGTCAATAATACCCGTGTGTTCCCGGCGCGGCTGCTTGGCTGCCGCGTGCCGA
>Ga0302123_10001057_pt1 | contig 19966 bp, 20 predicted proteins | sample CB21_321_MG_FD_203109 | JGI IMG/M metagenome (GOLD analysis project Ga0302123, IMG submission 203109) | Marine microbial communities from Western Arctic Ocean, Canada - CB21_32.1 | ecosystem: Environmental > Aquatic > Marine > Oceanic | place: Canada: Western Arctic Ocean | collected 2017-09-28 | reverse complement strand
GACGATCAGTGCCGCATCGAGACCACGTTCTATCAGACCGCGTTGCAGGATCAAAATGCGGCCGTCGATTTCACTTTTCGGTGTCGTTGGCAATGAAGTGCCTCCCAGCTATGATGGAATAATCCCTGGACGTGCAGCCATGAACTGTCTGCTGCGGACGAATCGTCTGACTGCATACCAGGCTGTTGCAGTGGCACATAATTTGCGCCGTTCCGCAGTGCGATCAACCTCGAACAAGAACAGCAGCCGATGATAACTGACTTGGAAGCAAAAAAATCTATCTTGATCGTCGATGACGAACAGAGTATCCGGAGTCTACTCACGCGTCTGCTGACCGGGCACAACTACACCGTGCATTCGACCGACGCCGCGGACGACGCTCTGCGGATACTCGAGGATCACGCGGTCGATCTGGTGATATCCGACATCACGATGCCGAACAGGTCCGGGCTCGAATTGCTGTCGGAGATTAAGGCCGTCAGCAACATACCCGTTATTATGGTTACCGGCCAGGGATCCGTGCAATGCGCCGTCAACTGCATAAAATATGGCGCTGCCGAGTACGTCATGAAGCCATTTGCCATCGATGTGCTGCTCGATAAAGTCGAGACCGTCCTTGCGGAACCGGTACCGATCGAGGGTACGATGGCGATGGATCAGGTCAGCGCTCGGGCGATCGCAGGATATGAAATCGTTCGTATTCTCGGCGAAGGCAACATGGGCACGGTCTACCTGGTCAACGGTAAAGCAGGACAGGCATTTGGCGATCAACTTGCGATCAAAGTTCTGAAAACCGAGTCGATGTCGGAGGGCCAGCGTGACATGTGCTTCAAACGGTTCATCAACGAAGCGAAAGCCGTGTCGAGTCTCATGCACCCCAACATTGTCTCGATTGTCGAATACGGCAGTTGCGAGCGTGAAAAGATTCCATTCATGGTGATGGAGTACGCCCGAGGAAAGTCGCTCAAGGACTATATCGTCGATGGCGATGATCTGTCATACGTTCAAAAGACCCTGGTGTTGCGCCAGATTGCGGATGCCCTCAGCGCTATTCACGCCCGCGAGATTTGTCATCGCGACATCAAGCCAGCGAATATCATTGTTGATAAATCACTGGCCGTCAAGCTCACCGATTTTGGCATTGCGCACCTGCCGGGCTCCGAGTTGACATTGACTGCTAATATTATCGGTACGCCAACGTATATGTCGCCGGAAGCGTTCGTTTCGGCGAAGGTCGATGAGCGTTCGGATATATTTTCGCTCGGCAGCGTAGCCTACGAATTCCTGTTAGGCCGCAAGCCATTTGTCGGCGACAACATGCGGGCCCTGGTCAAATCGATACAGACTGCGAAACCGACAGAACCGTGCAAGGTAGATGCTGACTTTCCGCCGAAGTTGCAGAGGATTCTGGCAAAGATGCTGAAGAAGAGCCCGCAGCAGCGCTACCATACTGCTTCTGACCTGGTCGCGGAATTTGATGATTACCTCAACGACGCGTCGGCAGGGGTCGGGGCCAGCATCAAGCGATTGATCGGTTGCCTGAGTATTCCGGACTGGTGTTGACTCTCGCGACGAAAGCTTACGTGTAATCCAGGGCCGTTTACCGTTGCTTCTGGGGTGCGGTAGGCAGCGGCATCTGGTGCTTGTGCGTGGTGCAGATTTGGCATTCACGAGTGCGGCCGGCGCGAGCTTCGCGGCGCGGGAATTCGGTGATTGGCAGTTCGCGGCTGCAGGCTGTGCAGACCTGCTGCTCCTCGACCTGAACCATCTCGAGCTGGCTGCTGCCGACCAGGTCCTCCGTCAGTTCGACGCTCTTCAGAAGTGCTTCAACTTTTGGATCGGTGGCTGCCCAGCGTTTCAGTTCGAATCGCAGCCATGCCTGCAATTCGGGGTCCATGCCATTTGGCTCCAGCATCCGGTTCAGAATCGCTTTTCTGTAGTTCTCGATTGTGTGCAGGGCGCGGCGGTCGATGTCTTTCTGTTTCTCCGTGATCGAGTCCATATAGATCTGCCACGCTTTGCGGGCCTGGTTATCAAAGTTGACAGCCTGCTTGTACTCGCCCAACGCCAGCGACCTGTACGACCAAGACAGGAACTCCGGCACGATCCGGTTGCCCTGGTCCTGTGTCGCTTCGTTGACATCCTCGGATAATTCGTGGAACACAAACTCGTCCAGCGTTTTCTGGTACCTGGGTTGGGTCGGATTTTCCGTGCGCATGTACTGGATGTATTCCCCGGCCTTACGTTCCTTGCCGGTGACATACAAGTTCACGATCGCATCCACCATGAAATTCTCGAAGCCGGCTCTTACGGACTTGTTGGACTCGTGGTTGTCGGCAGCGGACAGGTAAGCGGCCTTGACGTTGTCGACGAGCTCCGTGTTCGTCGCGACCATCAGGCTTCGCCATTTTGTGGGGTCCGCACTCATGTACACGAGACGGCCTGCGAAGTATGCGTCATTGAGGCTTTGGAAAATCATCCGCTCGCATTTGAGGTTCATGTTCCCTTCGGCATGCAGCAACCCTTGTCGAGCCCAGTAAACGGCATGTGCCTGTGGCAGCCGAAAATCGAGGTAGCCATACTCCCGGATGAGCTGCGCGATGAATGCCGGATCGAGATTCCGTTCCTCGACAATCCAGCGGCGCTCCAGGTTGGCTCGAACAAGGTCTAGCCAACCGAGCTGCGCCAGAGCGTCTGCGACATCATTCTGTATCTTGCTGGCGCTGCGGTACTCCGCCTCGAACTGCGGATAATTGAGATCGAAAGAGGCCAGCAACGCATCGAAATAGCGATCGGCTTCGACGCGGATTGCGTCCAGTATCTGCTCCAGGTCTTCCACGTCCGATGTGACTGCAGCTACTATGATGTTGCGTATCCCGGTCGCCGCCGCCGCCTCGCTGAACTGTCCGGGCATGCTCGCGCTGCTGCGATATGACGCCGCAACCTGCCCCAGCGTCAGTTTGTGTTCCTCGCACATCGCCAGGATCTGGTCGACTGCCAGATCGCCGAGAGCGCCGCTAAGTTTTTCGCGATCTGCGGGTGCTACTGCAAGCGCTTCCCAATCGTACTTGCGGTTGTTGCCAAGCACCCGTGTGAGATCGCGTGCCATGTGGTATTTATAATAGCGGTTGGCGTCGTCAAGGTTTTGCCCGAGTTTGTGCTGATAGAACCAGCCGAGCTCATAGAACAGCAACGGGTCACCGGGATTATACGAGAGCGCCTCGTCGCGAATCAGCTCGATGCCCTGCCTGACCCACCGCCAGCGGTCGTCGTAGCTCTGGAACGTAACCGACAGGTTGTATGTCATGTTCCAGGCGTGAAACGCGGTCGCTGCGGTGAATGTCGGCTGCAATTTGACGATCCACGAACCGAGCTGCACCAATTCGAAGTAGTTTTCTGCTTCCTGCATTTTTGTGTAGCGCAGGAACAGCAGGTCCGCGATAATCCCGCGAAACGCGCCGAAGGCAACCTGGACAATCCGCACTAGTGGTTCCGCCTCGTCGACTACTCCGATGGGTGTCAACTTGTGCGTTTTCCGCATGTCATTCATGTAGCTCTGCGCGCAGTGCAGATTGATGACTGCCGAAATCATGTACAGGACAATGACCAGTGTACGCCAGCGGGCATGGTCCTTGAGGAATTGAAAGCTCCAGATTGTTACGACAACCAGGCCGATTCCCAGGCATGCTGATAGTATGGCAGCGGTGCTGCCAGCCAGATTAATCATCGTTTCGTAACCAGTCCGAGTTCTTTGATATGTAACGCCCACATCCCGAGCGCTGCTATTGGGATGCCGCGCAATACGAACATTTTGATCGTAATAGAGATCATATTGGCCCAATCCACTAACTCGCCCTTGGCTAACCTGCCGATCTCGTTGAATTCGTTTATCGATATGATAATCAGATCCGCGGCCTCACGCACGTAGTAGCCGAGTTTGAGCAGCAGTTTTGTCGGAATCACAATGTCTTCGGGGTTGGTTGGCTGCATCGCCATGATCGAACCGCCGATCACCAGATACGACACCGACAGAAAGATCGCCACGGGCGTCGACAGTGCTGCGCCCGCTGTGCACCCGATAATTCCGACAAACATCACCTGCAGAATCAGCAGTGCGACGACGCGCATGTAATTATTAACAAAGCCCGTGCTACGGACCAGGATTTTTGGGCCGTCCGCGAGCGGGAAGACAAGGGACTCGTACTTCGGATCCAGATTTCGAAAACGAATCGACAAGTCCCGCTCCGGTGACAGCAACGCTGTATCGATCCGCATCTCTTGGAAGGTTCCAGTACTGATCGGCTGTGGGCCCTTCTGGATGACTCTTTCGCCACTCTTGAGCCACCACATGCATGTCGACTGGCGGTGGTCTTTCGAGGTAGCGCTTTCGACGAACATGCGAAATCGCAGGTGTACAAACTCCTTACCCTCGAAATCGGGCAGTCTGTTCCACGTCCAAATCCGTTCCGCTCCGGGCAGCATCTCTTCGTATCGACTGCGTTTTGTGCGTCTGATCTGGTTGCGCGTCGTCCGTTCCGTGATTGCCGGATGCGGGTTTACCTGTCCGGCATCAAGTTGCCGGACGAACTCCTCCCGTACTTCTTGCTCAAGTTGGCCTGGCCCGGCAAAGTCGATATTGCCAGAGCCTACCATGCGGTCGTAGTCATGGGCGTTGCGCCCGACCATCACTTGTTGCCGCAAGCGGATCATTTGAGCATCGGGGAAAGGCGCGTGTTCGAAGCGCCAATATAGAATCGCCAGCACGGAGATTGCGGCCAAGACCAACAGTGTCACTTGCAATGCGATGATGCCGAACCACTTGCCCAGCCAGTACGTGACGCGCGACACCGGCTTCGTAAGCACCATGTGGATCTGATATCCTTCGATATCATCGCCCATACTCGTGCACCCCAGCCACAGCGTCACGATTGACAGGAGCCCGCCGATAATGCCCAGGCAGTAATTGAGCATGATCTGCAATTGGCCGTGAGCAGTGTCGTCGCCGACAATCGTCATGGGCAGAAGAACCGCCGCCAATATCAGCAGAACGACGAGTACTTTGACCATGTGCGACCGCAAGGCCGACCGAACTGTCATCAATGCAATAGCATAAATAGCGCGCACGTCAGTCTCACATGGGTTGAGCGAAAGATACGGTGCCGTACCTGACGGGATTGTGGTTTGGCGATAACAAAATATAATCGCCGCTCTACATTACTCCAGAACCGAAGCTAGGCGAATCATTGGAAACTTTGTATTCTTCGGCATGCAAAAACCCTGTACACTAACGTGATTTATTATGGCAAAGACAATTCTGGTAACTGGCGGCGGTGGCTTTCTCGGATCGCATTTGTGTGAGCGGCTGCTTTCCGAGGGGCACGACGTTATCTGCCTCGACAACTTTTTCACGGGTCGCAAGGCGAACATCCGCCATCTTTTGCAACATCCTGGATTCGAGATGGTGCGGCATGACGTCACGTTCCCGATTTATATGGAGGTCGACCAGATCTACAACCTGGCGTGCCCGGCCTCCCCGGTACACTACCAGCACGATGCGATTCAGACGACCAAGACCTGCGTGCATGGCGCTATCAACATGCTTGGCCTGGCGAAGCGTCTGCAAGTGCCTATGTTGCAGGCATCTACGTCGGAAGTCTATGGTGATCCGGAGGTCCATCCGCAAGTCGAAACTTACTGGGGCAACGTCAACCCGATCGGCGTGCGTTCCTGCTACGACGAAGGCAAGCGCTGCGCCGAGACCCTGTGCTTTGATTATAGTCGCCAGCTCGATTTGAGTATCAAAGTGGTGCGTATATTCAATACCTATGGTCCGCGCATGCATCCGCACGACGGCCGTGTTGTGAGCAACTTCATCGTCCAGGCGTTGCAAGGCAAGGACATCACCATTTACGGCGACGGCGCACAGACCCGCTCCTTCTGTTTTGTCGATGATCTAATCGAAGGGCTGGTGCGGATGATGGAGACGCCGCACGACGTAACGGGGCCGATCAACCTTGGCAACCCCAATGAATTTACTATCCGCGAGCTCGCCGAGCAGGTCATCGATCTGACGGGATGTGCTTCCAAGCTCGTAAACGAGCCATTGCCTGAGGATGATCCGCAGCGCCGCCGCCCCGACATCAGCCTTGCCAAGAAGACCCTGGACTGGGAGCCGCACGTCAAGCTTGTCGACGGTCTGCGCGCCACGATCGAATACTTCCGGAAGGAACTGGCGTAGCCCATTAAAATTTCGTACATCGCGACTTGCGCGCACGGAGTCGCCATCTTATAGTAAACGCTTTTCGCACCAATTGCGGATGGATTGTGCACAACCGCGTCACTATCCATCAATTCACTGAATTCAGAACAAGGACATCTTATCATGGTACGTTTACGATTGCGCCGCACCGGGACACGTAACAAAGCCTGCTTTCGCGTTGTCGCTGCGGATGCCCGCAGCCCGCGCGACGGGCGCTTCATCGAAGTGCTCGGTCTGTATGACCCGCGGCACGAGGACGAAAACGTCAACCTCGAGCGCTGCGATTACTGGCTGGGCAATGGTGCCCAGGCGTCCCGTACCGTCGCGGCAATCATCGAACGCTGCCGCAAAGGCATTTCGATGAAGACAGTCAAGCCCGACCTGCCGCCACCGGCACCGACTCCCGCACCCGCTGCTGAAGAAGCCGCACCCGCTGCTGAAGAAGCCGCACCCGCTGCTGAAGAAGCCGCACCCGCTGCTGAAGAAGCCGTACCCGCTGCTGAAGAAGCTGCACCTGCTGCTGAAGAAGCTGCACCTGCTGCGGCAGAGGCGAGCACCGAAGAGGCACCGGCTGCGGAAGCTGCGGACGAAGAAAAAACCGACTAGACCGATTCCCAGCGCGCCACGGCAACGCGACGCGCACGGCGTCTGGTTGCCACTAATTGAGGCTCATCTATGATTGGCAAATTAATCAGTAAGTTTTTTGGCGGCGGCGCCAGTACCCCCGACTTGCCGCCCGTTGGCGAGTGCGACCTGCCGGCGTTCGTCGAATACATCACCTGCGGCTTGGTCGACAAGCCCGACGAGGTCAGCGTCGAAGCGAATGACACCGACGCCGCTATCGAAATCAGCATTTTTTGTGACAAAGACGACATTGGCAAAGTCATTGGGCGCAGCGGTAAAACTATCGCAGCCATCCGTTCGCTCGTTCAGGGCGCTGCCATGCGGTCCAACAAAAAGGCATCGGTCGAAGTCGCGAATCAATGATCCGTTTGGATATCATTACGATCTTTCCAGCGATGTTCAACGGTCCCATCACAGAGTCTATACTCAAACGGGCCCAGGAAAAAGGAATCGTCAAAATCAATCTGGTTGATCTGCGTGACTTCACGCACGATCGGCATCGCACTGTCGATGATCGCCCTTACGGTGGCGGCGCAGGCATGCTGATGAAGCCGGAACCGATGTTTGAAGCGGTCGAAAAACTGCGGACTCCGCAAAGTCGGGTTGTGCTGTTATCGCCGCAGGGAGAGCGCTTTGGCCAGCAGCATGCGGTAGCGCTCGCACAGGAACAACATGTGATTTTTATCTGCGGACACTATGAAGGTGTCGATGAACGCATTCGGATCGGTCTTGTAGACCAGGAATTTTCAATTGGAGACTACATCCTGAGCAACGGCAATCTTGCCGCTATGGTTGTAACAGATGCACTGGTCCGGCTATTGCCGGGCGCCTTGGGGTGCGATGAGTCCGCGGTCGATGAATCGTTCAGCGACGGCTTACTCGAATACCCTCAGTACACCCGACCGGAGGTATTCCGCGGCATGCAAGTGCCGGAAGTGCTGATGTCCGGCAACCACGGAAAGATCGCTGAATGGCGCGGGAAAGTAGCGAGGGAACGCACGAATGAGCGGCGTCCCGACCTGTTGGACAACAAAACTGAATCATCACATTCTTAATTAACCGCTGGAGGCCCCACCCATGAACACCATTATCGACAAAATCAATAAAGAGCAACTCAAGGAAGCGCCCCCGGATTTTTCTATCGGCGACACCGTCAAAGTTCATGTCACCATCCGCGAGGGTGATAAGGAACGCGTCCAGCTCTTTAGCGGCACAGTGATTGGCCGGGGCGGCCACGATATCAACGAGACCTTCACCGTCCGCCGCGTTGCCTTTGGCTTGGGTGTCGAGCGCGTGTTCCCCATTCATTCACCGCGTATCGTCGACGTCGAAGTCATAAAACGCGGTGACGTGCGCCGTGCCAAGCTGTATTACCTGCGTGATCGCCAGGGCAAGGATGCACGCGTCAAGGAAAAAATGCGCGGCGCCAAGTAAAGCCACTCTGGTGGATCTCCTCGACACCCTTGAGTTGCCTGCAGATCCGGCCTCACTTTACGAAATTGAGGCGATCGCACGCAGCAGGGGCTATTCCCGAATCGTCGGTGTTGACGAAGCCGGCCGCGGCCCTCTCGCCGGCCCCGTTGTAGCGGCCGCCGTCTCCCTTCCCGAGTCGTTTCGACACGAGGACCTCGACGACTCCAAGGCGATGACCGAGGCCCAGCGCGAAGACCTTTTCGACCACCTGCTCGCCACTGCCGACGTTGTTTCTGCCGCCGCGGTTGTCTCCACCCGCACTATTGATGCGCTCAATATTCTGCGCGCTACCGACGTCGCGATGCGCCGTGCGGTGCAGCATTTCGAGAACGTCGACCTGATTCTCGTTGACGGTTTGCCGGTCCCAGGATTTACCGCGCCCTGTCGCAGTATCGTCAAAGGCGACGCCAAGTGCGCCTGCATCGCGGCTGCCAGCGTCATCGCTAAAGTCCTGCGCGACCGTCTTATGACCGGCTATGCGGAGCGCTATCCGGGATACGGCTTCGAGACGCATAAGGGCTATGGCACCAAGGGCCATCTCGCAGCCCTCGACAGCTCCGGCCCAACGCCTATTCACCGACTCTCTTTCGCGCCCGTCGCGAAGGTTCTGGCGAAGGACGCGCAAGGGACGTTCGAGTTTTGAATTACGAGGTTTCCGGTTTCAAGGTGATCGTGGTTTGGGGAAGCGTTCTACCAGTCGAACACCGAATCTACGAAGGTGTTCAGTCCTGGTGAAAAGTTGACACTGTTGTTTCTCTTTTGTCATGATGCGCACAGTCGTAATGAATTTGAAGAATGCGGATCGAGCAGAGTGGATGGAGCACGCATATTTACTCCGCGGCGGCTCCGTCCCGCGGTATCGAACCAAATAATTCCAGACCTGTTTCCCGCGTCGTACCGGTTTCGTCTGAATACATGCAGGTGCGGTGAGGCTAGTTGACAGCGGGTTTCGGTCGAGTAGGTTCAGGTTTCGCGTCCGCTTTTAAGCGATCAAAGGTGTTGTTATGTCAGACCTAAGCTATCTACAATGGTTGGTTGCCAATACGCCGACGACTTGGTGGCACGATTCTGCCAATCCTGATGAATTGAGTATTGCGCTGGCCAATGGCGCAAGCGGGGTCACGACGAACCCGATCCTCGCGGCGCAGGCGCTGGCGGCGCAGCCCGATTACTGGAACGAAAGACTGCAGGATTTGGCGCCGGGTCTGTCGCCAGTCGATCGCGCCGAAACGATCTTGAAAACCATCACGGGACATTCCGCCCGGGAGTTGATGCCGGAGTACGAACGGACGAACGGCGTTGAAGGTTTCGTGTGCGCCCAGGTCAACCCGGCGGACGCGACGAATTCGACGGCGATGATCGAGACCGCGCGCCGCTTCAATGCCTGGTCGCCGAACATTGCGATCAAGTTGCCCGTCACCGCGGCGGGTCTGGACGCGCTGGAAGAATGCGCCGCGGAGGGGATGTCGATCACTGCGACCGTCAGTTTCACGGTGCCCCAGGTCATTGCCGTGGCGGAACGCTTTCGCATCGGCGCCCGTCGTGCCAGAGAGGCGGGGACGACTCCGGGGCGTTGTTTCGCCGTGATCATGATCGGCCGTATTGATGACTATCTGCGGGACGTCATCAACGATCGCGGTGCGGACATCGCAGAGTCTGATATTCGCCAGGCCGGCGTCGCAGTGTGCAAGCGTGCCTATGCAATTTTTGAAGAAGCGCGATACGAGGCAAATCTCCTTGTTGCGGCCCTGCGTGGCGTCCACCACATGACGCCGCTGGCCGGTGGCAAACTGGTCATGTCCGTCCATCCCAGCAACCAGACGTTGCTCATGGCGCCAGACGTGCCACGTCAGGAATACATCGCTGAACCCGTTGCCGACGATGTTATCGAGCGGTTGATGGGCATCGGGGAGTTTGTCAAGGCCTACGAACCGGACGGTATGGCACCGTCCGACTTCTTCACGTACGGCGTTGTTCAACGCACTCTGACGCAGTTCGCGCACGCCGGTTGGCTGCCGGTTCAGACGCACAAAGTCTGACGATTTCAGTCCGTGGCAAAAAGTCAGGTGCGCGGCTACATTTACCATTAGATCTGATGCCACCGCGGTATCCGCGTGCACTGCCGAAATAACCTATATGCCGACGAGGATAGTCCTATGAAATACGGAACCCAGGGAATGATGGGCGTTGACTACGAGGAGCGCATCGATTTCAACCGGATGCGGGAATATCGAGTATCCCGTATCAAACAGTACATGGACAAGTTCGACATCAACTGCCTGCTGCTGTTTGAAACGGGTAACAAGCGCTACGCCACGTCCACAGCAGTAGCCTCGCCGGAAGTCGACAACATGGCGCGCTACGCGATCGTGCCGCGCAACGGGTATCCGCACATCTTCGGGTTCGGTTCGGAGGTGGCGGCGGAAAAGCTGAATTGCCCGTGGATCCGTGACACAACGTTTCCGGCGCATAGCACGATGTACGGTGCATTGCCGATGGAATGGGGTTGCTACAATAATTTCATCGACGACCTGATCATGGTGCTTGATAACCATGATATTGACCATGCGCTCCCGATTGGTGTCGATATGATGGAAAGCCAGCTCATCGTGCAGCTTCAGGAAAAAGGCTTCAAACTGGCCGACGGCCAGGCGGTGATGCAGAACGCGCGGGCGATCAAGAACGAAGATGAAATCATGTGCCTGAAACACGGCGCTGCTATCGCCGACGCGGCGCATCATCACATTGCCAAGACGATCGAGCCGGGTGTGAAGGAGACGGATATCCAGGCGGTCGCGTCCTCGATCATGCACAAGCTCGGCGCGCAATGGGTGCACAACGTCCAGGTAACGAGTGGTAACCGCACGCATCCGCACCCGCACTTGAGTTCGGATCGTCTGCTTCAGCCTGGCGACTTGGTGTTTGTCGATATCGTTCTGCTGTTCAACGGATATCACACCTGCTACTACCGCTGCTTCTGTTGCGGCGAACCGAATGACGCCCAGATAGATATTTACAATCGGTGCTACGAAATGCAGATCGCCGGCATGGATTTAGTGAAGCCCGGGGCGACAACGAAGGACATCGCAGAGGCGTGGCCGACGTGCGATTACTGGGGCTTCGAGACGGAAGCCGAGGCGTTCGGCCTGGCGTTCGGCCATGGCATCGGTGTCGGGCTGTGGGAGTTTCCGATCATCTCACGTTTGTACAGCCTCGAGCATCCCGTCGAAATCGAACCCGGGATGGTGTTCGCGCTGGAGACATACACCGGCGAAGGCTACAATGGGGCCCGCATCGAGGACCAGCTCGTCGTGACCGAGGACGGCTGCGAAGTCATCACGAAATTCCCGGCCCACAAGCTGATCGGCTGTGGCATGACGTACTAAAATAAAAAGACCCTGAACCGTTAATTAACATGAATAAACGTTAATTATAGGAAGGGGATTGATTGATGGACGACTTCGCTGGCCCAAGAATAGAACTAAATCGAACTCCCAATCGGAATGGTGTGATATGGGTAATCGTTTAGAAGACCAAATCGCGATAATCACCGGCGCGGCCGGCGGGATCGGTAAGGATATGGCGATGTGTCTGGCGGCGGAAGGCGCGCACGTCGTGATGGCCGACGTTCAGGCTACGGTGACGGATGCCGCCGCCGAGCTCCTCACGAAATTTCCCGGCAACAAAGGCTACGGGATTACCGTAGACATCACCAAGGGCGTCGAAGTCAACGTCATGGTTGCCGATGTTGTCGATAAACTAGGACGCCTCGATCTGCTCGTCAACAACGCCGGTGTCAACCACCCGATGACACCGATCGCGGAGATCACCGACGAGACGTTCGATTGGGTCGTGGGTGTCAACATGCGCGGCACCTTCAATGGTTGCCGGGCGGCCGCACCAGTGATGATCAAGCAGAAATCCGGTTGCATCGTCAACCTGGGTTCGTGGTATGGCAAGCAGGGGTTCGCTAATTTCAGTGTTTACTGTTCGTCGAAGGCTGCAGTTATTCGGATGACTGAGTGTGTTGCCCTCGAGCTGGCATCGGCCGGGGTCCGCGTCAACAGCGTGTGTCCGGGCAACGTTGCTACGGACATGCATTGGAACGCCCTCAAGGAGGAAGCCGCGATCCGCGGTACCACCTTCGAGGAGATGGACAAGATGGTCAAAGAGAGCATCCCGCTCGGCTACCAGTGCCAGCCCGAAGACATCGCGAACGCGGTTATCTATCTTGCATCCAATGACGGAAAATACCTCACCGGCCAGGCGCTCAACGTCAACGGCGGCTGCCTGTTTCACTAATCACGGAGATTTTTCATGGCTAATCCAATCGGCGTAGGTGTCATTGGAATGGGCTGGATGGGCGAAGTCCATAGCCGCTCATATAACAACGTGCCACAGCGTTTTCCGGATAGTGAGATTGCGACTCGTATGGTGATCTGCGCCGATGATTCTGACGCTCGCGCCGGCAAGGCACAGATAAGTTACGGCTTCGAGCAGTGTACGACGGATTGGCAGGCCGTTGTCGACCATCCGGACGTGGATGTGGTCAGCGTGACGACACCGAATTATCTGCACGGCGAGATGGTTGCGGCGGTGGCGGCAGCTGGCAAGCATGTGTACTGCGAGAAGCCGGTAGGTCGAGGACCGCAAGAGACGGCGGCAGCGGCAGCGGCGGCAGAGAAAGCCGGCATCCTGAGCTTTGTCGGGTACAACTACCGCTGGGCACCGGTCGTACAGCAGGCTCGCCAGTTGATCAGCGACGGCAAGCTCGGCGACTTGACGCACTACCGCGGACGCTTTCTGACGGGATATGCAAATAGTCCGCACGGCGTTCTGTCCTGGCGTTTCCAGGATGACATGGCAGGGTTCGGCACACTGGGCGACCTGCTCTCCCACGTCATCGATATGTCCCATATGATCGCTGGGCCGATCAAGCGCGTCGTCGGCAATCGTCATACCTATATCCCGCAGCGCCCGCTGGCGACAACGGGTGAGAGTACCCATTTCAGCGTCCAGGCCGACGGCCCGATGGGTGACGTGACGAACGAGGATTATGTCGGCCTTTTGGTGCAGTTCGAGAATGGTACGCAGGGCACCTTTGAGGCGTGCCGGATCATCAAAGGCAAGGACTGTGATATGGCGTTCGAAGTCAACGGCACTGAGGGCGCCCTCGACTGGAGCTTTGAGCGCATGAATGAGCTGCATTTGTACTTGCCTTGCGAGGGGCAAGAAGCTGGATATACCAGAGTGCACAGCGGCCCGAATCATCCGAACCACATGGAATTTACGCCGGGACCGGCGATGGGATTGGGCTACGATGACCTGAAAACAATCGAAGCCCACGAGTTTCTGAAGTCTGTAGTCGCCGGCAAACAGGGCCAACCAGGGTTGGCCGAAGCAGTCGCAGTCGCAGAGGTTCAGGCCGCGGTACAGCGCTCCTGGGAGTCCGGCGGCTGGGAAGACGTTAAGGGAATTGGGTGATTAGATTAACCCGGCTTCGCTTTCGTTTGCGCGGGCATTTCCAATGACCAACGCAACCACCCATTCACCCATCCACCCGCAATCAGATCAATTCGAACAGGAGAAGAGAAATCATGGCAGACAGACTGGACGGAAAAGTGTGCGTTGTATCGGGCGCCGGGCGCGGTATTGGCGAAGGTATCGCGATTCGACTAGCTTCGGAAGGTGCGAAGGTCGTAATCGCTGATCTGGATGAACGCGCTGGAAAAAAAGTCGCAGCCGGCATCGAAAAAGTAGGCGGCAGCGCCATCGCTGTCAAGTGCGACGTCGCCGACCGGAAGAGTGCGCGGGAAATGATCCGAGCCACGGTAAAAGCGTTCGGTCGCCTTGACGTGATTTTCAACAATGCGGCGGTTGCCGAGATTCGGCCGTTCATGGAAGTTCGTGAGCAGGACTGGAATAAGATCATGCATGTCAACGGGCTTGGTGTTCTGATCTGCATGCAGGAAGCGGTGAAGCAGATGCGCCGGCAGAAAGGTACGGGCGGTAAGATCATCAACACCGCGTCGATCGCCGGCCGCGAAGGGTTCGACGTGCAGCCGCACTATTGTGCCAGCAAGGCCGCTGTGATCTCACTCACGCAGTCCGGTGCCCGGGCCTTTGCCGGCGACGGGATTACCGTCAACGCGTTTTGTCCCGGAGTCGTCAAGACCGAGCTGTGGGACCAGCTCGATAAGGAATTCATGAAGTACGGGCTGTTCAAGAAGCCGGGCGACGCTATGAAGACTTTTTGTCAGCGTGTGCTTTCCGGCAAGCCTTCGACGGTCGATGACATCGTCGGACTGGCGGCTTTCCTGGCCTCCAGCGATTCCGACTACATCACCGGACAGTCGATCATGGTCGACGGCGGTATGGTCCTGGCGTAAGGCTGGCAGCGTTTCGATTCTCCGAGCGCGTAGTTGAGCACGAAGGCTCGTAGTGACCTCGCAAGAGGGTTCTTGAGCAGCGCAGCACAAGCTGTGGCGATACTGTCCGTGGAGTCATAGGGATACGAAGACCGTCTTACGCCTCTACTACGAGCCTGGCGCTTGGAGTCAGGTCAGCGGACAAGACTGCTATGTAACCGCATGAGCGTCGCACCTGCTGCTGAGCCAGAACCAGGCTGCCCATTACGAGCATCATTGCTGCGATCGTCGTTACTGTTGCGATTCTCATTTTTCGACCTCCGTGTTGTGTTGCGATAAAATCACGGTGCATTGCTTTTTTGTTAATATCTTAGTGACTTGTACGGGTCTCGTATTATTTTATTTGCTGTGGAATATTTGTCGAGACCTCAACTATAGCCAGCCTAAACCACAACTATCGAGAGACTATGAGTGCTTCAGTTCAGACAACTATCTATAGAGAGCAACCTGCAATCTCATTGCGGAATTCGCACATTGAACTGATCGTGGTGGCGGGTGGCGGCCACATCGCCGCTATTCGCCCCGCTAGTGGTGGTGTCAATGCGCTGTGGGAACCGCATTGGCCGACGCTTTCTCCCAGCCTGCGGAACCTGACCGACCCCGACGTATTCGGTGACACGAGTGAGGGCAAGCTGTTGTCTTCGCTTGTTGGTCACAACCTTTGCCTCGATGTGTTCGGTGGCCACAGCAAGGGCGAGGAAGAGGTCGGCATGACATTTCACGGGGAAGCCGGCATGGTGACTTGGGAATGCCAGGAGCACGGTTCCGAAGACGGCACGGCCTGGTTCGTGATGACTGCGAACCTGCCGCATACCTGTCTGGAAGTTGAACGGCGATACACGCTCGCCGCCGATGCACGAACGGTGCAGGTCGAAGAGACAATCGAGAACCTTACTGGATTCCAGCGCGCCCTCGGACGATCGCAGCACGTGACCGTTGGTCAGGATTTCTTGAGTGGCGGCTGTCTGTTTTCATGCAACGCTGATCTCGGGCACACCTGGCCGGAAGCCGTCGATGATCCGGGGACATGGGCTGTCAACAAAGCGTTCACCTGGCCGGATATCCCGAACGAGGATGGGACGACCTCCGACTGGCGCCTGTATCCGCGCGTCGCCAACAACTCGGACCTGTGCACCCTGCGGATTAATCCGGCGGACGCAAACGGGTGGCTGGTGGCGGCACAGAACAACCATAACCTCGCACTGGTTTACACCTGGGAGCGTGCCGTATTTCCATGGCTGATGACATGGGAAGAGAATTACTCCCGCCTCTCGAAGCCGTGGAACGGCAAAGAACTTACGCGCGGGCTCGAGTTCGGATCGTATGCTTATGCCAGCAGCAGACAGGCGAATGTCGAAATGGGCACTCTGCTGGATACGCCGACATTTGAATGGATCGATGCGTACGAGGAGAAGACCACGTTGTTCTCCGTCAGTCTCTTTGATTATGAAGGCGCACTTGAGCAGGCACCTGTACTTGCACCCGACGGCGATGCGTTGACAGCGGCAGCGACGGGTTGGCGAATCGAGAATTGATACGGGGATAATGTTCAATTCACAATCAGAGTTTACAGTCATCCCATAGGATGACGGAGTGATGACGTGCTGGAAATGGCGTCCGCACGTGGTGCGGATTATGAAATTTGGTGCCAGCCAAAAGTGTGTGTTCAGGTTTTTCCGTGTGACACGCATGTGTCTGAAGTGCCTGTCTTCCAATACGCCGACACTCCCTTACTCCAACGCTCTATGGAATGACTGTGGATTGATAATTGTGAATTCTTACCGATACCGCTAACATGTCCCGTCCTATACCTGATCTGCTCAATGAAGCGCGCCGCGAGCTGCTTGAGCTGTCGACGCGTAATCGCCTGCTCGATACGCCGTTGCACACGTATCCCGAAGCGAAACTTGCGAAGGTCGTCGCCGCCGTCATCGAGATCGAAGGGCCGATGCATTACCAGGAAGTAGCGCATCGCGTGCGCACACTCTGGGGCATGCCGCAGGCCGGGGCGCGAATTCAATGTTGTGTCGATGCAGCGCTCGTAGTCGCCGGCGATGCCGGTATAATCAGGGTAGACGGTGAGTTCGTTTTGCATGCTGCGGCGGAAATGACGCCCGTGCGTGATCGTTTGAACGTCAAGTCGCAGAATCTTTGTAAGCCTGAACTGCTGCCGCCGGCCGAGATCATGTGATGTGTGCGTTGCTGCGGGTAATCGAAGCGTATGGTGCCAGCGATCGTGATGATGCGATCACCGCTGTGTCACGCCTGCTTGGTTTCAACGTTACGGGTCAGCAACTGCGCGACGCGATCGCGCCGGTAATTGAGAGTGCTGTCGGGGACCGAATCCTGGTGGAGCGTGACGGAAAGCTGACAATGGGAGAGTCGTAATGAAAATGGTCGTATCGTTTTTTAATCTGTACCGGGTATCGTGCCTCATTGTGATACTCTTCGCGATGACGGTTTTCGGCGAGACGGAGCAGTTCAGCGTCGAGAGTGCGGACGGCAAGACCTGCCTAAACGGTCAGATAGACTGGCCGGAAGGAGAATCCAGCGCCCTGGTGATCATGGTCGCCGGGACAGGTCTGTTTGATCGGCACGTGCTGTTCGGCAACAGCGATACGGAGAAAGACCTGCTGTTTCAGGTTATCAGTGATGCTATGGTTAGCGCTGGCCTAGCCTGCCTGCGTTACGACATGCGAGGCGTCGACTGTAACGAACGTACGCATGATGCCGACATATTCGCACTAGTCGACGAGTGCATCGATATCGAACTCCGCCAGGCCGTGGTGCCCGCCACGATGCAGAGCGATGTCCTCAGTATGTTTGAGTTTGCGATCGGTCATCACCGTGTTGATCCGGACAAGATCATCGGCTTCGGACACTCCGAAGGTTGCCTGCATATGGGGCGTCTGTTGCGCGCTGGCAAGATCAATCCTAAGGCGTTTATGCTGATGGGGATCTCCGCCGAAAGCCCGAAGTCGCTGGTGCGTTGGCAGCTGACCGAGCGCATGGTGCCGATGATCATGGCTCGTGATGGCGATGGTGATGGCGTTGTTACCAACGCCGAAATTACCGCTGGCGGAAATTTTCTGGAGGTGATCGGCCCCTCTGCCTATTATTCCCCGACGGGGTCGTGGCGGGAGCCGGCGCTGCTCGATTTTCTCGTCGCCGGGTATGAGGACTATGCCGCCGGTGTTTTGGCGGCTCCCGACGACGCGCCGCACGGCGTCATGTCTGCCAAGGCGTGGTGGAAGATGTACTTCGCCGATGATCGCTCGTGCATCGATGATTATATCGGCTTCGACGGTCCTATTGCCATTCACAACGGCGATTACGACTCCCAGACGCCGGCGGGCAGGGAGTTCGAATTCGTCTGTCGCGTCAGCGACCGCTTTGCCGTGCCGCCCCGCTTGGTCGTGCATCATGGCCGGGGTCATTCTCTTGGCCCCAACAGGACCGTCGGTCCGATCTCCGACGATTCCCTGGAGCGCCTGGTCGCGGATTTTCTGCGACTCGCTGAGTAAGGCGCGGGAAGGGCGTTAGAAGTGCGACTTTCCTGCCCTTGGCGCATCTTAGCCGCTAGCCGCGTATGGCACGGACTTAAGGCCTTAAAAGCAAAACCGTAGCGCGCGTCGCGTCGCGCGCACGGGACCGCGTTACTTCCAGATAATGCGTCGATCTATCGTGCCGCGCCGTAATGGGGATTCCGACGGGGCCACTGCATTCATCGCTGTCGGCTACTGGCGAGCTTTCACAGCGTGCCTGTGCGCGCGGCGTGACGCACGCTACCGCCGCCACCACGACGAAATCGAGAAATCCACTTCTAAGTCCTTAACTAAGTGCCATTCGCCTCTATCCGCCACTTACCTTCGCATGGCGTTTTCCCAGTATTCCATTGTCGTCTCAATCTGCGTTGCGCAGTTCGCCCAGTCAACCTCGAGCGGGGTGGGCTGTTCGCACATCCAAGGCAGGAGGTACTCGGGTGGGATGTCGGTGCGAGCGGGGATGGTTTGGTGCTTGTTCGCATGTTCGACGATTTCCGCGGTACGTGAGATGAACTCGTAGAATATCGTCGCGGCCTCGGTGTCACGGGCGTTGGCGATCACGGCGAGCCCGGAAACCCGGACGATCGTGGCTTCCGGGAGAATCACGTCCAGATTTAAGGATCCGTGGTTGATCGCATGCCGGGCTGTACTCATCTCAGTGATCGCAATGGGTGTGCGTCCGCGCGCTACAGCTTTATACATCAACTCTGACGAACCTGTGTAGGCGCCGGTGGCGTCGTGCATTTTTGTGAGCCACAGATACCCGTCGATCTTGGTGCCGCCAGTGTTTTCGATACTGGACACCATAGCGCCGAAGTAGAGCGCGGTCACGTCGGATTTGCGCGGGTGTGTCAATGCCAGTTTGCGGTGCCATTCAGGTTCGAACAGTGCATCGAAGGTCGTTGGAACCTGGTCGCGATTGAACTTTGTGCTGTTGAACAAGATCACGAAAGGCTCCAGGTACTGGCCGTACCAGTAGTGTTCCGCGGACCGGAAATCTTTCGGCACCTTTTCGGCCCACGTTGGCATGAAGACTTGCAGCAAACCTTCGGCAGCGGCGGCCTCGAGGACGTCCTGTGATGCGCCGCACCATAAATCTGCCTTGGGCGCGTCTTTTTCGGCACGTAATCGTTCGAGGGCTGCGGCACCACTCAGATTGATTACCTCGACACCAATTTCGGGATATGCATTGCCAAAGGATGTCAAATTGATGGATTGCGCCGCCGTATGAACGCTGTAGACAACCAGGTGATGCGTCTTCACGACAACCGGCAGGGTTGTCGTTACGGTGGGCACTGGAACGGGGGCGGGATCCTTTTGTTTTCCGCAGCCCAGCAGCAGTGTGAGCAGAACAGCACAGGCTAAGGCGGAATGGCACGGACGTAAGGAGTGAGAATAGTCAAGTAGCATGCGTGATAGCCGCCAGTAGCCGGCTGGGCCGCGCGCATGGGACCGTGCTGGTTGCAGGAAATGCGTTATATTTGCAAAGACTCGCGCTGAAAACCACAATGCGACGCGACTCTTGGAGTCGTCACGTCTCCGAGCGCGCGGCGCGACGCTCGCTACGGGGCACAAGGCGGCAGGACGCGAAGACGCAGCTGAAGCGGTGAACTCCAACGGGACGGGCACCCACTTCT
>Ga0302123_10001054_pt1 | contig 19977 bp, 10 predicted proteins | sample CB21_321_MG_FD_203109 | JGI IMG/M metagenome (GOLD analysis project Ga0302123, IMG submission 203109) | Marine microbial communities from Western Arctic Ocean, Canada - CB21_32.1 | ecosystem: Environmental > Aquatic > Marine > Oceanic | place: Canada: Western Arctic Ocean | collected 2017-09-28 | reverse complement strand
GCATTTCCAGACAACAACGGTTCACAACAACTATGGCAAACCGATATCCAATTACAAAACAAGACCGCACTTACCAACTCGGATTATCTAGATGCTTATCCACGTTTTTCACCTACAGGGAATCGGCTCGCCTTCACGTCGACACGCAGTGGGAATTTTGACATCTATCGCATGGGGGCTGACGGATCCGCCATGCTGCAACTAACTGATCACCCAGGGATCGATACGCGTCCCGCTTGGTCACCGGATGGCTTGAAAATCGCTTACACAAGTTTGATTCAGGGAAACTACGAGATATTTGTTATGAACGCAGATGGAACCCAGCAAACACAGATCACGACTAATCCAGGCAAAGATGATTTTGCCTGCTGGCACCCGGACGGTAAACGAATTTTTCACGTCAGCGAAGTCAAAGGGAAAGTCGATATCTACAGCACCTCGGTTGAAGATATCTTCGATGATTCTACGAAATAGATTATTCCGCTGACTGTGACTGCCATTTGATAAAACAATGTAGAACAAGTAAACTCTAACCAAGATGTTTTAGTTTTCTATTCCCCAGCAAACCCACCAAGGACTTCTCAATGCCCCGATTTATCCTCAGCGCCGCTATTTTATTAACCTGTTTCGGCACAGCACAGCTTGATGCCAACGAACAATTAACCATCACCAAAGGTCAAAAAATAGCTTTTCTGGGTGATTCCATTACCCAAGCCGGAGCCAGACCCAACGGGTATTGCGAATTAGTAATCCGTACCCTTAATGCTCAGTCGCTGGAAGTTATACCTCGCTATGCAGGTATCAGTGGCCATAAGTCGAATCAAATGCTCGCGCGGCTCGAGAAAGATGTTCTCAGCCACAAACCTGATTGGATGACTTTGTCCTGTGGTGTTAACGATGTTTGGCATGGCGACCGCGGCGTTGCGTTAGAGCCCTACAAAAAAAACATTACCGCGATCGTCGATCGGGCTCAGGCGGCCGGCGTCAAAGTTATGATTTTAACCTCGACCATGATTCGCGAAGATCAGGCCAACGATCTAAATCAAAGACTTGCCCCCTACAATGCATTCTTGAAAAACTTAGCAAAAGAAAAGAAATGTCTGTTTGCCGACCTGAATGCCGATATGCAGGAAGCGTTAAAGCACTTTCCCGAGGATTCTCCCAAAGGGAAACAACTAACTAGTGATGGCGTGCATATGAATCCACTGGGTAACTACATGATGGCCAAAGGAGTCTTAAAAGCTTTTGGCATGACGGAAAAAGAAATCGCCGCCGCAGAATTAGAATGGTCCAAGAAATAGCCGCCTTGATCCGACCGCTACCGATTGCCTAAGTAACCTTCGGCGATGAGTTCCCCTAGCTTGACGATCCCCGCAGTGGTGATGACCAACTTCTTTTCCTGCTTGGGAATCGCAAGTTCCTTTAGATGGATCAGATTTTCATCCGCAGTCGCTATTTCACTTATGGCCGTAACCACGTCAATCTTATTGACCCGCTCGTCATCGGTTGGTGCCTGTTGACTGACATACCATTTTAAAGCTGGTCGTTGTAAATCTTCGCGAGTTTTCGCGATGATCGTAGCCAATCTCGTAGCTGCCTGCTGCCGGTAAGGGTGGAATGACATGTCATTCTCTCCCACATGATAAAAGATTCCCTGCAGTTCGACCGACTGTCCTTTTGCTGTGAGTTCTTGCACAGTGGCTTTTACAAATTCAATGAAGTCCGGATAGATGTTTCTGGTTTTAGCAACACTGCCTGCCGGCGTCCAATCGATAATCTGCGTGCCACTATGGGTAAATTTGGCGATTGCGATATTTCCGGGTAACGTTTGCGACAACGTCTGCCCAAAACTTAGTTCAGGACCAAAGGTATCGTAATACCCAGACGGCGCTAAGGGTTCCCACGAATTGGATGTTTTATAGCCGCCGCCGAGGCTATATTTATATGCGATATCCCGATTAGGCTTCAATAAACTCATCTCCGGCAGTTCACGTAGTTCTTGAACAAAAGCACGTTCGCCTTCCATGTTGCGGTGACCGGCAAGTATAAACAGTTTGACACTTTCACCTTTTTTGTAGGGCCATGGCTTCAGTGGTTTTACAGCAACGTGTTGTTTCCCAATAGTTTCCAAATAGGCGGTCGCATAGTTGTCGCCATGTTCCAACTGACCGAGTGTCCCGTAATGGTAATGCAGACCAACGCCTCCCCCAATTTCTACCCCGACATGGGAGGTGGGAATATACTGAGCCAGAGGGTCTGAGGTCGTGACCGCTTTTTGTCCCTGACTAATCGCGTACATACGTGGTCGCAGGTCCATTCCCCAGATAGTTTTCGTGCAAAGTTCACCGATATAGAACCTCAGATCAGGCGTCTTGAGATCCTTGCGCCAGCGAGCCAGAAATTTTTTCAGGTTACTTCCATAAGCGTCCATATACTCGGCATTGAACATGTCATTTTCACCTTGATGCCACATAAAACCCTCGATACGGTATTTGATCTTCTGCTGATCTAGTTTGGCCAGCGAATCCTGTATCAATTGCAAAGCCAGCGGGTACATCTTAAAGCCCAATGGTTGTTGCGGATTCCAATCACCACCTAGATGGGTACCTCCCGCAGCACATTTAATAACGGCAATCGGTGCATCAATCGTTGCGGAGACTTTACGTGCGAAACTAAGTTCCGGCCCGACGACATTATTTACAGGCTGTAAATCTATCCAGCCATTGGACTCCATTTTGTTCTCGCGACCGATAGAATATGAGAACTTTACGTCAGACTGAGGCTCTTCCAAACCGGCAAATGGCGGAAAACGGTGAATATCTTTGGCCTTGGAATCGGACCCGACCATATTCGACTGGCCGGCAAAAATAAACACACGCAACGTCGTGGCATCTTCGTCGGTCTCGGCAACAAGCGGTTGAACAATAACGCCGAAACAGAGAAGCACTGCGCTTGTACAAATCACGAAAAAGGGTTTACACAGATTCATCTTGGTTCCTCAAAAATCACTTTTATTATGAGTGTGTTACTGACAACGTACGCGTCATGCACATTCTTATTAATATCCTAGGACTTGTACAGCTAGCGCTCAGGAAAACCAAGCAGCGGCTAGTATGCCTAAAAATACGCAACAGTGTGAATTTTTGGTATGTTAAAAGAAAGCGTTTGCAGGGACATATCTATTAATCGAGGAAATTAACAATGGCTGACCTACCGGATACGTTCGTGACCCCATCGCGGGTCGAGTTGAGACGCAATTTTCTAAAACAAGCCGGTGCCTTAGCACTGGCGACTCCCGCAGTTTTGAGTCTTGACTGTCCGACCGTACGCGCCGCAGATAGCAAACAAAAACATCCTGAGACACTCGTGTCGGTACTCTACGAATCACTAACGGAAAAACAAAAAAACGAAGTCTGTTTCAGTTGGGATCATGTCGATAAGACACGCGGACTGCTACGCACCCGAATTGAAAATAACTGGAAGATTACTAAGCCGTCCATCAAGAGTAGCTTTTTTACTGCCGAACAGCAGCAACTAGCCTTGGATATCTTTCGCGGCATGACGCATCCGGACTGGCACAGTCGCTTCGACCAGCAACTTAAAGACGACGTCGGTGGTTTCGGCAATAACCAATCGCTAGCGATTTTCGGAACACCTGGATCCAAGGAGTTTGAATTTGTACTAGCCAGTCGACATATGACCCTCCGCTGTGACGGCAACAGTGCCGAACATGTTGCATTTGCTGGCCCAATTCTCTATGCACATGAAGGCGAAGGGCTTTACGAAGAAGCTCATCATCCAAGTAACGTCTTCTGGCATCAAGCCATAGCAGCCAACAAGCTTTACGATATGTTTAGCGGTAAGCAACGAGAACAGGCACTGGTAGTTCGCGGGATGCCATCCGAGGAATTTGTCGGATTCCGCGGCGCGAGTGGAAATTTTGACGGCTTACCCGTAACCGAATTTTCACCGGATCAGAAGAAGCATCTGCAATCGGTTTTGAAACTGCTCCTGGAACCATTCCGCCAATCCGATCAGGATGAAGTAACGCGTTGTTTGAAACAACAGGGTGGTCTAGATGCCTGTCATCTGGCATTTTACAAGGAAGGCGATCTCGGTGAAGACGGTCTGTGGGACAACTGGCGTTTGGAAGGCCCGTCGTTTGTCTGGTATTTCCGCGGTGACCCGCACGTGCATGTCTGGGTCAACATTGCCAATCGCGCTAAACCAACTTTAAATGCATACCAGAATTCAGTCGGCGTTTAAAATTTAAGCCTATTTAGACGGCTTCAGGGTTTCGGTGAAAAACTCTAGGAATATCTTATTAGACTCCGGTGTGATAAACTCCTTACCGCCATGTTTTGCTCCCTTCAATTTAACGAAAGTGCAGGGGACACCCGCAGCAATAAGTGCGGCATGGAGTTTTTCACTTTGACTGATAGGAACTCCCGGATCGGCAGTACCATGCATAACGAGAAAAGGTGAGTCGTCCGCCGATACGTTGTCCAAGGCGCTAGCATCTTTGGCAAGTACAGGTACATCCTTCACGGTCGCTCCGAGTAGTTTAGCGCCGTTGCTGTTAGCTACATCTTCTTCGGTTCGTCCATTGCCAACATTATTGGGCGGCATGGTCAGTAACTCCGCGGGGCCAAACCAATCTGCCGTAGCTTGCACTCGACTAGAAACTCGCTCCCGACCGGTAAAGGTGCGCGTACCCATTAACGCGGTCAAATGAGCTCCTGCCGATGTGCCCCAACATCCTATTCGTTCGCCATTTAATCCATACTTTTTGGCATTCTTCCTCACCCAGCGAACTGCTGCATAACAGTCGTTAATTTGATCGGGCCATTGACCTACATCCGTGAGTCGATAGTTAATACTAGCGATAGCGAAGCCATGAGGTATCATCCATGCTCCTCTCTTTCCCGACTCTTTGCTACCATTTTTCCACCCGCCGCCGTGTACGTACACGATCACTGGCACATCCCCTTCGATCTCCTGTGGCAGGTATAAATCCAATTTCAGCGAGATGCCACCATGCTTGGCGTATTCGATGTCCTTATGGACTGCTACACCTGGCGGTAACTGTGGCTTCTTTTTCTTGGCAACATTTTGTGCGTGCAGGTCGTTGTTAAACAACAGACAGCACACAACAATTGCAAACGAATAATGACATGACTTCATAAGGGCAATCCGCATCTAGGACAATTAAACATTAAAACTCACAAACGTTAAACAGCGGCGGCAAGTTAGTCATCACTATATAATGTATCGGCGTGTTGTCTAGTTTAGCGAATTCTCAGAATCCGACATTCCCCCTAGAACCAATCGCTAGTTGGCAATTGGATATTTGGGCACATTCCTAGCCACGCCAAACAAGACTATTCATGTCTTAACGCCTCAATGGGATCCATCCGCGCTGCGCGCCACGCAGGGTAGACACCGAATACGATACCCGATAACACCGCAATCGAAGCCGAAAGCACTACCGACCACATGGCGATTTTCGGTTCAATTTGCAGCATGTCTTCCGTGATAAAATCTGGCCAATACTCTGTCACAATCGAACGCACCACACGAAACAGAGGGCCGCAAAACAGACCCGCTACCACACCAAGCATCCCTCCAACACCAGTGAGAAGTACAGCCTCAACAACAAATTGAAAAATGATGTGTACACGTTTTGCCCCTAAGGCTCTTCGTATCCCGATCTCACGCGTGCGTTCGGTCACCGTAGATAACATAATATTCATAATGCCGATCCCACCTACCAATAACGAAATGCCAGCAATCACCACGAGCAACAAGTTAAACATGTCTCGTTGCCGTTCCGCTTGGATTAGTAATTCCTTGGGTACAACCACGGCATAGTCTTCCTGGGTATGATATTTTGCCAGCAAGATCTGTATAATTGCCGCCGTTTCATCCACATTTTCGATGGTATCCACGCCGATGGTGATTTGACTCAATTGCACTTCTTCGCCCTGCCATGACGAACCCACGCGTTTCATCACACGGTCGCCTATCCGAATTTCCATCGTCGATAGTGGGATGTAAGCATCAAGATTATACTCACGAGCGTCCAGGCTCCCGCCGATGGCCGCTGAGGCAGTTCGTGATTTAGTCTCGCCCACGACTGTGTAAAGCTCACTGCCGACCCAGACTTTCTGTCGGATTGGGTTCTGATAGGGAAACAAACGCCGGGCGGTATCATGCGCAAGCACGACGACTTTTTTTCCATGGTCTCTTTGTGAGAGCCATCTGCCTCGGGCAATTTCCAGTTGATTAAGTTCGCGATAGGGTTGCATACATCCCACGAGTTTGGAATCGGACGAACGATCAGCAACGCGGAGCGTATATTTAAACTCCCGCATCGAAACGGCTCGTCGAATGCTGGGGATGATGGCGATTATCCGATCGTAATCGGCACGCAACAATCCGTACTTCCGAATATTAACCTTGGCGTTTTGCTGCCCTAAACTCTCGATAGGTTTTTTAGTCCGAACGATAACGTTTTTGGCTCCAAGTTCTTTGATGACATCTTGGGAACGTTCACTAACACCTTCGCCAATGGCAACCAACCAAATGACTGTGGTTGTCCCGATAAAGATACCGAGTCCGGCAAGCGCAGCACGCATTTTGTGCAACAACAGGCTTTGCATTCCTAGGTAAATTGTGCGGAAAACAATCGTAAACACAGTTCTATCTCAAAAAGGAACACGGTGGGAAGAGATTGGATCAACGAGTTGGGTCATGCGTCTGCGCCGACAGCCTAGCTTTCTATTTCGGGAGCGGACGCGTCCGAGGAATCTTTTTGGTTAGGATCTTTTTGGGAGGGCTGCAACGCTTCTTTCTGGGCTTCGTCGATATACGCCAATGGATTTAAAATAACATCTTCACCAACGTTTAATCCATCTTCGATGACGATGAAAATATCGTTACTGTCACCTAGTTTAAGGGCACGTTTCTCAACATTCACACCAACTTTCACCCAACAGTGAAAGCCATTGTCAAGTTCCAATACCGCAGCGACAGGCAGTAACAAAACATCCTTATGCTCGGACAAAACAATCTCAATTTCCGCACTCATGCCCGGTTTCAAATCCGGAATGGGAGGCAGTTCGACGATAACATCATATTTAATAACATCACCGGACCCTAGCGAAGCGGGCCGCGCGATATCCGCAACGTGACTCACCTCGGCAACAATGGGTTCACGATTCGGGAGTGTAATTCGAGTCGGTAAACCGACCGTGATTTCAGATACCAGTGCTTCATGCACCCCAACTTTGACTTGCATATTATCTAAATCCGGCATCAGCAATAACACTTGTTCTTTATATACGGTGCCGCCTTCAGTGATATCAGGCGCGCCCTTCCATGCCGCCGCACGAGGGTGAATCACCAATCCATCTTTGGGAGCGAGAATCGTACAATACTCGCGTTCCGCAATGGCGCGATCACGCCGCGAGGCGTCCGCATCAGCCCGTTCATCGTTAGCCCCAAACTGTGCCTTGGCAATTTTCAAGTCGCCTTCGAGTCGCGCAACCTCCCGTGCCTTGGAAGTCTTTTCATACACTTCCATTCGCGTCTTTGTGTTCTCCACTGATAATTCACTTGTCGTCACATTAAATTCCCGCTGTTCCACATCAAGCGTACTCACATAACCTCGCTCTTGCAACATTTTCGTGTGAGCCAAAATGTTTTGTGACGTCCGCAGGCGGGATTCCGCGATGGCGAGATCCTTTTCCATCTCCATTTGCCGTGCTACATACCGTCCCTCTAAGTATTCAGGGATGGAGAGTTTGGCGCGAGTCATCACAGATTGCCAGTGCTGTGCACCCGCTTTGGACCAATGCGCGTATTTTGATCTTTCGGAAATTTGTTCGTCAATATAAAGCGTGTCAAGCGTCAACACGACATCACCTTTCTTGACGTAAGTGCCACTTTCGACAACCGACGTGATCGTATTTTGCCCTCGTACACGGCAAACGATCCGGGTGTTATTGGAACTCTCAAGGGAACCTAACTCCGATACATTGATTGTCATGTCCGCTCGAGCTACTTTATGCGTTAACGCCAGGGCGAATGGATCTTCTACAGCAGGTGTAAAATACCCCTGAGTATATGCGGACCCACCGGCAATCGCGCAACCAACAACCACAAGGATAAACAGTATAGGGCGGAGTCGTGATCGGACGGATATTAATAATGCTTGGTTCATTGAACTCTCCCTCTGATGTTCGCTCGAGTATTCCGCTGACGTGCAATACTTTCGGAGTCAGTGTGGATGGACTGACTTAAAAATTTTCCGACATCGGCCTGTGCTTCCTCTACGTCAGTAAGAGGGTGAAGAAATACCTTATCTCCCTCTTTTACCCCCTGTACAACCACTACAAAGATATCATTACTGTCCCCGAGAATCACTTGCTGCTTTTTCGGCCCGTTGGGGGTGGATATCCAACAGAACGGGCCGGTCGAGGTGTCAACAACCGCGGAGACAGGTACTGAAAGTGCATCTTTGTGAGTCGCAATTAGAATTTCAACGCCAGCACTCATGCCCGGTTTCAAACCTGGCGTTGTCGGTAGCTCAATAACGGTTTCATATTTCACTACGTTTGACGACCACGAACCCAACGGTCTAGCGATATTGGCGACATCAGTTACTTTTGCCTCCACCACGTCATCTGGCAATGTTATCGTAGCCGGTAAGCCGGGGCGAACTGTATCAACAACGGCTTCATGGACACCAATTTGAACTTGCATAGTATCGAGCACCGGCATGATCAACAGTACCTGATCATGGCTAACGCCCACCCCTTCAGCAACATCTGGCGTGTCCTTCCAGGCGGCGGCTGTCGGATAAATCACCAACCCCGATTTAGGGGCCACGATGGTACAATTCTCCAGTTCGACCGCTGCGCGATCGCGTCTAGCGATGTCAGTTTGTAGTCCGGCTTGGTCTGCAGCGAATTTGGACGTCGACCCAGCTAAATTCCCCCGCATCCTCTCAAGCTCCAATGCCTTAGTGTATTCTTTCAACACGAACAGTTCGGTCTGCTTTACCTTGAGTTCTAGATCTGCCTGAGTGACCGTAAATGCATTGCTTTCAAGTTCAAGTTCAGTCACAAATCCACGCCTAAACAACAATTTCGAATGTCCGTATAATTTTAGGGCCGACGCATAATTGGATTCCGCAATTACCACCTCCGTCTGTTTGGTATTCAATCGTTCAAGGTAATCCCCACTTTCATAGGCCTCGATAGACAAGTTTATCTGGGCTAGATTTTGTTCAGTTTCTGCCAACGTCGCTGTGGCTTCGAAGACGTTCGTTTTTTGCAAGCTCAGTGATTCTTCGATTACCTTGGTATCTAGGCGAACTAAGACGTCGCCTTTCTCAACGATGCTTCCCGAGGGGATGACCCACGTAACAGTATTACGTCCCCGCACCTTGCATTTGATTTCCGTATTGTCGGTGCTCGTAAGCACTCCTTGTTCGGTCAGAGTGACTCGAATGTCGCCACGCGCTACTCGGTACGTCAAGAACTCCTTAACTGGCGTCTTGACAACCATTGTGGTGCCGTAATAAATACCCCATGACAAGAGCACAACGATACACGTTGCGATCACACCCCTTGCCAGCCAGCGCATCATTTTAAGAGGAATAGACTGAGAATTTTCGTTTGCCACAATAAACCTCCAAATGTCGAAAGCTAGTTTCTATATTATAACAATATTGAAGTACCAAACCGGTTGTTGATCATAAAAACCACTGTGAAACGATCGGAAGGTAATTCCGTCACCATTTGAAACCTTATGCATGTTTGACGTCAATCCGTACTGTAGTATCGGTCTGATATTTTCTTTTCAATCTTCGCCTGCAACTTAAGAATACGATTGTGAAATTGTTCGCCAAGCGTTTCTGGGGTCTCCGGTTCAGATGATGGGTTTTCCACTGGCATATCTGTGTCCGCTGGCAGCATACTCGACAAAGGCGGCAGGGGTTGATCAACCCAGTCCCCAGTCTCACTTAATTCCATGATTCCTAATTCCCGCACAAGTCGCATTCTCGCCGCATAGTAACTTAGCCAGGCCCTTAAAAAGCTATTCTGTGTATCCCTTAAGGATGACAGCGAGGACAGCAAATTAATTGCTGAAGTGGGCCCAAACTGTGCTACTCGCTGACCCGGTTGTCGAGAAGGAACCGGCGCATATAAATTAGCGCGTGTAGAATCCACTCGGCGGATAGCAATTGCCACAGCGCGTCGTTGAATTGCTAAGTTATTACGTAGTTGCTCGATCTGACGAATCAAGGCACGTAACCCCAGATGTAACGAGTCTTGTGATTGAATAAAACCACGGCGACTGCGTTGGTAGCGAATTAGTGTTTCCCGATACGCGTTGCGTTCCAGAAGACGCGTGAACGGTGCATCAAACTCCAAGCCCAGTCGCAGACTCCCTGTCGGAGCACGAAAACTCACTGGATTGTTTCTCGCCGTCGATATATCACCTCCGGCGGTTAGATTCAACATTGACTGAAGCTGATTCTGGCTAATCTGGATCTGCCTCCATTGATCAACAAGGGCGGCTCGGGCATTCATGAAATCCAGTCGATGATGGAGTGCAATTTGAAATGCGTCGCTCGAATCCAAAACAATGGTATCTACAGTTATCGTTTCAAGGCGTGCACGGGCCTGTATCAGGGCGCTTCGCTGGGTAAGACGCAGTGCATCGCCGAGCCAAACAATCACCCGCCGCAACGATTTTTCTAACGTTGCCGTCGGTAAATTCGCACGCAACGCAGCGAGATCACTAAGCACGACTGTGTGTTTCGTATTTAGCGTATCAAGCGTGAATCGAAGGCTGTCTTTTAACTTGGAAAATTCCGTCAATTCAATTTCGTCCATTGTCGCCTCCCGAGCGGAAGACGCAACATCGAGGCGATCCAAATCTCTTTTGACCTCATCCAGTTGAACGCGGACACGCTGAGCAAGACTAGCAAGTTCTATTATTGAAGGTTGCAAGTCAGCAAGATCAATATCTTCCGGAAGTAGCCCCACATTATCCTGCGCTGCCAAAATCGCGTCCTGAACGTTAGTTCCAGTGCGGGTTACAAACTGAAATTGTTCAATAAATGAGTCGTCTAGTGCAATGTCGACATCAGGCGGCAAGCCTAGAGTGCCCGTTTTATACTGATCGAGGGCCAATTCAAGACTATTTTGAGACTGCAGCAAGGCAGCGCGTTCTCGCTGAACACTTTGGCGAAATTGGTCGACCTGAACAATGTCGATCACCCCCACCTCCAACAGCGCTTCTAGTTGATCAAGTGTGCGCAATTGCAAGCTCAGGTTGTCCTCTGTATTTCGAATTTGCTGCAACTGTTGCAATAGCCCTAACACCCCTCCCAAGCCACCCTGTCCTCCATAGGAGTTAACACTGGTTGAGGGGTTACCTCGACGAGAACCGCTAACACCCAAGTCACCAATCGCGACTTTCGTATAAAAACCTTGATGGTACTGACTGTGCGCTCGAATATTGGCGAGCAGATTTCGTTCAGACTGCGTCAGCCCTTCTAACGCAATGTGTTTACCCGCACCTCGCAATAGTGGCTGGACGATGGAAAAATTTGCCAACGAGGACGCAAGGTTTGCATTGTTACCGGTGAATTCGAATACAAACGAATTGGCAAAACCGGCCACAATTTCTCCGGCTGTGGAGAATTTCCTTTTAAATTGTGCGGTTGGGTTGCTGCCAACGGTTAGGCGGTTACTTTCTCTGCCCTGACTGGCGGATGTGGTTACGGTGTCACCGGTTGTGGGATCGACTCCAAAACCAGCCGGATTGATATTTCCGCGATGTCGATAATTTGTGTCATAGCCGCCGAAATATTGCGTGTCAAACCGAAATCGTTGAGCTGTGACGTCTAGTGCGGAAAGATACAGTGTTTCAACCTGAGTCTGATAAGCAGGCGAGTGAATATAAGCTAACTGAAGTGCGGAATCTACATTTAATTTAACCGCCCCAGAATCGTCGACGAAGTTATACGACGACAGAAGTGCTCGCCAGTCTGGACTTTCATATTCACGTATCGTGCCATAATCGTCCCACGTTTTTGACCCTGGCATATCATGGACCATTTTCATAAATTCACCTGACGCTGGGTCATCCAACGGCATCGGGATTTCGTCAGGATTACTGGGATCAAAGAAACGACTACGATGGTCGTCGACAACATTGAAGTCCGTAGTTTTCCAGCGTGCATCAGTGCTAGCGTCCTTAATAATGGAATAGGCAGACTCATCTGCCTCACGACGTTGCTCTGCAACAGAGCAACCAATCAACGTACAAATACTGATCCATATCAATAGACGCAGAAACGCTAGTGGAAATTTTTGCTTTAACATGGACGCCGTTAAATGTAAAATTATTGGTATGAATATTTAAATCGCTTCAAAATCGTACAAACACCAACGATTTTAGGCGATTTAGGTGTTTTTGGGACAAAAACGGGGAAACCTTGAGGTCCAACACTAAGATTCCGCAATTCGCCTCGGAAATTGGCCAATGAATTTCTAGTCCGGAAGGAATATCTGAGTGGGCACACTGCTATTTAAGCGCGCACACGGGTGAATCTTCACCGCAGATTGGGCTCTGCCCGCTACCGATTTACTGGGAACCGCATGCCGATGACACTGTCTCTATTTCCGGAACGCTGGATGTTCCGGATTGGCTCCGCTGATAATATAGGCAAGCAAATCAAAAATTTCATTACGTGTCATCGTATTGAACAAACCCTCGGGCATAATTGAGACTTTTGATTCCTCTCGTTCGTCAATATCCTGCTTATTTATCTCAACCACTTTGACGTTCTTTTCGAGAGGATTAGCTGATAACCGTAGTATTTTTTCATCCTCGAACACGACCACACCCGAGTGGAGTTTGCCGTCTAGCGTAACAACGATTTGAACTCTATATTTTGCTTCGATCTCCTTCGACGGGGCGACCATCGCGTCCACAATTTTCGCCACATCCGTTTTTTGATCAGCGAGCTTCTTTTGCAAGTCGTACAGATCAGGTGCGAGTTTCCCTCCAGTACCTTTCATTGCGTGGCAGGCAACACAGGAAACCTGTGTGAACAAACGGCGTCCCGCTTCAAAGTCGCGGCCTGACTCCAGTAAATTGATTGCGTTAAGGACATCCTGCGTGGACCACTTTCGCACAAATTTGCGTTGTGGCATGTCGCCGTGCGACTTAACAGGTGCAGTGGCCTGAAGCGGAATGTCGCTTATGTCGGCGACGACATGTACAGTACCAAACATCGTTCGCCAGTGCCCAGGAAAGGTGCACACAAATGGATATTCGCCGAGTTCCGTTGGTGCCGTAATCTGCAACCGCTGCTGCTCACCAGCCTGAAGCATACCCGTGGCAAATAATACCTTATCCGTATCCGGAATGAACTGCTTCGCAAATCCCTGCGGAGTCGACCCTAGAAGTTCTGCCAATATACCGACTTCTTCGCGTGCCCCCGGGGTCGTAATAATCAAGTTATGCGGCATGATATCCACATTTTCAAATACGATCTCCACCGGCTTTCCGGCCTGGATATAAATATGAGGGCGATCATAAATCATGCGATGGGGAATGGGCCGAATCACAATCACATCAACCGCGAGATCCGCTAACCGGCGACGGATACTGACTGCGGCTTCCCGTCCAAGCTGGCCTGACAAATCCTTGCCAAGCTGAATCGCATCCATCACATCGGTTTGAGTTCTCGATGTCGCCGGAACCGATTCAATATATCGTATTAATTCCGTGAGCAGGATACTCACCTGTTCTTTCGGAAGTTCGCTGCCGTTGAGCCGACCAATAGCCGTGATCGCGGATGCGCGGTACACACTGTCACTTACCAACGGGGCAAGTCGATGGAATGCGTCCACATCATGGCCACTTATATAACTCAGGGCATTTACCGCAGACCGTTTTATCTGAACACGGGGGTTAGCACCACCCACAGAAATTTTGACACTAGGATTGGGGCCCTTATGAGCCGCGGACACAAACACCTTCTTGCGGTTTCCGTTCATAACCGTAACCGCAACCCCATCCATACGACTGACATACGTTCCGCTATTTTCCGTGCGATTCCAGAGGACAACGTCATCAATCGGATATTCCCGACCTAAATCTACTTCCCAAAACGGATTGTTCTGCATGGACGTGTGGGTCTGTGATCCGTTGGCATACGCTCCGTCCGTATTACCATCGACTGCCCGAGCTGCAACACCGTCGAAGTCCGTAGTCGATTGTTTGGCGGCTTTGTTCAACGCCACATTCTTTCCAGCACTCATCACCTGAACTTCAGCGATCGTCAGAACGCGTTGTTTACCGAGGATTTGAATCCGTACAAACCGAGCGCTCACGCCCTTCACATCCGCGATTTGCTCTGTCAGGGGCGACGGCAGTTTTGAAATCGTTGCCGCCACACGCTGATAGAGCGACTCCCGCACTTGATCATTCGCAATCAACGGGATTGTATCGAGCGTGGTCCGGAATCGGCCTGCACTATTCAGAGATTGATCCCAGATATTTTCTGCACTGCCATCCGCAGCAATAACCGCGGCTGTGGCCAATTGTCTAGTCACAGATCTTTTTCCGCTGCGGTGTAACTTTGCAAGCTCGGGGCGTTTCATTTTCAACATAGCCGGTGCCGTCATGCGAAACATATGCACATAATCAGTCAGCACTTGTTCTGCTTCATCACCGGTCGCTTCATCCAAACGAACGACCACATCAACTAATTCCGTGACCATGTCAGTTTCATGCAACTCCGCTAGCCCCATCAGTGCTTCGTGGCGGTATTCATGCACTACGCCAGGTCGAGTTAGTAATTGATTGAAAACCAATTCACTGCGCGCCATATTGATCAGGTCCGGTGTTGCCACTCGGTCGATAATATATTGAATCGCCTGCGGGTTATCTTCTGCAAACGGGCGGCCCGAACCAACGAGCTCTCGCCAAGACGGTTCGAGTCGTCGAATCGTATGCCGTAACGCGTATTCGATATAATAATCCTGTTCTCCATGCAGGGCCAATAGAGCTACCTCGGCTGCTTCTCCTTCGTAGAAATAGCTGCAGGCTCGGACCGCCTCTAGTCGAACCCGCGGGTGGACATCCTGAACTGCGCTGCGTAACAACTGGAATACATTGGGGACATCGTGCCGCCAGAAACTAACAACGCGTACTGCCGCAGCACGTGCTCGATAGTCATCCGACGCCAATAACTCCCGCAACAATTTCAATCCAATTCCGTCATACTGATTGTGATGCTGGCACACCCATAACGCTTCCAGCTTGAGATGTACCGTTTCCTCATCTTTGGGATCCAAGGTGTCCACCCATGCCTCAATCGCAGCAACGACGTCCGCCGCTGGGAATTCCCGTAGCTTCAACCGCACGCGATAACGGGTACGGTCTTCATATGTCCTTAGCAATTCGAGCAATTGGGGTATGGACCCGCCTTCGATATCCACCGGTTTGACCAAGGGCCGAGATGGATATGTAATACGCCAAATTCGGCCGTGGGAATGATCTCGATTCGGATCTCGTAAACTATGTTGCATATGCCCCACGAGCGGGTTGAACCAATCGACGACATACAATGCTCCATCCGGACCGAACTGTAGATCCACTGGCCGAAAGTTTCGATCTGCGGAAAACAAAAGTGGTTCAATTTCAGTCGCCGCATATCCCGATTCAGCATCTTTGACAGTATGTTGTAAAATTCCTTGAAAACCGATCACGTTATTTAGCAGAAAATTACCTTGGGCCTGAGGTGGGAAATGCCGACTCGACACAAATTCACAGCCTGAGGTAGGTCGTACTCGCTTCTTTAAAAATTGCTGCATCTGTTCGGCATAGACAAATTTAAAAGGCCCAAAATCCTCTTGTCCGTAGTACTCAGGAGCGCGCGTTGAAAATGGAGCCGCAAAATAGTTCGCCCCGCCTGATGCATCCGCTACAAAGTTCTGGCCCCAACGATTAAACGCGTGGCCCCATGGATTGGCAAAGTTGTAATGCACAAATGTCTGGAAGAGTCCGTTGGTGGGGTCGTAGCGATAGACACCTCCATGAGCATTTCTAACGGTACCGCGGGGGGTTTCAACCTGGGTTATGTGAAACGTACCCTCGTGCAGGTAAAGACCGCCGCCTGGACCCCATGTAAAAGCCCCAATCGCATGATGAGAGTCGCCAGAATCAAAACCGCCGAGGAGAATATTTCGGACGTCGGCTTTCCCATCCCCAGTAGTATCCTTGAGGAACACGAGATTTGGTTCCTGCGCGACATAAGCGCCGCCGTCGCCAAGTTCAAATCCAGTCGGTAAATGTAGGCCATCAGCAAAGACCTCCATTTTATCGGCCTTTCCATCACCATCGGTATCTTCAAAAATTAGTAACTTGTCGTTTGGCTTGTTCGGTGGCAAATACTGTGGATAGCTTTGCATGGTTGCCACCCACAGGCGTCCGCGTGAGTCGAAAGTGAATTGAACTGGATTTTTCAATTCCGGAAAATCAACTTCACTGGCGAATAGATTGACTTCATAACCATCTGCTACCTGAAAATGCTTCTTGGCTTCTTCGGGAGGAAGGATATTGACTGGTGTATTAAAGTTTGTGGGCACGTCATACAATTTTCGAGTTGCGTCGTAATTAACCTGCGGGGTAACTTTCTCATTGTTAGCAACTTTCCAGATCCGTTGGTCGACAAACGCCGCCATCTCAACAAGTTTCGCGCGTTCGTTCTCGATAACGTAGGCGTCGGTGTAGGGTGGATTTCCATGGTCCCTCCGCGAGCGACCGCCGTAAATATAATATCCATTGACCGCTCGATACTTATGGAAGTAATTGAAGTTCTTTTCCTGTACCTCCCGCAAAATACTATTTGTCAGGGAGGTCCAACGTGGTTCCGAACCAAACAGTGCACTCATAAAATAGGGTGCAAACTGCTTGTGTCCCTGATCCGTCAAATGCACCCCGTTAAAGGTGTAGAAGGAGCTGTCTTGCGCGTAGAGTTTTTGGGTTAGCTCAAACAGATTTATAAAAGGTATTTGATGTGCAGCCGCGGCACGATCCATAGCAGCGGTATACAAAGCAATATTCCGATTACTTTCCGTTCCGTCCGGGAAATTCCGTGTGTCCAATTTCTCGTGAGCAATGGGCGAGATTAAGACTAAACGTGGTGCAGTGGTTCCGTTGTATTTTTGTGCCAGCGTATGCGTAATAAACTGCTCCAATTCTTTGGAGAAAGTCTTCAATCCTGCTTCTCCTCGAAACGATTCGCTAAATCCAAAGAAGGCGAATATTACATCTGCTTTGGCGGCAGTCAGATGTTGATCGGGTTCACCAAAATCAAGCGAACGAGGTCGAAATCGTACTTCATCACCCGTAAAACCCTGATTGCGGACAGATAGTTTTAGTTTTGGATATTTTGCATGAAGCATCGCTTCCCAATAGCCAAAATATTGGAAACGCTCCGCCAAATTCCCTCCAATAAACACGATGCGATCATTATTTTGAATTTCCACCGTCCTGGTAGATTGCGCAAATACCGTCAGCGTCTGAGAAATCAAAGCGAACAAAAGCGTAAAACCGACAATAATATTTTTCATGGAACTTCTCGTAAACGTGAACGATGGAGAAAGAGGCTTGAGTCCTGCGCCTGTTGTCCAAGATATCAGTTTCCGTGCCCTCCGTCATTACGTAGACCCCTAAAAACAATTTGCGGTTCCTACCACACCGGTTAATTCTGCGTTAAAATCACCTGCCTAATACTGGTTCTTTTACAAGGCGCGCCCCATGCATCGACCATTCATTTATCTACTATTGATAACGCTAATGGGCAACTCTCAATTGCCAGTCACGAGCGTTTGCTCGAACACTTCTGACTCTAACGCCGCTACGGAAAACCCCAAACAGGATCGGCGAAAAGACAATTGGGGACAGATCTCCAGGGCATCAGCTGAGTTTTATGCCGCGGATGATGTCTCGAATTTCCAAGTCAAGTTAACGAAGAAATGGTATCAAATAGCATCAAAAGCTTGGGGAAACTATGGCCCCGTTGAGTTCTGGATTGTCGGCAGTAGTGAGGAATCGGCCGCCAAGTTGGATCGGAAGTATTGTGAAACACGAAAACAAAAAGACCCATCGGTAAAACTCGAAAACTGTCTGAATCGCGGTCATAACTTTGTTTCCTATGCCAAGAACGGTAATGCCGGATTAAACACTCGCCGAAATGAACATGACCAATGGTCTGGTTTTATCATCACCATGTCCGGCAAATTCCCCGGCCCTAGCGAAGAAGATTACATGTCGGTGACTTTGCATGAATATTTTCATGTTTATCAACATGCGCATATTGATAGTAAGAAGCAGTCAGAACGTGAAAGTCGAAACCAGAAGAATCCATGGTGGGCAGAAGGGGGAGCGGAGTACATGGCGCAACTCCTTTACTCCAGGCAAGATGGTGTTCGACCGGATTATCTGCAGCAAAAAATGCAACACAAATTGAGATCACTCGACGACCTTCGCGATGGGGAAAGCATCAGAGACATCCCCTATGGCAAACGAGGGATAGTTGCCTACGATCTCGGCGCATGGTTTATCGCCTTCTTGATCCACAAGACGAATGAAGAAGCTTATCAAGTTAAATTTTATGATGATCTCAATCGCAAGGGATTCGAAGGATCCTTTGTTAAAAACTTCGGCGGCTCATCCGAAAAGTTCCTGGACGAGTTTCATAACACCTTTCTGAAATTGAGCCTTAAAGAAAAGTTGAGCATTCTGCCGTAACCAATGGCGTATTCAATTTCCGCAGGACTGAGAAGATACCTGACACTGGGCATTGCCTAAAAATAGAGTAGTGTCAGTTTTGGATTTGATGATCAAGCTACAAAATGACTATAATAGCTGTTGTAAAATAATTTGGTTTTAAATGGATACTATCTATATGTCTTTTCGGTCCCTCGCAGTCGTAATTTGCTTTTGTTCAATTTCTGTCGCCACGCAAGCGGAAAATTGGCCTCAATTTCGAGGTCCCCGATCAGACGGGATTCATTCCAGCGCAAAATTACCAACTTCATGGAATGAAGATTCTCATGTCGCCTGGAAGGTGGAAACACCTGGTCAAGGTCATTCATCACCTGTAATTTGGCGGGATCAAATCTGGATGGCAACGGCATTGGATAATGGGCACGCACTGCACGCTTTATGCTACAGCCGAGCGGGAAAACTTATTCATAACGTTAAAATCTTTGACGTTCCCAAACTTGAGCCAGTCAACACACTCAATACATTTGCCTCGCCAACCCCGGCAATCGAAGAAGGGACGGTATACCTGTATTTTGGTACTTACGGCGTCGCTGCCATCGACACCGACTCGGGGCAAATAAAATGGAGTCGTCAGGACATAAATCTAAACCATCAGGAAGGCCCAGGTTCCTCTCCGATCCTCTACCAGAACCTCCTAATTTTCCATTGCGACGGATATGATGTACAACACATTACTGCGTTGAACAAACAAACGGGTAAACAGGCATGGAAGACTACTCGTTCACTGGATCTATCCAACATCCCCAATCATGCCCGTAAAGCGTTTGTGACTCCGGTCGTGCGCCGCGTAAATGGACGGGATCTACTCGTCAGTCCCGCTGCCCAAGGGTGCTATGCATATGATCCTCAGACCGGCGAAGAAGTCTGGAGAATCGCGTATCGGGGATTTTCTGCCGTCCCCCAACCGGCGTTTGAAGGTGACACTGCATTTGTGGTTACCGATTTTGGAAACCCGGAAATATGGGCGATAGACATTAGCGGCAAAGGAGTTCTTGGCGAGGCGAATGTCAAATGGAAATACACTGTAACATGCCCATCCACTCCCTCACTGCTAGTTAATAATGGGTTACTATTCTTCATTACCGACAA
>Ga0302123_10001051_pt1 | contig 20013 bp, 20 predicted proteins | sample CB21_321_MG_FD_203109 | JGI IMG/M metagenome (GOLD analysis project Ga0302123, IMG submission 203109) | Marine microbial communities from Western Arctic Ocean, Canada - CB21_32.1 | ecosystem: Environmental > Aquatic > Marine > Oceanic | place: Canada: Western Arctic Ocean | collected 2017-09-28 | reverse complement strand
GTAAATAATATCCTCCGAGTGCTGGACACCATCTGCACAGACTTCTTCCCACAGCTCTTTGATATTGAAGATCAAAACGTCCGCTGGGTGAAAAAGGAAGCAGAAGACCCTTCGCTGAAACAGAAGCTTTGGATGGACGCCCGCAAGAACGACGACGTATCTCAAAACGAGTTGCGAGCGTTTATGGGATTGCCTCCAGATGAGGATGCGAACCAATCTTACATCGGCAAAGGTATTGCTGGGCAGGTCGTCACACTCGCTGAAAAGGTTAAATCAGGATCGATTGAAGCCAAGCAGGCAGAAGCGATATTGATTGGATTGGGTCTTCCAGATAAAATAGCGAAAGACATTACGAAGGCCAAAGTTGAAAAACCGCAGGCACCAGGTGGCCCGGGTGCGTTTGGTGGGGCTCCAGGCTCAGTTCCTCCTGGGGCTCCCCCTTCACCACAACAAGGCGGACAACAGTCTGAACCTGGCGAGGATGAAGATGCAGACGCTGACGCCATTGTCAACTAAGGCGGTGCAACAGGCACGGATGAGGAATGCCGTTAAGCTCATCCGCACCAAGTACGAAGACGAGATAGCTGCTGCATTGCAGCCCTTCTTCCGCAAGCAAGCTCTATCCGCTGCCAAATCACATCGTGGTGAAGGACAATTCCGGGCAGAGGATTGGGACGAAGAGCTCATCAACACCGTTGCTCCGCTGCTGGGCAAGATCTTTGCGAAGGAGATGCGGAAGCAAGTGATGGAGGCTGTGGATGTTGTGTCCGCGAAAGCTTCTCACAAGCTGCATTTCATGAAGGTTTTTTGCCCAACAGGGGCTGGTGGCGGGGTAGATGCGACTTGTAAACCTGGAGGGTCGGGTGGTGGAGCAACAGGTGGCGGAAAGTTGTCTGGAGAGGGAGTGAAGATTGCTGAGAAGCATAAAGACGATCAGGCATGGAAAGAACCCATCACGGAAATGATGGAAGCTCATGGATTGAAATACGAAGATTACGAGACAGTCAATGACGCTCTCTACAGACACAATATCGCATCTGGAGATGCTTCAGATAAACGATTAACAGATCTCTGGAACGGATCGTCAGATGCCTCCAAAGCGATGAAAGTGATGTCGGCTTGGAATGAATGGCAAACAGAGAGCAAGAAGTGGGATCCAATGGACCCAGAGATTGCTGAGAATGTGAACAAGAGACTTCAATTTGTGAAGACAGATGAAGATTGGAAAGCTCGGCAGCCGTTTTTCACCGACGGTGGGTATTTCAAATCTGCCGATGATTATAGAAAATATCTTGACGATAGAGTTAAAGGTAAGAGGATATACTACAGAGCAGGGCCGCTGGACAAGAAGGCGGTATCAGTAACGACTGATCCAGAAGGAGCTCGATCAGGAGCAAGCTCAACTCACTTTATCCCAGATCGATTATTTACCTACGAAGATATGAAATCAAAGGGATATAGACTCCTGGCAGGAGCTAGAGGAATGGTAGGTGTCGTGTCTTCAAAGGAAAGAGAGCATATTCTTTTGAAGATAGATAAAAATGAATCTAAGGGATATGAATCTAGATTCGAAACCAAGTCTACAGCAAGCGATTATCTGTCTACATTCGACACCAACGCTCTGGAGGAGAATGTTTTCCAGACGCCGATGGGAAATGTGAGCTTTGATTTTGTTTCCGAATACCCGGAATGGATGAAGCAAGACATTGTCGACTATCTGCATGAGTCGTTTGGTGAAGAATACTGGCTCGACATCAATAAAACGTCCGCGGGTACTGTGGACAAAATTCTTGAGCTGGGAACACAAGAAGGCTGGTCGGTAAATAAGGTCGCTCGCGAGATTGTGCAGCAAGCAGGCTCTCCGAAGTTTACGCTGCAACGCGGCAAAATGATTGCTCGTACAGAGATGGGACATGCTCTCAACTCCGCTCGTGTACGCGGCATGGATGCGTTCATGGAGCAAATCGGAAAAGAGCTGCCGATGAAAAAGACGTGGCTCTCCGTTCTGGGGACGACTACGCGAGATAGTCACGCTCACTTAGATGGTGTTCCTGCGAACGAGAAAGGTGTCTGGGAGATTGCAGGCGTCGAAGCAAGATGGCCCAGCGACAGTCGGTTACCTGCAGGCGAGAGGATCAATTGCCAATGTACCGTTGTGATCGACTACGGCATGACGGACGAGATGGCACAGGCAGAGCTCGCCGACTATTTTGAACGCATTGAAGAGAAGGCGTTCAAAGCTGCTATCAAAGTCTTCTGTCCAACAGGTGCTGGTGGTGGAGTTGTGGCTACCTGTAGAAGAGGAGGGGCATCGGCAATTCCCCAACCCCCAAAACTCACAGGGAAGGCTGCTTCTGGAAAAGTGGGGCAGAAATTCAGTGCGATTCATGCTGCTGGGACATCAGGTAGCAAGTCAGCAGTTGAGGCGATAAAGACAAATCCGAACGCGAAGTCTCCGTATCCGAAGAAGTTGCATGGCTACAAGGTGGCTGTTCTCAGAGCGATGTCCCAAGGTGGAGATATCGGGCCCGCTCCACCAAAAGTAGATTTACCTACAGTGAAGGATGTCTCTTTACCAAAAACGATGTCTCCAGGAATGAAAGCTGCTGCAAAAGCGGGCGACCTAGACGGCATGGTGGCAAAGAGTAAAACAGCCGTAGACGTTGTGGCGACCAAGCGGGTGGCGGAGCAGCTCAGTCCTCCTCCTCCAGCAAAGGACACAGCCAAGGTGGAAGGCGAGCTGGAGAAGGTCGCTGGCAAAGCCACAGCCGCGGAGATGGAGAAGAAAGCGGTTGCTGTCAAAGCTGTCGCGATCGAAGCCAAGGTGATCCCACTTCCAGATAATGGAGTTGATATTGTTGCTGATAAGAAGAAGTTTGAGGAGGTTGTGGAGAAGAGGAAGCTGGCGGCAGCGGAGATGCGAGCGATTCGGAAGGATCTAAAAAATGCTGGGAAGAGCGAATTCAAACAAGCCTACAAGAACCTCAGTCTCGAGAAGCTGGAAAAAGATTACGAGCTATCTCAGGTACACATCGAGCAGTATGTCCTTGCTCACAGAAAACACGCAGCAGACCCAGTTTCGTTTGAGAAGGCAGTACGAGAAAAATATGCCTATCAAGATGAGGGGACTCGTAAGTCTTTAGATAAATTCAAAGAGGTAATGGATGATTTACCGGTAGAGAAAAGTAAATACGGCGATGGTTTTGAATCGTTTGATCCTGAAAGTTTCTCTGGGCGAGGAATTTTTGGGGGTCTAAAAGAGCTACCACCTGGGTTGTCTAAAGCAGACTCCGCCATATTTGCAGAAGGGAAGAGAAGAGGGAGCGAGTGGCAAAACAAAGAAATAGAATCTTTTAACCGAAATATCTCAAAGGCGTACTATGGGGAAGCAGAGACAGTCCGTTCTTTACCTTCAAATGGATTAGGTCCTGCTGAAGGACTTCCTTCTGATAAGATCAAAAGGGGAGGAGCAGAACCTGGGATTTCTTCGTTTATGGGACAGGCAGAGATTTTGATTCAGACAAAGACTTATGCCATCAGTGCTATTGGTGAATCTAAGAAGCTGAAGAATGGTTTCCAATCGGGCACATCTGGCGTAGGTAAAGGGAAAAGTGGATACAGACAAACCAGGAAGAACCATGAGGAAGAACTACACGGCATTGCTCAAAACACAAAGGCGAAGGATAGGCCTTTCTATGGATACTTAGAACATCCAGATCGAGCCATCAGTGAAGGAGCTCAAACAGGACTGAACTATGGTCAGGTTCAAATGGTCATGAAACCGAGCGTCAAATCTCGATCGTCTTACACTGTTGGTGATTCTTTAGATGACCATGGTACGTACACAAGGTTGACAGCTGGTTCAGTTTCTGATCCTATCGCAATGAAGGAGTCCGCTCTCTTTACGCAGACTCCAAACGAGCAAAGATACCGCCATCATAATGTGGGGGCGAGTGCGAATACGAGTCAGGCTTTTCAGGCAAAGCTGGCTAACCAGACAGAATTCAGTCCAGTTCGATATGCTGAAGTTCAAATACACGGTCCCGTGACGTTGTCTTCTATTAAAGAGGTCAGAATAGTTCCAGGGACACCTTTGAGCGAGAAGGCGTTGAAGAATTTTTCCGATGCGGGGGTTGCTGTGCGGCATGTTCCTCCTTGGCTAGGTCTCGGTTCTCGATCGTACAGTAAATGGGATCAATCGTTAGACGAGAAAGGTTGATAATGGATATTGGGTTTTTCGAATCTGATCTAGAAATCAAAGAGTGCCGTTTGGTGGGATACGATCGAGTAAAAGACGAAGCTGTGGTTTCTTGTCGAGGGGCTCGCCCTGTCCGGATAACACGTTTGCGATATGCTGATTTTGATGAAGGGGGTGATGGGATTTTTACAGATGATGAGCTCTCTCGATTCGATAAAGAGGTAGAACCCTACCGTAGAGAGTACGGGCCAAAATCATGATATCACTCTTCGATCAAGACAAAACAGCCGCCGTTCTTAAAAACCGCCTAGCTCTTGGTTTAAGAGGAGGCGAACGGGGAATGAAGCAGCAAGCGAAGCAACTCGTTCGGGTGTTCAATCGTGGTGCTGATATCGATTTGATAGCGTTGCACTCCGGATCGAAGTCCACTCTGCCAGATGCTGTTCTCTATCATTTTTTCCTTGATGTGTTCTTGGACGTCATGGAAGCGAACGACAAGCTGGAGATATCTGCTGTTGTAGATAGAGCTCACGATCTACTGCTTGGTGTTTCTCCTGGCATGCGAGACTATTCTGAGGCAGTTTTGAATGTCGCGACTAATGAGAAGGTGAAAGCTGCTTCACTGCAAACAAAAGTCTTCTGCCCAACTGGTTCAGGAGGCGGAGTCGATTCGAGTTGTAAGCCCGGTGGAGGTGGTGTTGCGAGTGCGGCAGAAATTAAGAAGGCGAGAGGTTGGGTAGGAGACCAAAAGGATTGGAAAGGAAAGGTCACTACCAAATACCACGAACTTGATATTGCAGACATCAAGAGTGACGCTGCCGTTTCCATCAACAAGCGAACAGTCAAGAAACACAAGAAGGCGATTGAGAAGAATGGACTCACGCGTCCATTCGTTGTGTCAAAGATGGAAAATGGGAAGTACCATCTACAAGATGGAAATCATTATCAGAAAGCGATAGGGGAGCTATTCAAAGAAGGGAAGATCAAACGCGAGACTTTGAAGAAGGTAGGTGTTGTTGAAGTGGTTCCTAAGAAGGGATACAAGTTTGAATTCCAGATGGTAGGGGGATTACTCCCTATGCAGAGGCTCGTTTCAGATAAGAAGAAAGCTGCTTCACTGCAAACAAAAGTCTTTTGTCCAACAGGTGCTGGTGGTGGAGTCGATGCTACCTGTAAAGCAGGCGCAAAAGGCGCCTACGTACCGCCTACGACAAACGAAGCAGGACAGCTGGTACCTGGTACGGTAGGTAAGTTCGCCGGAATAAGCACAGGCAGTTGGAAGATAAGCCAAGCGTCCGCCCAAGTTCACCTCAAAAAGATAGCGACCCTTGAAAAACTCGCATCCGAAGGAAAATGGGGACAGTTCCAGAAGAAGATGTCCAAAGCAAACCCGGCGACAGCTTCATCTGCGAAACTTAAGGCACAGCTCCAAGCACAAGAAAATCTGTTGGCTCAGAAAGGAAAGAAGCTACAGAAACTGGCACCCGGTGCGACTGCAACGGACAACAATCCGGCGGTGGCTGATGGTAAGAACTGGAAGAAGATAGGCCCATCTCTTGGCACGGAGATTGGTGGTACGTATGAAATGGGAGGGAAGAAGTATTATGTCAAGATTCCAGACGATCCAAACAGAGCTCACAACGAAGTTCTGACGTCCAAGCTCTACAAAGCTGCTGGAGCAGGCATTGCCGATCACCACCTAGTTGAGATAGATGGGAAGGTCGGAGTTGCGACTGAGTGGTTAGAGGGGTCGACTAAACCAAAATGGGACATGCAATCAGTCAAGGACAAAGCTGCAGATGATTTCGGTGTTCATGCGTGGCTCAATAATAGAGATGCGGTTGGAGCTGGCAGCGAAAATCCGATGGATAACATCAAGCAGTTGCCAAACGGAGAGCTCGTTGCGATCGATGTGGGCGGTGGACTTGATTACAAGGGCATGGGAGGTGGTGGTAAGAAACCGATGGGAGAATTCGCAAATGAGTTCAGTTCCATGCGAGACGCGAAGCAAAATCCGTCGATGCACAAGGTGTTTGGCAAAATGACGGATGAGCAGCTGATGGAGTCTGCCGAAAAGGTGACGAATATAACAGAGCAAACTGTCAAAGACATTGTCAATAAGTACCATCCAGGTAATGCTGCTGCGAAACAAGATATGGTAAAGAAACTGATTGCCCGTAAAGACGATCTCGAAGAGAAGGGGTTGTTTATGCAAGAGAAGATAGCAGATAAACATGATGGGAAGAAGGTAGCAGCAGTTCAGAAGGTTGCTGCTGTGAAAAAGAAGATCACTATCGACACCGATCAATTCCCACCACCGCCTACTCTTCTATCTACAAACGAAACACACATCGCGGCGAATAAAAATGATGTCAAATCTATCATATCAGACGGAGCGGCTGGAGATATTGCGACACTGCAATGGCGTGTAGACAACGGTTTCTACAAGTCTCCAAAAGTGAAGAACTTTGCCGAGGAGGTCATCAGCAATGTGATGCAGCAACAGAATCCGCCACCTGCTCCTACGCCTCTCAGTGGAGCTTTCCATGAGATCTCTGCAAAGGTAGAATCAGCAGCTGGTAAGGCAGGACTCGAGAAGATCGGTTATTGGGATGTACTAGCCGATATGGGCGGCATACCCGAAGGGATTCCTCAAGGATTTTCTTTTGGTGCTTCTGAAAACGCCACTCACGCTAAAGGGGAAGCTGAGTTCAATAAACTTCCGCAGACGAAGCAGAATGCAATCAGATCCTATACCGGTGGCGGATATCGCATCACCAATCCCCAATTGAGAGGCGGTTGGGATAAGGCAGCAGCTCGTGCCAAAAATGTCGCGAACGGAGTGATGACTGCTGCTAGAAAACTTCCAGAAGGGAAAAAGGTAACTCGGTTTCATAGTCTAGCGCCGCTCGCGATCCAATCTCTAACTCCTGGTAAGATCGTATCTGACAAAGGTGTGCTCAGTACGTCCACCAAACCAGAAGGAGTGTTCACCGCCAACAACGTCAAATGGAATATCACAATAGGCCCCGATGTGAAGGGGCTTGCAGTTTCAAACGTATCGAGCCACAGTAGTGAGAAAGAAATCTTGTTTCCTCCTAACCAACGCATCATGGTAAAGTCAGTCCAAAGGGTAGGGGCGAAGCATTACGTAGATGCCATCATGCTGCCTACTCTCGATAACCAATGCTGTCCGAATTGATACTATGCCTTCCGTACACGAGACAAAAGAAAATCCATTCGCTGAGTCCATGAAACTGAAAGCGGAAGGGAACTCTCTTGGTGATGACGATATTGTCAAGATGATGCTGCAGATGGAAGCAGACGATTTCATCAAGCGGATGCAAGTAGGCGAAGACAAAGGACGCGTGATTGAGGTTTGTGCAAACAAGCTCGTGAGGATTCTGTTTGGACGAGACAGACGATACACAGGTGTTCGCAAGTGGAACGAACCTAAAGGTATCACACCGTTCCTGAAGAAGTGGGTCGGGTCAAAAGAAACAAAACCAAGATTGATTGCACAGCACGCGGCGTTGAGCTTTTTCAATGAGCTGATGGACGTTATTGTTCGAGCTGGTCAGCCCAGAATGGTGATGACAGACATCAAACCCGATTTAGACGCCCTGTTCAATAGATGGACTAATCTGTTTATGGGTGTACCTCCGAATGAACCGGTAAAAGAAAATGCCAGCAACTGACGCCTCACTCGACCATTTGGAAAACTCGACACAAGATGACGTGTCACTTGCTGCTGCTCTTCAGGAGCGGTTTTTGACAGTATGCGAAAGGTTTCAACGCAAGTGGGGAATGGACATTGAGTTCCCAAAGGAGATAACGCAAGCTATCTTCGCTTGGAGGACTTGCGTTGCCCGTTATCGCAAGAAAGACTTCCGACACAAGGCGAGTGAGAAGAAGTACGTTCGCATCCTTGCACAATGGACGGTAGACGAGAACTGCAAGTTGTGTGGTACACCTATTAAGAAGATTGAATTTGGCGATTGACTACTCACTAGATCAGCAGTACTCGTATCTTGCCCGAGTGTCCATTTCGCTCACCAAAGTGCAGCATGAGGCATTGGTGGAGATTTTGCGGAAGAAGATCGGCAAGGACTTCCCTCTGCTGTTTCTAGACTGTGCTCACTTCCGTTTGATTCAAATTAGAGGCGAAGAGCAAAAAGAGTTGGCAGGTCCCAGTTGGATCAAACCACCACCTCCAAAGGGCATATTCCTTGAGGTATCAAAGATAGGCATTCACAAGGATGATGAGATGTGTATTGAATGCACACAGGCTGTCCCCAAAATCGTTTTATCAAATTTGAAGGCGTGGAGTGGATGTGGAGTGAGGTGGCAACAACTTCCATCAATTTCCCTCTGACACGTATTGCAGAGAAGAAGAAGTCCCTTACAATCCGATTGATTCCAAAACCATTGGAGAATGAATTATGCGTGGCGTCGATTTTTATCTTGGACCCGCTTTCAACCTTGCGTCAAGAGCGTTGACAATCACTCGTATGCCCAAAGCGGGCGACGATACGATGCCGTCTGCATTTTCGACTCAGTCGTTGGGATCGACGGTCGAGACAGTGACAGTCAATCTTACCAACGACGTGATTTGGCAAGCGACACTCGTCGACACATTGGACTCCGGAGAAGTTGGATCTACGCAGGTGTTGAATTTTCACACCGGCGAACTTCAGTTTCCTGGTCCTGCTGCAACGCCCGGAGGATTTCGTGTCCTCTCTATGGAAGACTTATCTTCCAGCTCATCGAGTTCTAGCAGTAGCTCATCAAGTCAGAGCTCAAGCAGCAGCAGCTCACAGAGCAGCTCTTCATCCTCTACTAGCTGATAAGAACTATGTCAGTACTCTCGCACGAAAGAGTGACGGCGACCAGTTCCGTACTCACGGAATCAGCCATCACTTTTGCAGTTGGTACTAACTTTGTTGAGATAATCAACGGAGCTACCAATACTTTCTGGGCATCGTTCGATGGAACGGGTGTGCCAAGTGTGAGCCTTGGCATCCTGTTCAGTGCCAACGCCACGAGGACGGTACCTGTTGAAGATGCGAAGAACATCAAGTTCATCAGAGCAACTGGCACGGACGCCGATTTTGAAGTTATATGCCACGGCGGACGGGGAGTCTAATGCCAACGTCAACTGATCCAAATAGCTCGCTTCTAATTGACGTGAAGTCCAGAAATGAGCCTGGTGGTGAATTCAACTATGGCATCACCACTGCCGATAGGTACGTGAAGACCTTGCAGCAGTGCGTAGGTTCCGATCTGTGCTATCGCTATGCTGCGAAAGGGAACGTCAGTTTCAATGACGCTCTCAAAAAGGCAGAGTCAACGCTGACCTACTCCCAGCCTGATATGCAGGTTCAGGAGATTTACATGGACTTCAAATCCCGTGTAGATAAAGGGGAGATGGAGCTTCCAAAGAACACGTTGATGGTTTTCAAGAATGTTCTCACGTCACCCAAAAAAGACAGGGACGGCGATATCCTTCGTACGCAAGGAGCAAAGCTAGACCCTAAGATGCTGCTGCTGTGGCAACACGTCCACACCCTGCCGATTGGAAAAGTGGTCGGCACTGCGTCGCACACATCCAAATCCCTGGAAGTGTACACCGCAATCGTTGACTTGAATGAACTTGCCAACGACGCTGCTACGATGGTCGACAATGACATGGGTCGATTTAGCCATGGCTTCCGTGCTCTGGAATATGAAGCATTGGCAGGCAAAAGTGGGAAAACGACAGGCAAGGATGGATTTGATGTCAAGTCTTTTGAGGTGATGGAAGAAAGCCTTGTGTCCGTTCCAGCCAATACCGATGCAGGTGTCCAAGAAATCATGCTGGACCTGATCGAGAGCGATAAGCTGACTTCAAGCATGATGAAGGGATACGGAAAACGACTCCGCGAAAACAACACCACCACAGTGTCCGCGGGTGGATTGGATCTCACAATCACTGTTAAGAAGGCAGATGCAGATGATGAATCAAAGTCACTCGCCAAAAAGGATTGCGGATGCGGAGGAGACCCCGCAAAAGCCGGACAAGACGGATGCGACTGTGCACCAGCGAAAACAGATGACGATCCCATCTCAGCCCCAGCAGGAGCGGATGACTCCAAAGAATCGAAAGTAAACTGTCCGGACTGCGGCGCCGCAATAGATGATGGCAAGTGCGACGATTGCGGTTACCAGAAGGACATTGATGCAGAATTGGAAACTAAATCGCACATCGCCGGCAGTTGGGAAGAATACAAGTTGCAGCTAGAGCGAGGACTGAACAAGTTTCTAGAAAACGCCGGAGTGGTTGAGCCTTACGAAGAAGGCAAAGGAATGATGTCCGGCTATTCGTACATCATCGCAACGAAGGCAGATTATGCGATTGTCATGTGCTCCAAAGATGGTGGAGAGTACCACTACAAAATCAAATGGACGATGACAGACGGTGAGGCGAAGTGGGCAGGTGCTCCGGAAGAAGTGCAGCTCAAACTCACGGTGCAGGATAAGGTCTTCCACGAGACATTGAAAGAAGTTGCTTTTGGAATCAAGGGCACGATTGATTCAATCGTCGACGAACCTGCTGAAGAAGATTACACTGTGTCTGACGCATTGGAATTCATTCTTACTGAAGGCGATGCAGATGATTTCGCGAAGCTGACACAGGTCGTCAATACGATCGCCTCTGTGTCCGCTATCAAGTCGGAAACTCTCGCAGTCAATGAATTCGTCAAGGGGCTGTAATGTCCACAGAGGCAGACAAGTGCGGAGGCCCAGGTGGTACACCAGGTCCCTGCCCAGGCCCGCGGAAGCCTTCAGGTAGTGGAGGCAAAAAGCCGCCACGCAAACCAGGTAAGAAGCCTCCTGCCAAGCCTCGTAAGCCCCCAAAGAAGCCCGCTGCAGGTGATGCTGAAAAGCCGGTTAAGAAACCGCCCAAGAAAAAGCCGCCTAAGAAACCTGCTGGCAAAATCAAGCCCCCAAAGACCTTTGCTCAACTCGCCAAACTCGAAAAGAGGAAGGCAGAGCTTGATCTTGAGATCGCTGAATTCGATAAACAGATCAAGTCAAGTAAAGGTAGAATCGCAGCATTGAAGAAGGCTCAGAAGGAAGGCTTCAAACCTACCTCAAAGGATCCATGGATAAACGAGCAGCAGGCGATTGAGCATCTTGAGCCAAAGCTCGCAAAGAGGGTCGCAACCAAAGCCAAGCAGGCGAAGATCAAATCCAAGTCTCCAAACGAAAGGATCCATCAACAAGAGACAATCAATCACTTGTATGAAAAAGGATTGGTCAGTCGTAAAGAGAAGACATCCGTTCAAATCAAGTTGTCACGAGCATTAGAAATTGGAGGAGCGGCATTGCCTCCTGCCGTGAGAAGGAAGGCATTGAACATTCTCAAGAAGGAGAAGATATCAGCTCTTTGGGAAGATGCGAGAGGCTCCGCAGCAGCGGCGTTGAAGTTCTCTGCCACCAAATTCCCAGAAGCTCCGAAATCTAAGTTGATATCCTCCTCCAAGAAAATTATAAGCAAGCTCTACTCAGCCGAGGCATTCCTGTCTCGATACTTGTAAGTGATACACCATAGTGAGCGAAGCGGTCGCGAACGTGGTTTTCTGTTTTGCTGATCAAAGGAGATTCAAATGAATCTGACAGCAAAGATTAAGACTTGGCTCATTGAAAATTCAGACGTGTCGAAAGACGCATCTGATGATGAGTTCAAGTCAGCGGCCGCCGCTGCGATTGTAAGCGGTGACCTGAGCCTTGACGAGTTCAAGGCAATGTCCGTAGATGAAGAAGACGAAGCTGCAAGTGATTTCAAATCAATCATTGCAGGTTTGAAAACTTCGTTGGACGCGAACACGGCAGCCAAAGCTGCTGCTCCTGCAAAGGTTGTAGAACCAGCAGGCGAGAAGAAGGTCGTCATCGACGAGCCAGAAGTGAAGGAAGTTCACGTTCCTTCTCGTATGGAAAAGATGCTGACTTCGATTGGTCTCCAGAATCTCAATTCCTTTGACGAAGACGAAGGCGAAAAAGCCCTCAATGTCCGCGTCAAAGAGGCTGCTGAGCATTACGACACTACCAAGTCGGCTGCACAGTATCCGATGGAGAACAACAGGGGCAAGAAGCACCCGTTGGCAGGTCAGCCAATGCGGGACTTCGATACGGGTCGTCCGATGGACGATGCGTCAGAACGCGACAAAGCTGTCGCTGGTGCTTGGGCGAAGTATCTTTGTCACTCAAAGATCATCAAGTCCAAGTCACTTGCTCTTCAACAGCTCCCTCAGCATGACAGGGAATTGGTTCTCTATGCGTTAGAGAACGAAAAGTGGGGCGGTGCTTCTGATGGCGGTGACTATGCCGACATCAAGGATCGCAAGTTGAATCCTTCAGAGCAAAAGGCTTTGATCGACGATGCCACTTCAGGCGGATTGGAAGCTGCTCCGATTGTCTTTGACGATCAGATCATCCAGACGCCCCTGCTGCACGGAGAGTTGTATCCGCTTGTCCAAGTCAAGCCACTTGATCGAGGACGACGGGTCGAAGGCGTTGCGACAGGTACTGTGACGTCGAGCTGGGGTGGAGTCGACGACTCTGCTATCTCGCTCTTCTCCACAACCTCCTACGTGTCAGCATTTGACACGACCATTTTCCGCTGGGAAGGTGCTATTCGAATTGGCTTGGACTTCTTGTCCGATACGCCAATCGATTTTGGTTCCCATGTCTCCGCTCAGTACGGCGAACGTCTTCTTGAAGACCTCGACGATGTGATCGCAGCTGGTAACGGCACAACGCAGCCGGAAGGCATTGTCAACAAGTCAGGCGCTTCTGCTGTCACATTCAGTTCGACCACATCGCTTGGCAATTACGAATCACTTCGTTTTGCTGTGCCGAAAAATGAGCACCGTAGCAACGTGAAATCGTCTGCTGTGTTCCTTGGAACAGAAACGAGCTATATGAGAGCTCGTGCTATTCCAGTTGGTGCTAGTGATGCACGTCGTCTGGGTGGTATGTCTTACGACAGCTACTCGTGGATGGAACGAGACTTCAAAATCAATGAGTCTCTGACCAACCGCCAAATCATGTACGCGATTATGGCACGCTATCGTATGTACCGACGTCGAGGCCTCACAATGAGGACCTCTACTGAAGGCGATACGCTCATTAGAAATAATGAGATGCTGATGGTCGCGATGGCCCGCTACGGTGGCCAGATGGAACGTGGTGCAGTCATTGGGCGGACAACCGACGCCCTTGTCTGATCGCTGTGTTGAGTTTTGACAGCCTGCATCTGCATCTTGTGGGTGCAGGCTGTTTTCTTTATGTGGGGTTTTCCCAAAAACACTGAAAGAAGAAATCATGTCTACAGCAGAAGTTGAAACAACAGAAGGCGATTTGGTAGTACCCAAGTTCGCTGTCCAAGTAGATCATCCTCGTAATGATGACTTGGTTGTGCAGTGCATCCCTGGATGTCGTTTGCGTTCGACAATCCGAGGCGGCAAACCAATTGAGACAGAAGACCCAAACGAATCAAGGGTCCCGTTAGATCAGGCACGGACGTTGGCTTCATTGCCTCCGATCCCTGGAATGATCCTTGCGATCGATCCACTGGAATTGAAGTACACGATTACCGACCCGCTGCGTGACGATACGGACATGCTCGAGCGGATTATGAAGTGGATGAAAAACCATTCGCCTTATACTCTGGACTCACTGAATGGAATCCCGCAGCAAAAGGGCGAGCTTGACGTCCATAGAATGAAATCGCTGTGCAAGGAAGTGTGGCACGCATTGAAAAATAGGCACGTCAAGATGGTCGCCGGTGCTCAGCCGGACATGGATGACATTGACGATCTGCCAGGTAAGTATCTTCTGAATCCTGGTTCTGTTGTGATGAACACGCAACCGATGTTCGCACAGGATTGGGACACTTGGGTTGAGAAACTGACAGCATCTGGAGGTTGATTGTTGTGTCCAAAGGTGAAGAAAAACTCATAGCAGCTATTCTAATTGAAGCATCCAAGTGCGGAGGACCGGGCAGTGGACGTCCGGGTCCCTGTCCTCGAGGGGGTGGGGCAAAACCATCCTCTGGGAGTAGTGGAGGGAGTAGCAGTGGAGGAGGTGGTGGTAAGAAACCTCCAAAGGCTGTATCAGCTGATGATATGAAAGGTGTTATGCCTGGATCTATGAAATTCTCGAAGCATGGAAAATCTTCTGTCGGTTTGATGGAAATCAAAACGAAGAACATGCGAAAGATTATGCAGGCACAGACAGCAGCGTCTGTGATTGGATCAAAACTCAAAAAGCAGGGATTCAAAGAACACCATCCTAAGAACGACACTCCGCATCACAAGCGAAAGACTCATTTCACTCACGAGGATGGTCATTCGTTTACCTTCAAAGTCTCCTATCCAGTGCGAAGGACTTCTGAAGTATTGGCAGGGAAGCCAGTAGGAAAAGCGAACGGGTACTTCATGTCTTATGAGCACAAAGGCGGATAATGTCCGCAGCAGTACAAGCAGCAAAAGCTCGACGCGGCAAACGTGAGGACGTTCAGTCACAGAAGGACGAATGGTTCATTCAAAAGGTAGTCGAGAACACGAACTTGGCACTGGCTGATAGAGTTGCGATCGCGACAAACTGGCTCAGAGACAAGGTGGTCAAGAACATATCCAAGCCCGTCACAAAAGAAGTGATAGGTGGGATAACGAGAGTGACTGAACGTTCGTTGCCCGGAGAGTTTCCTCGTGCTGATACAACAAACCTGTTGAAGACGATCATTGCAGAAGTGAAGACAGAGGGCGGAGTGACAGAAGGATACGTCGGTACGCCTGTTGACTATGGAGTGATACTAGAGCTGAAGATGGACAGATCGTTTCTTGTCCGGACTTGGAATGCTGAAAGGGCGAATATTGTTAGAATGATCACTCGTAAGCTATGATGAATCAAGTTGACATAGAAAAGGGATTGGTACGCGTCTGGGACGATGAGGCCCTCGACGCTCACTTCAGTCAATACTGGACGACAGGGCAGTCAGATGAGTTTCTTGTTCTTAATGATACAGAAGCACCAGGTGGGCAGCCTTTTCCGTACTGCAATTTTTCCGTTTCTTCAGGTGCTACGACATCGCGTAGCAGTGCAGCAACTACTGGTCGGGCAAACGTCCGAATTCAGGAAATAAGACAACACCCAATCCAGTTCCAGATATATGCTCGCAACATAATCAACGTAGGCAACGCGAAGCGGGTTGCGGCTGCAATGGCAGAAGAAGTGATGAGAGTTTATGGAGGTCATCCAGAGTACTCTCCGAAAGTTTGGGATTTAGACCATGGTGGGATTCTTCTATGCCAATACCAAAATGATTTTGGTGCCAGAATGCCGGAAGACGAACACCTTTGGACGATCAATTATCAACTCACAGCAGACGTCCCTGTATCGGTATAAATCATGACAGTACGAACACTCGAATCCATTTCGCTCAAAGTGTCAACTCTCGCTACTGTGCAGAATGTGCTCACACCGATCACAAAGACGGCAAGCGGGCAACAGACATTCCAGTTTGACCCGACATTGACGTCAGGCGTCAGTGCCAACGAAGCAAACCGGGCATGGGAGTACAAAGCGACAATCACTGCCGCAGGTACTCTCGTGATCGACCTGTATGACTTCGCGGGTTTGGATGCCGGTGCAGGGGCGGGCTTAGACATTGTTGGGCAAGCCCTCTCTCTTGAAGAAGTTGTATTCTTCGGAATACAGAACTTGAACACAGGACTCACAGGTCGTCTGGAAATTGAGCCTGATTCAACAGCAGGCTGGGCTCCAATTGGATCGCACACCACATCAAATGGTGGAGCTTTGTATCCGGGCGGAGTGTTGATCAAGATTCAAAAAGCGGAAGAAGGATTTGACGTTGCTGACGCAAGCTCGCATCGCATAAAACTCACAGCAGTGGACGCTGATGTAAGTTTCCAGATTTTGATACTTGGGCGACACGACGACAACGAATCCAGTTCGTCAAGCAGCAGCAGCTCATCAAGCTCTAGTTCAAGTTCATCAAGTGAAAGCTCGTCGAGTCAGAGTTCGTCTAGTGCAAGTTCTAGTTCGGCGAGTAGCAGCTCTAGCTCATCAACAAGTTAAGGATTTGAAAAATGACAACAGCAACCACAACTGCCGTTACCGGAGTTGCAGGTCGATTCACAGTAGGTGCAACCAGCGTCGCTCGTACTACCAAATGGAGTGTCAACCCCAAGCTCGCTTCTAAGAGCGAATGGGGCGACAGCGATACTGGTGGATACACCGCTCGTACGCCTGGACGGAAAGACGCGACTTACTCTGCAGAAGGGAAGTTTGATTCAACTTCCGAGCAGTGGGACCTCTTTCAACCGGGCGATAAGGCGGCTTGTGTTCTGTTTATGAGCACGACGCTGTATTGGGACTTCCCATGTGCGATGAATGACGACTTCTCTCTTGTGGTCGATGTAGACACGCAAGAAGTCATTGGTTGGACATCAGCTTGGGGTGCGGACGGAATATTCTATTACCCAGGTCAGTCTGGGGCTGGAAGTCGAACGTATCCATCCTAGTGATTAGGTGGATGTGATGAGTGATGATGTAGCTAGAGCAGTGGCCTCAGGGTCTCCTGATGGGTTAACCATAAACGGTAAACCATGTTCAGCGAGACCCTTGTCCATCCGTGAAATTGGCGAAATAGAACGTGACTGTTTGCAGCAGTACCGCCGCCGATATTTGCAAGCGTTTGCAGACAATGTCGACCTTCTGCCGGGTGGAGATGATTTGCTTCTTCAAAAGGCAGAGGAATGTGCTCGTTGGGATGTGGACATCCTGCCTAAGAAATTCGTGTACGATATGTCTGGTATCGTAATCACTCCAAAGCTCAAACAGTGGCTGGTGAACAACGTAGGAGAGGATGCCGACAAGTACAACAAGCGAGCATTGGAAAAGATAGTGCTCAACTGCTTGGACAAAGAAGCTCTCAAACCCGAACAAGTCAAAGCGATGACAGGCAAGACGCCTAGAAAGATCGCAACCGGTTATGTCAACTGGTGGATTACTGCTGAGGCGGAAGGCATGGTCAGTATGATTTACCATTGCGTGAAGCACGGAGGTATCACAAAAGAGGATGTGATAGAACAGTTCAGCAACAAGGACGCTCAACTTGCAATGCTGAGCAGAGATATTGAATCCATGTCGACCCCACAAGTGGGAAATGGGCAGGGCTAGGTACTGCCCGCGAAGACAAAGATACCGAAGATGAAGAGGAGGATGTTCAATCAGATTTGATGTGTGGAGTCACTCCGCATCACATCAGAGTTCTCTGCATGAATGGGTTTGAAGGAGGATACGGATACAGTCCAAATCAAGTTGGGGACTTGACACTAGATCAGATATTCATGCTATTGTGCAACAAGGACAATCTCCGATCTACAAGAGGTCGAGTGCTCGAACAAAATGCCTACCAGGCTGCTGCTATGTCGGACACAGATGGAATGATTAAAGGTCGTGACAAATACGGTAATCCAATGACGGCACAGATCAAAGGTGAGTCTCTTGTTGCACGATTGACGAGAGAACAGACGGAGGCGAACTGATGGGGATTGAACTCGCGAAAGCGTATCTGAAAGTTGGTGCAGACACTTCCGAACTACCTGCTGATTTGAACGCAGCGAAGGGCAACTACTTTGACTTCCTCGGCGAAGTTGCTCTCGGTGCCGCTGCTGTGCTTGCCCCTATTAATAGTTTTCTCGGTAACCTGTTGTCTGGTGGTATCAAAGCTGCTGGAGAATTTGAACAGACATTCGTCTCAATGGAGACTATGACTGGATCGGCAGAAGAAACAGAAGAGACTCTCGCTGGGCTGACTGACTTTGCCGCCAAGACTCCATTCGAGATGCCGGGCATCCTCAGCATAGCTAACCAGATGATCACATTTGGTGAACGCGGTGACGAGTTGATGGATACTATGGGCTTACTTGCGGACGCCTCCGGAGGTACAGCACCTAAATTCCAGCTACTGGGCAACGTATTTAATCAGGTGCGAGGCGTCGGTAAACTGATGACGCAAGACTTCCGTCAGTTGTCGACGCAAGGTATTCTGAGTTTGACGGACATTGCCGATCATTTCGGAACAACGACAGAAGAGGCTCAGGAGAAACTGAGCAATGGGTCTATCAGTTTCGATGATTTCCGAAATGTGATGAAAGGGCTGACTGAAGAGGGAGGTCGCTTCTATCAAATGGCTGAGAAGCAATCGCAAACGCTGATTGGTTTACAGTCTACTCTTACCGATGCTTGGGACATCAACGGGCGGATACTTGCATCGTCCGTCGTGCCTGCTATGAAGACGCTGCTCAACGTCAAGATTGCGATTGTTGAGTTTATGGGAGAGCTGATCAACAAGAATCCGCAAATGGCGTCTGGAATGATAGTCGGAGCGAAAGCCGCTGCTGGGCTGGGTACTGCTCTGTTCACTGCTGCTGGAGGTTTCTTCCTTGCGACCAAAGCTGCCAAGTTGTTTGGTATTGGACTGCGTGGTGTTTTGATTGGTAGTGGTTTCGGTATTGCAATAGTTTTGGTAGGGGCTGCTCTTGGAGCAATGGTTGGATATTTCTCTTCTTTAGAACAAGGGACAACCGCCTATACCGTTGTCAGTGAATCATTAGTCATAGTTTGGGAGAATCTCAAAGAGGCTGGGCTGATTCTTTGGGAGACTTTTGGCGAATTGGTAGAAGAGGTTTTAGGAGTCACTCTACCAGATGCGGCTAATCTTGGAGCTGATTCTGTTCTCACTATGATCGAAAACGTATCAGGTTGGATGATCGATGTGTCCAACTCCATCATCGACGCTGCAAACATCCTCGCTTTCAACTTTCGCAATGCAAGTGAGCTCGCACAGATTGCAATGATCGATTTCGCATTGTATCTGATAGACTTCTTTGCGATGAGTAATACGGAAGTGACGACAACGGGCGGTATCTTTGTCGGTATGTGGAAAGCGGTTGGTGCATTCTTCAAATCGTGGGTTACGAACATCATCGGCGGATTGAAAGAGATCAAGCAGTTTGGAGAAGCTCTTTGGACTTCGATGGAGGCTGGAATGGATGCGTTATGGTCGGGCGGCAACCCGTTCGAGGCGATGCAGGACGCGTTCATTGAGACGCTCTCTGCACAAGAAGACGTTGAGAGTGGCGGCAATCCGTTTTCGGAGATGGTTAAGGCGTACAAAGAAGGCAAGGACGAATTTGTAGATGAGATGAATGAGGAGGGTGGGGGAACTTCCGCTTTACTCGCTGAAAAGAAACGGCTGCAAGATCTGATCGCCGCAAACGAACTAGAGAGATCTAATCTCAAGAAGAAGGACAAGGAGCAGAAGAAGGACAAGAAGAAGGACGAGGAGAAGAAGAAGGACAAGGGTGGGGTGGATGCTCTCCTTGACGCGGGTAGATTTGGATTTGAAGCGTTTGGAACCAAGCTCCAGGATGCTGTGCTGAAGGGCAAGGGCGATGATCAGCAAGCGAAGATGGTTGACCTGCTCGGTAAAGGAAACGAGACACAGAAGAAGTTGTTGGACGAAACGAAGAAGAAAAAAGGAGCTTTGGGTAAATGACAGTCCAAACAGACAATCCATACACCTGGAGACTCACAACGTCCGGAGGGATCCCATACAAGTTTCTTGGCATGAGCGGCAGTTTCGATCCAGAGGAAGGAGAAATACAATGGTCAGCATTGATTCTTGCCACTCATCTATCTGCTGTGCTTACAGAGCTCTTCCCTCCAGCATTGATAATTGG
>Ga0302123_10001050_pt1 | contig 20045 bp, 22 predicted proteins | sample CB21_321_MG_FD_203109 | JGI IMG/M metagenome (GOLD analysis project Ga0302123, IMG submission 203109) | Marine microbial communities from Western Arctic Ocean, Canada - CB21_32.1 | ecosystem: Environmental > Aquatic > Marine > Oceanic | place: Canada: Western Arctic Ocean | collected 2017-09-28 | reverse complement strand
GGCGTGGGAGTAGTTGGCGCTCAGTCCCTGCACCTCAATGCCGAACCGCTCGGCACGATGGAAGAGCGAGAGCACCTCGGCATTCCGGAGCAACGCCTTGCTGGGGATACACCCCCAGTTCAGGCACACGCCGCCCAGGGCTTCACGCTCGATTACAGCGACGCGCATGCCCAGTTGAGCCGCGCGAATTGCAGCGACGTAACCGCCAGGTCCGGCCCCGATAATCGCGAGGTCATAGCTTGACATAGATAAAACCTTGCATCAAACGATTCGGGCGATACGGCCCAGGGTCTGTTGGAAGCTTCGTTCCAGAATGGGGCACATCACGCCTCCCATTCTATTCAAGGCGATGAGCAGCGATTTGTAAAGGGGTTCACGCTAGATGTAAGCAAGGAATCCCAGAGGATAGAGCCTCTGTGCCATAGGTATATTCTATATGTTGTGAAGGGAGTCCCCACTCGGAGAGCGCCGCTATATAATGGCGCAGTTATGATGCATGAAATAGACCGTCGTTTCTTCAGAGCTCTCCGTCGTACCCGCGTGGTACGTCCTCCCCGTCAGGCCCTCTCCACCTTTGGGACCACGGCGATCCACTATTACCTCGTAACCGCTCCGGTCTATACAGACGTTCCAGGACTGAACCATCAGGACGAAACAGTGGTACGGGAAGGGACTGTACATGCCGAGCGTCCTCAGGTGGTGACCCCGTACTATTTGATGCGCCACGAGGGGTTTGGAGAGAATGCCTCTCGCTATCTCGAAGAAATCATGAGCGAGTATGGCCCCGATGCTCCTGGCCTCTTGTACTCCTACCGAAACGACCCCGCCGAGACCTCCATTGTTTCGGGCAGGCCGCGCGATGTAGCCCGCCGGATCAGCGAGCGGTTGGAGCGTGAGCAGCGTGGGATGGAGGCAGTGATTCAGGGCGTGGACGAAATGTGGGATGTCTCCCTCATGAAGTTCATCTATGAGCTCACCGATGCCTCTGTTCTCTCCAATGCAGCGGAATTGGAAGGTAGGGGTCTTTTGGAGATGGAAGATGGAGTACCTCGAGATGCCCGGCGTGGTATCGAGGCGTTGTTGGAACGGGCCAGGCGCGGCAGTGCCGACCCCTCGGAGGTGCATCGGGAGCTGGAGCGCTGGGGGCTCTTCGACGAGTACCAAGACCATTTTTTGGGTCTTTTTAGAAGCCGTTAGCCGGTTAAACTACTACTTATGCGTATTCGTTTCCGGTGGTCGACCCCAAGCTGAAGAATAACCTTGGCCGCTACACCTATCAGGTGGGGTTGGCCGCTCTAGCCTTGGGTGTGATGCTTGGAGTCGAGGAGATGGTTAGCGGGGCAGCCATCACCAGCGGCATTCTGGTAGCGGTTATCGGTTTCACGGCGTTCACCCTCTTCATCATGCCTCACTCGAATACGGCGCTGTCACGCAATGTCGTAGGCGGCCACCCCATTGTGGTGCTGCTTGGTGTAGTTGCCGCCGCTATTTCCGGGACTGAGACTGGTCATCGCCTGCTTGACAAGTTCCAGCTTATCATCGTTATTGAAGCTGCCGTCGTTGTCGGGACGAGCATGTTCTTAATGGCGGCGACCAACACTGAACACCCGGCGGCGGCGGGGACGGCCCTGGCCGTGGTGACTAGAGAGTTCACCATGGCACTGGCTATCTTCTTCCTTGCTAGCGTTGTGGGGATGGTACTCCTCCACAGGTTGCTGCGTCGCCGCCTGCTCAACCTTTATTAGAAGGGGGTGGTCTAAACCGTTGAATAGGAAGCGTTGGGGGGTGGGGCTCACGTTGGAGTTTAAGCGTTAAGAGATGTGGGCAGCGCCGTTCACTTCCAGAAGCACGCCGGAGAGATAGTTGGCCTGGGCTGAAGCCAGAAACATGAGCGGCCCGACAGCCTCTTCGAGGCTTCCGACCCGGCCCAGGGGGATGGTGCTCAGATACCGCTCGCGGGCTTCTTCGGGTATGCCCAACACCGATTCACCGAGCTTCTCCTCCTGTGACTCCCGGGGCCGGGTGAGCCGCGTGTCGATGGGACCGAAGGCCACCGAGTTTGCCAATATGTTCGAACGTGCTCCCTCCAGCGCTATCGCGCGGGTGAGGCCAACTACGCCCGCCTTGGCGGCCGCGTAGTTGGCCTGGCCCAGGTTACCAAAGCTGGACATGGACGAAACGGTAATGATCTTGCGGGCTACGGGGTCGCGCTCCTGGTCCTGTTCGAACTGCGCGCGTTCCCGCATGACTCTGAACGATTCGCGGACTACGCGCATGGTCCCCGTCAAATGGACATCCAGCATGGCGGTCCACTGCTCGTCGGTCATCCGGTGGAACATCACGTCCCAGGTGTAACCAGCGCACGTCGTGACCACGTGCAGATCGCCGAACCGGCCCATGGCCTCTCCCACCAACCGCTCGGGCATCCCCTCGTCGAGGACCGACCCTGCCACTGCCAGAGCCAGGCCGCCTTCGGCCTCCACCAGAGCTACCGTCTCCGTCAGCGGGCCAGCATCCAGATCGTTCACGACGAGATTGACGCCCTCCGCAGCCAGGGCAACGGCCAGTCCCTGGCCAATGCCGCGTCCAGCGCCGGTAATGATGGCAACCTTACCTGTGAGTCCTTTCAATACTGTGCCTCCTGGAGAACAACTGGTGCGAATGGTGCGAAGAGTGGTCATTCTAGCAGGCAGGATGGAGCACTGGCGCGTCTCCATGTGGCTTACGCCTTTAGACCATGACGGCGACTCTGCGCTCTGGTAGACTCGACCTCGATTCATGGGTGGCACTGGAGCTGACTATGGCAACAGAATTTGAGGGAATCGACTCGGGGATGTTCGCCGACGCTTTGGATATTCTCGGTATCGACGGGGCCATGACGGGCATGATGCCTTTGGCGACGGGCATGCGTTTTCACGGCCCTGCCCTGACGGTGCGCATGCTGCGAGGTACGCCGGGCTCCTTTAGTGCCGACGAGATTGCTTTGGGCGAGATACTGGAACGAGCGCAACGGGACGACGTCATCGTGTTCGACGTGGGTGGCGCCCCCGTGACGGTGTGGGGTGAGCTCACCACGATCGCCGCTCAGGGGAAGGGCGTCGCGGGCCTTGTGGTTGACGGTGCCATTCGCGACGCGGATATAATACGAGCGGCGCGGTTTCCCGTGATGACGCGGCACATCGTGCCCACGGCGGGAAAGAGCAGACTTCGATTGGGGTCGGTAAATGAGGAGCCTGTGCTCTGCGGCGGGGTGAGCGTCCACCCGGGGGATTTCATCTTTGCCGACGAGACCGGGGTGGTGAGTTGTCCTCAGCGGCTCATCGACGATGTCCTCGCTGAGGTGCGGAAGATCCAGGCGCGCGAGAATGAGATGAAAGCAAACCTGGCCAAGGGCCTTTCCTACCTGGAGGCGGCCCGGCAGTTGGGACTTCGACAACTGTAGTGCTTCGGAGCCTGCGAGAGCAGGAAGTAATACATACAATGGGAGGTGTACCGAATGGGCGCGACACAGGAGCAGATTCACCAGATAGCCCACGAGTTGCTGGATGCGGAGGCCAATCACGCCCCCATTCCACCGATTACCGACGCCGTCCCCGGCTTCAGTGTGGAAGATGCCTATGCCGTTCAGAAGATCGTCATCGATCATCGACTTGGCGAAGGCCGCAAGATCATCGGCAAGAAAGTCGGTCTGACCAGCAAGGCAATGCAGCAGGCCCTGGGCGTCAGCGAGCCGGACTACGGCATGCTGCTTGACGGAGTGCTTATCGAAGACGGCGTCTCCTACGAGACCAGCCAGCTCTTGCAGCCCCGCATCGAGGGCGAGATTGCCTTTGTACTGAATAAGGACTTGGTGGGCCCCAACGTCACCGTTGAGCAGGTGCTGGAGGCTACTGAGTACGTCTCTCCGTCCCTGGAGGTCATTGACAGCCGAATCAAGGACTGGAAGATTAAGCTGCCAGACACTATCGCCGATAATGCGTCGTCCGCCCGAGTCGTGGTGGGGAAGAGCCAGGTGTCCGTGGCGGGTTTGGACCTGGCCAATGTGGAAATGGTCTTTAAGAAGAACGGCGAAGAGATCGGACGGGCCAAAGGCGACGCCGTGCTGGGCAACCCCGCCAACGCCGTCGCCTGGCTTGCCAATAAGCTCCACGAGCTGGGCGTTCCCGTGAACGCCGGAGACATCATCATGCCTGGTGCGCTCACGGCGATGACACCCGTTGCTCCAGGTGACACAATAGAGGCAGAGTTTTCACAAATCGGCTCCGTTTCGGTCCGGTTTGTCTAGATAGGGGGGGGGAGACCATGGCAGAAAGAATTACCTGCGCGATCATCGGGTCAGGCAACATTGGCACCGATTTGATGATGAAGCTCGAAAATCATTCGACCTTGGAACTTACCATGGTGGTGGGTATCGACCCAGACTCCCAGGGCCTGGCCCTGGCCCGTCAGATTGGGTACTTCACCACGCATGAGGGGACCGACGGTTTTGTGAAGAACCATGAGAAGGCAAAGATCGTCTTCGAGGCCACCAGCGCCAAGTCCCATATGCACAATGCACCCATCCTCAAAGAGTTGGGCAAGATTGCCATCGATTTGACTCCAGCCGCCGTTGGCCCCTACGTCGTCCCGTATGTGAACCTGCCTGACGTTCTCGACGAGGTGAACGTGAACCTTGTTACCTGTGGCGGACAGGCCACTATTCCCATCGTCTCGGCGGTGAGCAAAGTGACACGGGTTCCTTACGCCGAGATTGTCGCCACCATTGCTAGCAAGAGCGCGGGCCCCGGCACTCGGCAGAATATCGACGAGTTCACCGTCACCACTGCCAACGGCGTGGTGAGCATCGGCGGCGCCGAGCAGGGCAAGGCCATCATTATTCTTAACCCGGCCGACCCGCCCATCATGATGCGCAACACGGTGTATTGCCAGGTGGAGGAGATGGACCAAGAGGCCATCCTGGCCTCGATCCACGAGACCATCGAGCGCATCCAGACCTATGTGCCCGGTTACCGGCTCCGGATCGACCCTGTCTTCTACGATGACAGGGTTGTGGTGACGGTGGAGATTGAAGGAGCAGGTATGTTTTTGCCCAACTATGCTGGCAACCTAGATATCGAGACGGCGGCAGCGGTGGAGGTGGGCGACCAATTCGCCCGCCATCTTATGGGAATGCCCACCAAAGCGGTCGTTGGAGGAGTTGCATAATGGTAAATAAGGGTTTCATTCAAATCGTTGACACGAGCATGCGCGATGGCAGCCATGCGGTCGCGCATCAGTACACCGGGGAGCAGGTGGGAGCCATCGCCCAGGGCTTGGACGAGGCGGGTGTTGGCGTCGTCGAAATATCCCACGGCGATGGCCTGGGGGGCAGCTCCTTCAACTATGGCTTCTCTAAGGAGAACGAGGAGTCCCTGATCGAGGCAGCTAACAAGGTGATGAAGAAGGGCAGGATTGCCGTCCTGCTCTTGCCCGGCATCGGCACGCAGGAGCGCCTTGCAGATGCCTACGACCGGGGTGCTCGGGTCGCGCGCGTCGCCACCCATTGCACCGAGGCTGACATCTCGCAGCAGCACATCGGACTCTCCCGAGAGATGGGCATGACCACCGCGACCTTTCTCATGATGGCTCACATGGTTGAGCCAGACCATCTACTGGAACAGGCCAAGCTCATGGAGAGTTACGGCTCCCAAATCGTCTACGTGGTGGACTCCGCCGGCGCCATGAGGCCCGATGACGTTCGCCGCCGAGTCTCCGCTCTCCGCGCGGGCCTCTCGTCTGAGACCAAGGTGGGCATCCACTGCCACAATAACCTGGGCCTGGGCATCGGCAACACGCTCGCCGGTCTGGAGGAGGGCGCGGAGTGGGCCGACGGCTGCCTCCGTGGTCTCGGCGCAGGCGCGGGCAACGCTCAGACCGAGGTGCTGGTCGCCGTCCTGGAGTTGGAGGGCTACGAGACGGGCATCGATACCTACAAGATCATGGATGTGGCCGAGGATGTGGTCGCACCGATGATGTCCCGTCCGCAGATTGTCGACCGAGCCAGTCTTGTCCTGGGCTACGCTGGGGTCTACTCGAGTTTCTTGCTCCACACCTACCGCGCGGCTGCCAAGTTCGAAGTGGAGCCCCGGGATATCCTCATGGAACTGGGACGCCGCAAGACCGTGGGGGGCCAGGAGGACACCATCATCGACCTGGCTGCCGAACTTGCCGCCACCAAGGGCAAGTCCGCTAACTAAGCACGGCTTTTCGTACGGAATGTGTAACGGGTCGCGCCTCCTGGCGCGGCCCGTGTTGGTGTACCTAATGGTTAGAGAGACATGGACAGCATCTGGGGACTCCTTGCGATAGCTCTGGCCTACTTGGCTGGCTCGGTGCCCGTTGCCTATCTGGTGACGCGGGCTATTCGAGGCGTCGACATTCGGAAGGTGGGATCGGGCAACGTGGGAGCCACCAATGTCATCGTCCACGTGGGCCGGGTGCCTGGCACCATCGTCCTTGCCATCGATGTCACCAAGGGGGCGCTGGCGATGCTGTTGCCGCTCCTACTGGACGCCCCTGAGTGGATAGCCTACGGGGTGGTTATTGCTATCATCGTTGGGCACAACTGGCCCATCTTCCTGGGCTTTCGGGGTGGTAGGGGCGTCGCGGCGGCCTTCGGCTCATCGCTGGTGGTGCTTCCGGTGTTGACACTCTACGTTATCAGTGCGGTGGCCCTGGTGCTCTGGCGGACCCATAACATCGTCCCAGCGGTGCTAGTTGGGCTGGTGCTGCTCAACGTGTTGACCTGGTTAACAGGCCAATCGGTTGAACTGGTGGCTTTTTGCCTGATCGTGACACTTCTAGCCATGACCGCCCACCTGGAACGCGCTGCTCCACGATTGCTCGTCGCCCTCGGACAGCGCCGCTGGTGGGCCCTCTTCACCGCGGAGTAGGAGGGGGCAGGGGAACATCTTTTCCGGAAGAGGTTTCCCTGCCTTTTCAGGAAATCCTGCACTGCATATTCAAAGTTCTTTGGGCCCGCCGTGGTTGGCTTGCGGACGGTCTGATACCATGAAAGCATCATGGTTGTCTCGTTACCCGAAGAGCGGCGGATACTCCGGCTGGAGCTCACAGGCATGGGCCGGCTGGGCGAAGCCTTGGCCGAGGTCGATGGCAAACAGGTCTTCGTCTTCGGCGGCATCCCCGGCGAGACGGTGCAGGCCGAGGTGCTGCGGGAGCGGCGCGGCCACATCGAGGCCCAGGCTGTCGAGGTCATAGAGCCTTCGCCCCATCGGGTCGCTCCGCCGTGCCCCCATTTCGGCGAATGCACCGGCTGCCAGTGGCAGCACATCGACTACCAGCGGCAGCTGGAGATGAAGCGTGAGATTGTCGTAGACGCTCTCTTTCGCGTAGGGGGCTTGCAACACATCGAAGTCCAGCCGACCCTCCCGAGCCCTCAGCCTTTGGGCTACCGGAATCACGCCCGTTTCACGATCAGCCGGGAGGGCGGACGTCTGGGCTATGTGAACCGATCCACGAGGCGCTGGGTGGGAATTGACCGTTGCCTGCTCATGGAGCCCTGGATCAACGAGACGCTTGCCCAACTCCAGGGCCACGTGGGCGAAACCACGCAGCTCTCACTGCGCTACGGAGTCAACACTGGAAGCTGGTTGCTCCAGCCCTCCTTTCTCACGGGAGAAGTGCCCATGGAATCGGGTCAGAAGCACTACCAAGAAAAACTGCTGGGTCATTATTTTCAAGTCGGAAGCCCCTCCTTTTTTCAGGTGAATACGCCCCAGGCGGCGCAGATAGCCAGACTGGTTGAAGATTCGCTGGAGCTAACAGGCGACGAAACGGTGGTTGATGCCTACGCCGGCGTGGGCACCTTCGCCGTACTGCTGGCCGCTAAGGCGCGCAGGGTTATCGCGATTGAGGAGTCGGCGGCGGCAATAATGGACGCTCGCGTGAACATTGCTGCCACACCCAACGTGAATCTGGTGCGAGGCCGGACCGAGGAGGTACTGAGTGATATCGCTGGAGATGGCGTTGATGCCGTGGTGCTGGATCCATCGCGAACGGGCTGCCAACCAGGGGCACTCGAAGCGCTTATTGCGGCCAAGCCCCGGCGCATTGCTTACGTCTCCTGCGACCCGGAGACCCTAGCCCGAGACCTCAAGATCCTCGTTGCTGGCCCCTTCCGTATCGAGCGTGTCCAACCTGTGGACATGTTCGCGCAGACCCACCATGTGGAGTGTGTCGTGACGTTGGCCTTCGACGCGGACCGGGAGGCGCTGCTTGCAGCTCGCCATCATTTGATTCTTGCCTCTGGCTCTCCCCGGCGACGGGAGATCATCTCGCGCCTTGGCCTAGATTTCGACGTAGCTCCGGCGGAACTGGATGAGGCGTCCTTTTTCTTCGATGACCCGGTGGAGCTGGTCGAGGCACTGGCCTTGAATAAGGCCCAAGCGGTAGCAGTGGGTTTGGCGTCGGGCACCGTCATCGGCGCCGATACCGTGGTGTCGCTGGACGGTGCGGTCCTCGGCAAGCCCGGAGACGCTGTTGAGGCCACGGCCATGCTCAAAGCGCTGCGTGGGCGGGAGCACCGGGTGGTGACAGGTGTGGCCCTAGTGGATGCGGGCACCGGCGAGTCAGAGGTGCGCCATTGTAGCTCACGTGTGGTCATGCGTGATTACACCGATGCGGAGATAGAGGCCTACGTGCTATCGGGCGACCCCATGGACAAGGCGGGGGCTTACGCGGTGCAGAATGAGGTCTTTCATCCGGCAGCCGAGGTAAAGGGCTGCTTCCTGAATGTCATGGGCCTGCCGCTATGTACGTTCTTGAAGATGCTTTACCAGTTCCAAGCCGCCCCTGAAATATCGGTGCACGACGCGTGGGGTCAGGCGGACTTGTGCCCGGAGTGTGCCCAACAGCTTGAGCTTATGACGAGGGTGGGGGGGTAGCCGTGGACTTTTTTGGCATTGGGGGAGTGGAGCTTATCTTTGTCCTGGTGGTCGCAACTCTGGTCTTGGGTCCGGCCAAAATGGTGGAGCTTGCCACCAGCATTGGGCGTTTTTGGCGCGAGGCCCAGAAGGTGCTTCGGGAGACCGCCGACGCCGCCACGATTAAGCTGGACGCGCCCCTCGTGCCCGAGCAGGATGTGGAGAACCAGCTTCCCTTGGATGGGCCAGAGACCTCGGTGGCTTCAGACAATGGGAGCAATGATTCCGGGCCCGCATCCGTGAGTGTGGATGAACCCGAGGAGGCCCAAAGCCGTGGCTAGTACGCAGATGACTCTGCGGGAGCACCTGGAGGAGCTCCGTAAGCGCTTGGCCTACACCGTTGGCGCTGTGGCTGTCGGCGTGGCGGTGGCATTCATCTTGCGGGAGCAGATCATCGAGGTTCTCCTGGCCCCTGGCTTTGACCAGGTACCAGGTTCCAGGCCAATCTTCACCGAAGTGACGGAGATGATCGCCGTCACTATGAAAGTGTCGGTTATGGCCGGGGTGGTGCTGGTGCTTCCGGTGGTACTTTACCAACTGGTAATGTTCGTAGCGCCCGGCCTCACCCGTAAGGAGAAGGTGTATTTGTTCATCTTCCTGCCGGGGACGGTCGTCGCTTTTGGTGCGGGAGTTGCCTTCGGTTACTACGTCCTCTTCCCGCCCGCTTTCAAGTTCCTTTTCACCTTTGGCACCAGCAATGCGGATGCTACCATCCGCATTGGCAGCTACATGAACGTGGTGACCTCGTTGCTGTTCTGGATGGGGATCATCTTCCAGCTTCCCTTGGTGATGTTTTTCCTTTCCCGGCTTGGTGTGGTCCGCGTTCGCTGGCTGGTCCGGTTCCGGCGCTACTCTGTGATCCTGGCCTTCGTGGCCGGTGCCATCATCACGCCGACCTTCGACCCGGTGAACCAAACGTTGGTGGCGGTACCGGTGATTGTGCTGTATGAGATTGGCATCCTCTTGGCGAGGATCGGTGAGCGTCTCCGGGGCCGCGACCGCTAAGATATTCCAAGATGGACAGGGAGATAAACGAAAAAGCCACCCCGATGGGTGGCTTCTCTGTGTTTTACTCTGAGTTGTTTCCTAGCGGCTACTTCTGGGCTTCCGCTTTCGAGTCCTCCGTCTTTTCGGCTTTGGTCTCTTCCGGGGGCTTGGACTCGTCGCCAGTCACGGCGCGTCTAAACTCCCGTAGCCCTTTACCCAGGGAACCGCCGACCTCAGGAAGCCGACCCACTCCGAAGATGAGGAGTATAATTACCAAGATAACGCCGATTTCCACACCACCGAGTCCGAAGGGCATAAGCTTCTTTCCTTTCCACTCCACGCCACTTCCACTCTACCAACCCCAGTATTATTAGCATAGCACGGTTGCCTGACTCGTCAACGGCGCTGGCCCATCGTTCCTGTTCGCGTCAGTAATTCGACAAGCGCTACTTCCTCCGGCGCCTCGCCGGTCTTCATGGCCAGGTCCGCCTCCAGCAGCAGGTGGTAGAGCGCACGGACCTGCTCTGGGGTGAAGCGGCGTGATTGGTCAACGGTCTTGCGCAGGACAAACTCCTGGTGAATGCCCAGGCGTCCGCCCCACTGCGCCTGAGGTACTGACTCCTGAGCCAGGGCCTGGGCCAAGGCTACCAAGCGCGCCTGTCGACCAATCATTGAAAGGAGGTATGATCCGTTTGCCCCTGTTTGGAGCATCTGCTCCATAAGACTCATGGCCGTCTCGGGCCTGCGCTCCATGATGGCGTCCACCAAGGCAAAGACGTTGGTCTCCCGGGCCGAGGCCACAAGACTCTGCACGTCGGCTGGGTCGGCGGCCCGGTCCTGACAGTAGGTCGCCAATTTCTCCAGTTCCGTGTCCATGGCCCAGAGGTTCCCGCCCACCATCTCGACCATCTCAGCCACAGCCTGGTTGGTGATGGCGCCACCCTTCTGGGCCATGCGCCCGCGCACCCAGCGTGCCAGGGCATCACGCCGCAGCACCGGAAACTCCCGACTCTCCGCCAGATCTTTGAGCTCTTCCATGAGTGGGTTGTTTCGCGAAAGCCGACCATCCACGAAGGCCACGTCGGTGGTTGGCGGCAGATTTTGCAGCGCCTCGGCTAGGCCGCGGGTCGGGGAATCCATCGCCTTGGGACGAGGCGTGCGTCTGCCGCGGCGTGGTGCCTGCCGTTGTTCCACTGTTCCCAGTAGGCCGCGGATCACCACCAGGCGCCGCTCGGCGAGAAACGGCACCACCTGGGCCACCCCCAGGAAATGATCCAGCTTGAAGTCCCCACCTTCGATGTTCGACGTGTTGGAATCCCACAGGTCTCGGGGGCCGACTCCTTCGTAGAGGGAGTTGAGTGCCTGCTGCGCTGAGAAGGTGTCTTCGCCGTGGAAGAGGTAAATCATTCTGGTCTGCTCCGGCGCTCTCCTCCCCCTATAATGGGTGAAGGGAGGTCGCTATGCTCCGACTGCTGCCTTTTTTCTTATCGAGGATTGCCAAGGTAGTCTACCTGATGTGTCATCCGGCGGTGCCTGTGTGGCTCAAGGTACTGCCTGTTCTGGCTATGGCCTACGCCATCATGCCCCAGGACCTCTTGCGCGACCACATTCCCGTGGTCGGTTGGATAGACGATATTTGGGTGATGCTGGTTCTCCTGACCATCTTCACCTATTCGGGAGGCCGATATGCGGCTCGCGGACCCAGGCAGGACGGCAAGAGCATTCCGACCACCTACGAGGTCTTGGATGAGCTCGACGACGATGGAGACGGAGGTGGCAGCGATCAAGGCGACAGCCCTGAATAGTAGGTAACGGGAGTCCTGAGGGTGTAACCCGCTATAATGCCTTAGCCCATCACTCACGGAGGAAATCAACCATGACAACCAATCCCATGAAGAAGCACAGCGCGGAGATGACTGACGGCCCGTCGCGAGCGGCGGCCCGGGCCATGCTTAAGGGCATCGGCTACACCGATGATGACCTGGCCAAGCCCATCATCGGCGTGGCTACCAGCTGGATTGAGACCATGCCATGCAACTTTAACCAGCGGGAGCTGGCCTTGGCGGTCAAGGAGGGGATCCGCGCTGCCGGCGGCACACCGATGGAGTTCAACACCATCGCAGTTTCCGATGGCGTGGCCATGGGTAGCGAGGGTATGAAGGCGTCGCTTATCAGCCGCGAGGTCATTACCGACTCCATCGAGTTGGTGGCCCGTGGTCACTCTTTCGACGGCCTGGTGGTCATCGTGGGCTGTGATAAGACCATCCCGGCCGGCGCCATGGCCCTGGCCCGTCTGGATATTCCGGGACTGGTGCTCTACAACGGCTCCATTGCTCCCGGTAAGTTTCGGGGCAAGGACGTCACCATCCTGGAGGTGTTCGAGGCTATTGGTGCTCACGGTGCTGGCAAGATTACCGACACCGACCTTAAAGAGTTAGAGGATGCGGCCTGTCCCGGAGCGGGGGCTTGCGGTGGGCAGTTCACGGCCAACACGATGGCCATGGCTATGGAGTTTTTGGGCATCAGCCCATCGGGCGCCAACGCCGTACCTGCAGTGGGTAAGCCCAAGCTGGACGCGGCTCGTAAGGCAGGTGAACTGGCCATGCAGCTTTTGCGCGACGACATCACTCCGCGTCAGGTATTGACCCGCGATGCCTTCGAGAACGCTATTGCCGGTGTGGCTGCTACCGGCGGTTCCACCAATGCTGTGCTTCACCTCTTGGCCATCGCAAGGGAGGCTGGGGTGCAACTGAGTATCGACGACTTCGACTCCATCTCCGAGCGTACGCCCATCGTTGCCAGCCTGAAGCCCGGCGGCGACTACGTGGCGGAAGATCTCTACAACGCTGGCGGCTACGGCTTGGTGTCGCGAGAGTTGGTGGGTGCGGGGGTCGCCCACGGCGGCGCGCGGAACGTGGACGGCCACACTTTCGCGGAGATCGGTGCCGCAGCCACGGCGACACCCGGCCAGCAGGTGGTGGTCTCGGCGAGCAGCCCCATTAAAGCTACTGGCGGTCTGGCCATCCTCCGGGGCAACCTGGCCCAGGACGGCTGCGTTGTCAAGCTGGCCGGTCACGAGCGTGTGGGTCATCGCGGCCCCGCCCGCGTCTTTGATCGTGAAGGGGACTGCTTCCAGGCTGTTCAGTCGGGCAAGATTCAGCCCAACGACGTGGTGATTATCCGCTATGAGGGTCCGGTGGGCGGTCCCGGTATGCGCGAGGGGCTGGCGGTAACCGCCGCGTTGGTGGGCGCGGGTTTGGGCGAGAGCGTGGCGCTGATGACCGACGGGCGCTTTTCCGGCGCTACTCACGGGTTGATGATCGGGCACGTGGCGCCAGAGGCCGCGGTGGGCGGCAACCTCGCGTTGCTGTGCGATGGCGACACCATTGTTATCGACGTAGCCAACCGCCGTGTGGACGTGGAGCTTTCTGATGACGAGCTGACGCGGCGCCGCTCGTCCTGGCAGGCCCCTGCGCCGCGCTACACCAGCGGGGTCATGGCCAAGTACGCCCAGACTGTCTCCTCCGCATCCATAGGCGCGACGACGAGCCCAGGGTTGTTGGGGGGTAGTTGACTGCGAAGTAGAGGCAACGCGGGTCTAATTAGCTCGTGGTTCTCTCCACGTACTACATCCCGCTTCCGCCGCTCCGCGCGGCTACGGGAATGAGGCGGTGATGCTTCCACTGGAGGTTGAAGGCGGCAGCGAGATTGTCGTCGCGGGGCATGGCCGGTCTCTGCTTAGTTCATTGCCCGAATCTGTCCGCCGTCGAGCAGCACGCTGGTGCCCGTGATGAAGGAGGCACGCTCCGAGACGAGAAAACTGACCAGGTCCGCCATTTCCTCTGGACGGCCAAAGCGGCCCGCGGCAATGTGGGAGCGGCGTTCCTCCATGCCCTGGGCGGGGTCGCGTTGGTGGAAGCGGGCCTGCATTTCCGCTACTACCTGGAGGCGCTCTGTTTCGATGGAGCCGGGCAGGGCATTGTTCACCGTAATCCCGTCCCGGGCTACCTCTATTGCGAGTATCTTGGCGTAGGCCGCCACAGCCGTCCGCGCCACGGTGGAGATAGCCAGATTGTCCTCAGGTTCCTTGATGGACATGGAGAGGATGTTCACGATGCGTCCCCACTTGCGCTGACGCATCATGGGCACCACCAGGTGGCTGAGGCGGACCATGCTGTAGAAGCTCAGTTCCATGCCCGTGTGCCAGTTCTCGTCGGTCATCTCCGTAGCCAGTCCCGGCGGCGGGCCGCCCACGTTGTTTACGACGATATCTACCTGACTCCACTGGTGCACCGTGACATCGACCAGCCGTTGGATGTCCTCCAACTTTGAGAGGTCGGCCACTATCGCCAAAACTTGATCATTGCCTGTGGCTTCGATGATCTCCGCCGCAGCGCGTTTGAGTTCCTTGCCACCGCGGGCGCAGATGGCTACCTTGGCCCCCTCGCGGGCCAGGGCCAACGCCGTGGCCTTACCCATTCCCTTACTGGAACCGCCAACGATGGCCACACGTCCTTCGATGCCAAGGTCCACTACTAAACCTCCCGCGTTTCAGTGGTCGTCATCATAGGCAGCGTGTTGCCGGGCCGCAAGTGTGTGTTTCGCTATGCTGAACCTAGAGCAGATCAGCGAGGACGTTGAGCCGAAACTGTCGCTTCCTGATCCTTTGCTAAAAGAGAGGCTACGCAGCGATCGGCAGGCGGTGCAGGGCCCGGGGTTTTTTACGGCTCCCTTCAAAAAGGGAGTTGAGAGTGAAGTCTTAGGCGATAAAATACTGTCCGTCTCCGTTCTGGGGGGAGGGAGTGGGGGTTCGCCAATTAAGCAAAGCCTAGGAGGAGGTTCACGCGGTACTCCCCGTGAGCAACCTCTCGGTTGGCATGGTCAATATTCTCGTCTTCGGTGGCTTCGCCAACGTTCAGATCGAGTCGCACATGGGCTGAAGGGCAGTGAGCCTGATCCGGCGCGCCGAGGGCTTTCGCTATCGCTTCCCCATCACCCTGGAGGAAATTCTGGAAGCGGTGTCTCGGCACAATTAAAGAAGTGATCCTGCCAGGCGCAGCGCCTTGCCGTACTCCGCGTAGGTATTGATGTTAGTAAGCGCTATGGCCGAGCCCGCTTCCACCAGCAATCGTTCGCTTTCGTGGCGCGCTTCAACCTCCCGAAGGCCTTTGTGCTCCTCAGAGATGGCGAAAAGCTCGGGCAGGAGGTCAGATGAGAAGAGCCACGGATGCCCCTCTTCGCCTTGGTGGGCCAGCACCGCAAGCAATGGTCCCGACACCTCGAAGGCCTCCCTGAGCCGACGCAGCATGACGGCGGAACGGGGCGAGTCCACGTTCAGCACCGTTACCGCATCGATGCCTGGGGGCAGGCTTTTCAGGCCGTGAACCACTGACGTTGCCCGGCCCTGGAGATAGTCGGAGTGCTCTACGATGGTGACGCCGCTGAGCCCAGGGACCGCCGGGCGCACCCGTTCCGCTTCGTGACCTAAGACCACGACGATGGGAGCGAACCCCGCTTCGGCCAGCGCCCGGACTTGGAAACTGACGAGTGACATGTCCTCCAGCCAGGGCAGGAGTGGCTTGCTTCTCCCCATGCGCGTGGATTCTCCGGCGGCCAGCAGTAATGCGGCGACTGTGGCCATTGATGCTAGCGGCCCTCGGCCAGCACGGCGAACAGACCCGTGATGCCGCTGCCGAGGATGATGTAGTCGTAGTGCTCTGTCATGTTGTGCTCATGGGACATTTATGGCTGGAAGGCACAAAGTAGGAGTTTCCTGCATGGGTGGCAATATTAACGTCTTTATGCCCTGGTTGTCTGGCCTGGAGGCGAAAACTACAATATCCTAGGCCCGTAAGCCAGGGCATAGTCCTCGGCCTATAACTGGGGGGGTCGGTGCGCTTAGCCACGGATTTGTCTCCTCTGCGTTCGAGCCCCGCACAGGGGGTCAAAGGCACAGACCTTGTTGACACCCGCCTGGGCCGCCGTTACGCTTTTGCTCATGCACACCTCCCAGACAGTCCAGGCCAACCTCACGCCTCGTGCGGCTACGTGGGCCACATCTGGCCCCTTCGAGGCGTTCCCCGCAGGCGTGGCCAGAGGTAGCTGAGGCGCATTCCTTCGTAACCGAATGGCGGGCGCCTCGGGATTCCCCTTTTTATTGTTTGAGAATCAATACCATCAGCCGGGGGCCTTAAAGCCCCGGCCCCAGCGAGGCAGAAAAGCATGCCAGAGAAACATCTCACGCCCGAACAGACGGCCCTCGAAGACCGGCGCTTCCGCATCCGCCATTCGGCCTCTCACGTCCTGGCTGACGCCGTCTTGGAGCTCTTTCCCGAGGCCAAGTACGCTATCGGTCCGCCCATTGAGGAGGGCTTCTACTACGATTTCCAGATGCCGCGGCCATTTACTCCAGAGGACCTAGAGCGCTTAGAGGCTATCATAAGAGAGCGTATCGCCAAAGACTTGGCCTTCGAGCTCGACGAGGTAACCCGCGACGAGGCCCGAGACCTCTTCGCTGACCAGCCCTTCAAGCAGGACATCATCAACGACCTGCCCGAGGGCGAGCGCATCACCACCTGTCGCCACGGCGCATTTCTGGACCTGTGCCGGGGCCGCCACGTGGAGTCCACCGGCCAGATACCCGCCGTGAAGTTGATGAGCGTGGCCGGCGCCTACTGGCGTGGCGACGAGCGAAACGCCATGCTCCAGCGCATCTACGGCACCGCCTGGGAGTCGCAGTCTGAGCTCGGCGCCTATCTGGAGCGTATCCAGGAGGCGGGACGCCGCGACCATCGCCGTCTGGGCCGCGACCTTGACCTCTTCTCCGTCTCCGACCAGGTCGGCCCTGGCCTCATCCTCTGGCACCCCAAGGGCGGACGCATGCGCGCCATCATGGAGGACTACTCCCGGAACGAGCACCTAGCCCGGGGCTATGAACTTGTCTACTCCCCCCACATAGGCAAGTCCACCCTCTGGGAGACCAGCGGTCACCTAGACTTCTTCCGTGAGAACATGTACGACTCCATGGACGTGGACGGTCAGGAGTACTTTGCCAAACCCATGAACTGCCCCTTCCACATTCAGATATTTAACACCGCTAAACACTCTTACCGCGAGCTGCCGATGCGCCTGGCAGAGCTGGGCACCGTGTACCGCTACGAACGGGGCGGCGTGCTTCACGGGATGATGCGCGTTCGAGGCTTCACGCAGGATGACGCCCATATCTTCTGCACTCCCGAGCAGGTGGAGGATGAGGTGGTGGGCGTGCTGGACTTCGTGTTTGATCTCCTGCGCGACTTTGGCTTTACGGAGTACGAGGTCTATTTAAGCACCCGGCCGGAGAAGGCCGTGGGCGAGCAGGGGTTTTGGGACCATGCAACGGCGTCTCTGCGCAGCGCGCTGGACCGCAAGGGGCTCGACTATTTGGTGGACGAGGGTGGTGGTGCCTTCTACGGCCCCAAGGTGGATGTCAAGGTGCGCGATGCCATCGGACGTGAGTGGCAGTGCTCCACCATTCAGTTCGACTTCAACCTGCCCGAGCGCTTTGACATTGTGTACGTTGGCCAGGACGGCGCCGAGCACCGGCCCTATATGGTCCACCGTGCTCTCTTCGGCTCACTGGAGCGTTTCTTTGGGGTGCTGGTGGAGCACCACTCTGGCGCTTTTCCTCTGTGGCTTGCCCCCGTCCAGGCTGTGGTCATACCCATTGCCGACCGTCATCTCGAATACGCCCAGCAGCTTTGCGCCCAGATGAGGGCCGCCGGTGTGCGGGCCGAGGTGGACGTGCGCAACGAGCGGATGAACGCCAAAATACGCGACGCCCAGCTTCAGAAGACCCCCTACATGCTGGTGGTGGGTGACAAGGAGATCGAAGCAGGTGCCGCCGCCGTCCGGTTGCGCAGCGGCGAAGACCTGGGCCCCGTGCCCGTAGCCGACATCATCGAGCGCATCCACTCCGTCGTCGAAGCAAAGACCTAGCGATGGCAGGGCGTGTCCTGAGAGAGACCTTTCGACAGGCTCAGGTTAAAGGTAAATTTCTGCCCAGAGTTGACAGAGCGTTCCTGGCAGAGGGCTTCGCTGAGGTTTGCTTCCATCGGTGTTCGAGTCCCTGGCAAGCGGGTCAAGGGCTGTGCCCATGCTGGTAGAATACGCCGCATGGCTCGGAATGCAGCATCAACCGTCGCCGTCGTCGGGACCACCACCTGGGGCACGACGTTGGCCATCATCCTCGCTCGTCAGGGTGTTGACGTTCGGCTTTTCGCGCGGACCGAGAGCGAGGCCGAGCGCCTGCGCACTGCTGGCGAGCATACCCAGCGCTTGCCCGGGCACGCCTTTCCGCCGGCGCTCAGCGTCACTGCGTCATTATCCGAGGCCCTGAGCGATGTAGGTGTCGTCCTCTTCGCCGTACCTAGTCACACCCTGCGGGACAACGCGCGCGCGGCGGCGTCCCATCTGAGCGGCGCGGCTGTCATTATCTCCGCTTGCAAGGGGCTGGAACGAGACACCATGTTGCGCATGAGCCAGGTATTGATCGAAGAGCTTCCGTCTGCGTCTGCGGAGCGTGTTTGCTGCCTCTCCGGGCCGAATTTGGCTCGGGAAATCGTCGCGGGATTTCCCGCCTCTACTGTCATAGCTTCTGCCAACGCGGAGGCGGCAACCGTCGCGCAGAAACTGCTGAACTCCAACAGCTTCCGGGTCTACACCAACACCGACCTGGTGGGCGTGGAGATGGGAGGGGCGTTGAAGAACATCGTTGCGTTGGGGGCTGGCATGAGCGACGGGCTGCAGGCAGGCAACAACGCCAAGGCGGCCTTTGTTAGCCGGGGTATCGCTGAAATCACCCGGTTGGGCGTGGCCGAGGGCGCCGATCCCCTGACCTTCTCTGGCTTGGCCGGTTTGGGCGACCTCATCGCAACCTGCTACAGTCCTCTAAGTCGCAACCGGATGGTGGGTGAACAGCTTGCCCGGGGCAAGAGCGTGGTTGAGGCTATGGCTAGCCTGGGCGGCGAGGTGGCGGAGGGCGTGACCACCACACCCGCGGCGTTGGCGCTGGCCGAGCGGCGAGCGGTCGAAATGCCGATCGTACAGCTCACGCATCGGGTGCTCTTCGAGGGTCTTGACCTGCGCGAGGCCATTTCCGAGCTCATGGGGCGCGCACCCAGGCCCGAGTGAAGCAACAGGTTGCCCGCTGACAAGGCGCGAGTCTTTGACCTGCACCCATACCAGCCTATTCGCTGGACCCGAGTTTAATGCAACTGGTGGAGTCGACACCTTAGGGCTGGCGCTATTGAGCGCAGTGTCATGCTGAGGTTTTCGCCTGCGGTCAGGATAAGCATCCGCGATGCATCTTTCGATGGTTACACCTGTGAAAGATCCTCCGGCAAGCGCAGGGGGGCAGTGGATTCCCACTCTTCGATGACAGTGGGGTTTCGGCCGTGGGCCCACCGAAGGTCGGGCGAGATCGGCGTCTGAGTCCCGTAAGTGGGTCGAGGGCGTGCCCTGGGGGGCCTGTCACCGACAGGCGTTTACACTCCTCAGAGCCCGTCCAGACACTGCTGGTCCTCCTCGAAGCTAAGCACTACGGAGTTCCACCAGAGCTTGCGTTTCACGTCGATGAAAATCTGCGTTACGAACTGGGCCATGGTATGGGACACCAGGACATCGAGCCCGTTTACCTGCGTCACCTGATATCCCCGCGTCCTGCTGCCTCGGCTGATGGTGTCGACCGACACCTGGCTGTGACCGCCTCAGCCGAGGGGCGGGATGAAGTGGATGTTGATCACGCCACTCTTGGAGCGGACGTGCTCTGCTGCCCTATCGGAAACGGTTAACTGCATACCTGTACGCTCAAAAGTATTGGATGCTGGCGGGACTTCCAAGATGTGCCTTCCTGCTTGCCAGTAGTTTGGTACTCTTAGCAGTTGTTCACTGGCGGGAGTGTTCCAACTTGTCGGGGGGGGGGTGCGACACCCACCCTTTATATCATTGACAGGTGGGAGGGTGGGCTATTTAATCTTTTCCTCGCATTGAGCGAGAAGGGTTACCCAGTCGTCGTCCACAAACGTCTCGCGGACTGCC